>PJUD01000411.1_pt1 | contig 23899 bp, 20 predicted proteins | sample 1512341 | NCBI WGS metagenome assembly PJUD01 (sample SAMN08177675, study PRJNA422409) | Feces metagenome, whole genome shotgun sequencing project. | isolation source: Chicken feces (3) enriched on wood chips: beechwood xylan treatment | host: Gallus gallus | place: USA: Madison | collected 2015-01-15 | reverse complement strand
GTTCTTCTCGTCCACCAGTCCCGTCACGGTCGTAATCAGCTTAACTTCCGCCCCGGCCTTCGCTTCCGCGGGATCCGTTCTCAGCTCGACCTTCACGTCTTTCGGATCTTGATCGCCTGGTCGGGACGACGAGCACGCCGCCAGACTCAGCGCCGCAAGGACGACCATGATCAGCAATCCCAAGGTTCTCTTTGTCATACGGATCGCTCCTTACTGTCGAATACTTCCTCCCTATTCTAGCCCTATATGGGGGTATTGGCATAACTCATTAGGGCTACATCCGTTGACATAATTGTGACAACTGCGCATAAGCGTGAATAAATAAGAGCAGCTTGCGAAAGAAGGGGTAAAATGACCAAATGGCTCATCGCTTTAATCTGTTCGGCCGGCTTGCTCGTAGTCGGAGGCTGCGGAGATTTTGGCGGAAAGTTATCTGACGAAGGCGAAACTTCGGCGTCTGCAAGCGGTGCGGGGCTGCGGCTGGACGTTCGGTCCGAGCCGGGAGGGGCTGCGGTTATGGAGGAGAATATCATCCGATTGACGGTGCAGGACGAGAGCGGAAATCCGGTGGAAACGATAACGATCGAAGCTTATCTCGTTATGCCCGGCATGTTCTGCGGTCGCATCCCGGCGGAGACGCGCGAGGTCGCGCCGGGTCAATACGAGCTGCTGGCCGTTCCTGTCATGCCGGGCAAATGGCAGGCAGAAATCGCCGTCTGCTCGGATGGAAAGTCGCTGACGACGGCCTATGCTTTTAAAGCTGTATAGTTAATGACATTAACTACTACCATAGCCACGGGTGAACGCTGGGGATCCAGCCGTTGACGGCCAGCCCTTTCAGAATGGCCAGAATGCCCATCGTATAGGCAAGCGCCGTTCCCGCGACTCGCATCGCTTTCCTCCCGGACCGGCTCAGCCGGCCGGAGAAGAGCGCCAGCAGCGCGAACACCGGTACGGTGGCCAGCCCGAAGACGAGCAGATAGGCCGCTCCCTCCGCCCACGATCCGGAAGCGGCGGCGTTCATCTGCATGGCGTAGGTCAGTCCGCACGGAAGAAAGCCGAGCAGCAAGCCGGAGGAGTACGTACCCAGCCATTGTCCCCCGCGCTTGCTCGCGACTAATGCCCCATCCGCCCGCTTGCCCAGCGGCATGAAGCGGTGCGGATAGGGCAGCGTATAACGACTGTAGGTCCAAGCGATAATCAGGATACCGCCCAGAATGCTTGCGGCCCCTTGCAGCCCGACGAACGTCCCTGCCGCGTTCAGGAAAGAACCGATCAGCCCCATGAAGGCGCCGGTGATCGTATAGGTCGTAATTCTGCCCGCATGATAAGCGGCGGCAGCCTTCAGCGGATTGCCCCGCGCATTAAGCGCGAACGACGAAGTAATGCCCCCGCACATGATCAGGCAGTGGGGAGCGCCCATCAGCCCCGCGGTCGCGGCGAGAAGCAGGCTCTGCGCCAGCATTATCCGCGCCCTCCCGCCGCCAAGCGCCGCAGACGGAGCGCGTTGGCGACGACGAGCAGCGAGCTGGCCGCCATGCCTGTGCAGGCGATTCTCGGGTCGAGGAAGCCGAGCGCGGCCAGCGGCACGGCGGCGGTATTGTACGCCACTGCGAAGCCGATGTTTTGCCTGATGTTGCGAAGCGTCGCCCGACTGATGACGACCGCGTCCGCGAGGCCGGACAAGCGATCTCGCGTCAGTACGACGTCGCCGGTCTGCATGGCGGCCCCCGCCCCGCCGCCCATCGCGACGCCGACGTCTGCCGTAGCCAGCGCCGCGGCGTCGTTGCTGCCGTCTCCGACAAAGACGACCACCCGGCCGCTGCGCCGCGCTTCCTCGACGATGGCCGCCTTGCGATCCGGCGTACAAGCGGCGTGAACGTCGCGGATACCCGCCTGACGGGCAATCTCGTTCGCCGGCTCCGGCTGGTCGCCCGTCACGATGCCCAGAGAAGCCGTCCGTTCCAGCTCGCGTGCTATGGCTGACGCTTCTTCTCTCAGCGTATCGGCGAACGTCAACGCTCCTTCCAGTCGTCCGTCTACCGTGACGTACAGCACAGTTTCGCCCGGTCCCGCAGTTTCATGTTTCATAGCCGTTTCTGCAAGCACGAGGTCTCCGCCAAGCACCCAGCGAGGATGGCCAACGCGGATCTGCCGATTTTCCGCCATCCCTTGCATCCCGCCTCCAGGCACCTCGCGCACATCCGTCGTCTCGGGGATCAGTACGCGCAGGCGCTCCGCCTCGCGAACGATCGCTTGGGCGAGCGGGTGCGCGGAATGCCGCTCGATAGCGGCCGCCATTTTCAACAAATAGGCGTTCGGGTGACCCGCACTTTGCACCCCGATCAGACGGGGCTTGCCTTCGGTTAACGTGCCGGTTTTGTCGAACAAGATACGGTCGGCCTTCGCCAGCGTTTCCATCGCGCTTCCGTGCTTAAAGAGGATGCCGCGTTTGGCGGCCAGAGCGGTAGCGATCAGAATCGACACCGGAGCCGCCAGGCCGAGCGCGCACGGACAGGCGATAAGCAGCACGGCCAGCGCATAGCGGAGCGCCATATCCGCAGACGCCCCGTCGGCCAGCAGCGTCCAGCCCAAATAAGTCGCCGCGGCGCACAACGCCATCGCCGGCACGAACACCGCCGCCGCCCGATCCACTTTACGCGCGATCGTCGGCTTCAAGCTTTGCGCCTCCTCCACCATCGCGATCATGCGCGAAAGCCTCGTCTCTCCCGCGTCGCATTCGGCGCGAATCCGCAAGCTGCCGTTCAGGCAGCGAGTTCCGCTGTAAGCATAGTCCCCCTTCTGCCTCAGCACGGGCACGCTCTCGCCGGTCAGCAGCGACTCGTCCACCTCGGCTGCGCCCGAGACGATGCGGCCGTCCGCGGAAATCCACTCTCCGGCCAATACGACAGCTTGCTCTCCCCGACGCAGCTCGCCTGCCGGAATCCATTCCTCTCCTTGCTCGCGCATCACGCGAACAAAGCGGATCTGCAAGCCGTAGAGCTCGTTCAAATCTTTGAGCGCCCGTCCTTTCGCTTTCGCTTCAAGCAGCTTGCCAAGCAGAACGACGGTCATAATCATCGCGATCGCATCGAAATAGAGTTGGTCGTGGGAGACCGTTCCAGGGAAGCTCAACAGCTTATAATGGCTGTAGAAGTAGGCGACGGAAGTGCTCAGTACGACAAGCGCGTCCATATTGGCGCTTCTCTGCTTCAACGCCTGGTAAGCGCCCCTGTAAAAGGAGTAGCCAACGTAAAATTGCAGCACCGTCGCCAATCCCAGCTGCAAATAAGGATTAAAAAAAATGGCCGGGATCCAGATCTGCGACGGCAAAAAAGCAAGATGGGCGAGCATCGCCCAAAAGAGGGGAACGGAGACGGCAACAGACACCGCAAGCTTGCCGCGAAGGGCGCGAACTTCCGATTCATGCGCCTTCTGCGGGGAATCGACCTGCTCGGCGGCGCCGTATCCCAGCTGTTCGATTTTGCGCCGAATATCCGCTTCAACGGTCACCTGCGAGTCGTATTGCACGAAAGCTTGCGCCGTCGCCATGTTGACGCTCGCGCTGCGAACGCCGCTCATGCGGCCAAGCCCCTTCTCAATGCGGGCCGAGCATGCGGCGCACGTCATTCCCGTCACTTGCAAACGCAGCGTATCCATCCCGCATCCCATCCTGTTCGAAGATTCGGCAGTTTGCCTGTCCTTCTACCCTATGAGAATGCTTCGCCGTTCAGAATAGCGCTTCCCCCGATCAGCCGCTTCAGCTTGTTTTCGGTCGTCGATTCCGGCGCCGGCGTATAGATGCTGCAGCGCAGATCGGCGCCCTGCACTTGAAGCGAAGTCAAATGGAACAGCATTTTGCCGACCTTGGCGTGCCTGAATTCGATCAGCACCTCCGGAGCGGATTGAACTTCGCTCTCCTCCCATAAAGCCTCGAACTCCGGATGAGCCGCCTTCATCTCTCCGAGAAAGCGATCGTACCATTTGTCGTCGACATACTGACCGTAGTAAGCGCGAAAGATTGCGAGAAAACCCTTCGTAAAGTGCTCCCAATTGACCGCCAATCTCCGCAGCTCCTTCCTCGCAAACAGCAGACGAATCATGTTGCGGTCCTGTACCGGAACTTGTTCGAAATCGAGAAAGACGTGCGACGCCGCCTCGTTCCAGCCGACGATCGTATGGCGCCGGTCCGTAATGAGGGTGGGGCAGTAGGTTAGCTCTTGCAAAATTCGTCTGAGCGACGGACTGATCTTGGGCGTTTCCTCTTTGAGAGAGATTCCCGGGCTGACCTCCATCGCCAGCGAGACCAAATACTTGCGCTCGTCCACGCTAAGCTGAAGCGCCGAAGCGATGCAGTCGAGTACGGACGACGATACGCGAATGTCTCTTCCCTGTTCGAGCCACGTATACCAGGTCAGGCTGACCCCGGCAAGCTGGGCTACCTCCTCTCGGCGCAGCCCGGGAGTTCTTCTGCGCGCGCCCGTGCCGAATCCTGCCGATTCCGGCGAGATTTTGGCCCGCTTCGCTTTGAGGAAAGCGGATAAAGCGAGCAGCCTCGCATCATGATTCATGTCCCGTCCCTCCGGTTCTTTTATATAAGTTGGACCAATCGACTTATCGTAGTATTTATTATACTAGTATAAACGACAACTTGTAATAGGATAACAGGAATGAGATGCTGGATGTACTTTAACAGGTACAAGGAGTGGATCGGCATGAGGCAAGTCGAACAAGTCGTGATTACCGGAATGGGCGTCATCTCCCCGCTGGGCAACTCGGTGGACAGCTTCTGGGAGCGTTTGGCGGGCGGACAGTCCGGAGTGTCCCGCATCGAGAGCTTCGATACCGCTCGGTTCAAAACGAAAATTGCCGGAGCGGTTCGCGGCTTCGATGCCGAGGCGCTGTTCGGACGCAAGGAAGCGCGGAGAATGGATCGCTTCTGCCAGTTCGCGATGGCCGCCGCCGGCGAGGCTTGGGAGGATGCCGGACTGCAGAAGGAACAGATCAACGGGGAACGGCTCGGCGTCTACGTCGGCTCCGGAGTCGGGGGCTTGCAGACGCTGATCGATCAAGCCGGAGTGCTGCGGGATCGCGGCCCGGAACGGGTCAGTCCGACGCTTGTGCCGATGATCATCTCAAATATGGCCGCGGCTCTGATCAGCATGAAGTTCGGAGCGCTTGGCCCGACAATGTCGCCGGTAACGGCTTGCTCGATCGGCAATACGTCGATCGGAGAAGCGTTCCGACTCATCCGCGGCGGCGGAGCGGACATCGTCATCGCGGGCGGCGCCGAGGCGGCCTTGTCGGAAATTTCGCTCGCCAGCTTCGGCAATGCGACCGCTCTCTCTTCGCGCAACGACGATCCGGCTGCGGCGAGCCGTCCGTTCGACGCCGGCCGGGACGGCTTCGTCATGGCCGAAGGGTCCGGCATCGTTATTCTGGAATCGTTGGCTCACGCTAAGCGCCGCGGGGCTCGCATCTACGCTGAGGTTCTCGGCTACGGCGCATCGTCTGACGCCTATCATATGGTGGCGACACACCCGGACGGGGACGGGGCTTATCGGGCGATGAAGCTGGCGCTGGCCGAAGCCGATCTTCATCCGGAGCAGGTCGACGTCATTAGCGCCCATGCAACGAGCACGGAAATCGGAGATCGCTCAGAGACGCTGGCGATCAAGCGACTGTTCGGAGCTCACGCCTATCGCGTGCCGGTGACGGCCAACAAATCGATGACAGGGCATCTGCTTGGCGCCTCCAGCGCGGTCGAGGCGATCGCTCTGGTCAAGAGCCTGCAGAACGGGCTGATTCCGCCGACGATCAATTACGAGACGCCGGACCCCGACTGCGATCTGGACTGCGTGCCGAACGAGGCGCGGCGGGCCGAGCTGAACGTCGGCATGTCCAATTCGTTCGGCTTCGGCGGACATAATGCGGTCATTGCCCTGAAGAAATATTCCGGGGAAGAACGGCGTTAACAAAAAAAGCCGTCGGCTGACATCCGGGTAATCCCGGATCGACTGCCGACGGCTTCCTCTATCGTCTACTTCCACTCCTCTGCCAGAACGGCGTAGACATATTCATCCCACCATACGCCGTCGCCCCGCGGAATGCACTTTAGGAAGCAGCCTTCCCTTCGCATGCCAAGACGCTCCATTACACGGCTCGAAGCGGCATTCTCGGGCTGACACGTCGCGATGACGCGATGCAGCCCCAGCTCGGCGAAGCCGAATTGCAGCACGGCTTGAGCCGCTTCCGTCGCATAGCCTCGCCCGCGAAAGCCCGGCGCGATCACCCATCCGATCTCGTAGGTGTGATCTCCGAACCACGGATGGAAAACGATATGCCCGATAAGCCGCTGAACTCCCTTCAGCACGACCGCATAATTGCGGGCGTCGGAGCCTCCGTTCTCGATAACGAAGCGCTTGGCGTCCTCTTCCCCGAACAGGCCGTCCGGCATATACGCCATCGTCTCCCGATCGGACGTATAGCCCAGAACATCCGGCCAATCTGCCGCTTCAAAGCGGCGAATAATCAATCTTTCTGTTACCCTGCGCATCTATACTCACTCGCCTTTCGTAGTTTGCGAAATCGGTCATCGATCCGAAACGACGAAGGGGAGAAATGCGTACCGGCGCATTTTCTTTATAGCGTATCTAAAACCGAATCGCCTCCTTTCCGATAGAGTAAAGCCGTCTCTTCCCGAATGAATTCGGACCTTCTCTTCCTTGCTTTAACCTGTATGTCCTAGACCAGGCTGGACCAAATAATCTGCTTCGTACCGAGCACGGAACTGGGAACCCACGAATGAACGGACGGCACCAGCAGCACGACGACCATGCTCTCCACCGGATCGACGAACAGCCCGATCCGCCCCGCCCCCTCCAGTTGATACGTGCCCTGCGATTCGTAAGAGGTGGAATGAATCGCCAGGTCGAAGCCAAGCGCATGCCCCTTGTCTTTGATCTGTCCGCCCCAATGGTAAGCGGGCACCCGAAACAGATGCCGTTTTGTGAGCAGCTCGACCGACTTGCGGCCGAGAATGCGCCTGCCTTCGAACGTCCCTCCGTTCAGCAGCATTTGCCCCAGCTTCCATAGGTCGAACATTGTGGAATAGATTCCGCTGGCCGCGCGGGGAATGACCTTCCAGTTGTCAGCCGACTGGCCGAGCGAATCGATGTCGTACTGATCCACCACGCACACTTCGGCGTGCAGCTCCGCCGGAACGTCGAACCAGGTGCGCTCCAAACCGAGCGGGTGTACGATTCGGTTCATCACATATTCCTCGAACCGTTCGCCGGACACGCGCGATACGATCTCGCCAAGCAAAGCGTAACCCGTCGACGTATAATTGTACGCCTCGCCGGGCTTGCAGACGGGCAACCCCGTCAGCGCCTGGACGATCCAGCTCTTGTGACTGTCCGGATCGTACCATCGGCGAGGATAAGGCTCGTTGTAATAGCCGGGAACGGGCGGAATGCCGGAAGTATGCGTCAGCAGATGAAACAGCGTCACGTCCCGATACGTGCCATTGTCGAATTCTTCGAGAAGCGCTGCGACCGGCTGGTCCAGATCGAGCTTGCCATCCTCGATCAGCTTGACCAAGGCGATCGTTGTGAACGCTTTGGTCAGAGAGCTTAGCTTCCTGATGGAATCCGGTTGCAGACTTCCCTCGCCCTTTACTCCATTCAGTCTTCCCATCGCCGACCACGATGCGATTTTGCCGTTGCGGGCCACCAGATGCCCACCCCCTTGCAGCAAGCCCTGCGCGATCAACTCTGCGTAATGCGCGTCCAGCTTGCCCAACTGGCCGGAATCGAATCCGACCTGTTCGGGCGCGGCATGCGCGGCTCCTTCCGTCTTCGTCCAAAGTTGCGGCGTTGTCTCCAAAGTTATTCCCCCGACTTCTTCAAGTTGATCAACAACGGGGACATTGTATCCAATCCGCATGGACTCGTCTACGGTCGCGGCCGCACTCGGTGACTAAGTATCACAAATCGTGAAATAGTATCAAGTTACCGCCAAGCCGCCGATCCGTCCCAAATAATATAGCCTTCTGCCAGCTCGATTTCGCGAAGCCCGATCTCCCTGCTATCGAGGCCGTCGGACGCACCGCTGCCTACGAAAATCAGATTCCTTCTGTCGCGTTCCCGCGGCGCGGGCAACGAATAGCACCGAACGTCGGCGAAAGCCCGGCGCAGCGTCGAGCGGATCGCCTCCGCCATGCTGTCGTCCTGCGGACGGCCCATCATGTTCAGAAGGAGCGCCCCTTGAAGCCGAAGCTTATTAGCGGCTAACCGGAAAAATTCCACCGTCGTGAGGTGCTGCGGAGTCCCCCTGCTAGTAAATGCGTCAAGAACGATAAAGTCGAGCGACCGGTCGGCCTCCGCTTCAAGAAGCTGCCGACCGTCTCCGATCTCGACGTTGTCGTCCGCGCAATCGAAATACCGTCGGCTCAGCTCCACAACCGCTTCGTCGATCTCCGCCGTCTTGATCCTTTTGCCGCGAAAATAGCCGGAAATCGACCCGATCCCGTGTCCGATAACAAAAGCGCTACGGAAATCGGGATCGCGATGCTCCATCAGAGCGGTCATCGCCTTCTGGTAACCGAGAACGAGACGACGGCGATCCTTCAGGTCCATCGCGCCTTGCACATCCTCGTCCGCAAACCGAATGCACCTGAATTTGCCCGTCTCCCCGTCCAACTGCGACGTTTCATATACGGTAATCTCGTTGTACGCGGATCCGATCGCTGCCAGCCTCTGCATCCTTGCACTCCATTCCTGCTTATCTTCCTCTTAATCCTAACACGAAACGACATGCCCGGCTCGCGATGAATTGCTATTTTCTCTTCTGGAAATACTTAGTGAACGCGTTACGCGCTCGAAAGGGGATAGGTATGAACAACTTAAGCCGGGATAGGCAACAGACGCTTGACCATATCCTGTCCCTGATGGGCCGCAGCCCCGACCTGATTGTCCGCGAGCTTAAACTGCCCAGCAAACAAAGCCTTACTCTGCTGTATCTGGACGGCATGGTCGACAAGCATGCCGTCCAGAACAGCGTCATCGCCTCTCTGCTGGATCGCGCTCCGGCGGAGCAGGCGTCGTTAGCGGGTCTGCAGCAATACGTAATCGACGCTGGGGAAATGGGCTTAACCGACACCGTGGACGAGTTGCTCGACCGTCTGCTATCCGGGTTTCTGATCGTGCTGATGGATGGGGCGGATCGCTGCCTGTTCGTCGGCATGCAGGGCTGGGAGGATCGCGCCGTTACGGAATCGAAGACGCAATCGGTCGTCCGCGGCCCCCAGGATTCCTTTACGGAAACGCTGCGCACGAATACGACGCTGGTCCGCAGAAGAGTGAAAGACTCCCGCGTCCGCATCATCAACCTCAAAATCGGCTATCGGACGAAAACAGACGTCGACTTGATGTACATCAGCGGACTTGCGGATGAGAAGCTTGTCGAGACGATCTCGGAACGGCTGCGTTCCGTACGCATCGACCGCGTGCTCGAAGGCGAATACGTGGAGGAGTTGTTGCGAAGCAATCAAACAAAGACCATCTTCCCGACGATGTACAACACGGACAGGCCGGACGTTATCTCGGCGGGAATTCTTGAAGGCAAAATCGCCATCTTCGTCGACAACACGCCGTTTGTGCTGCTTGCGCCTACACTGTTCGTCGATTATATGCAATCGGCGGAAGACTACTATCAATCGATTCTATACTCGAATGCGATTCGGCTGCTTCGTTACGTATCTCTGTTCATCTGCATGCTTGCGCCTGCCATTTACATCGCCTTAACGACGTTCCACCAGGATATGCTGCCGACGCAGCTGCTGCTGAGTCTTGCCGCGCAGCGCGAGGGCATCCCCTTTCCGGCGTTTCTCGAAGCGTTGCTCATGGAAGTTACCTTTGAAATATTGCGCGAAGCGGGCATTCGAATGCCGCGTACAATCGGACAAGCGGTATCGATCGTCGGAACGATCGTGATCGGCCAAGCCGCTGTCGAAGCGAGCATCGTCTCGCCGGCCATGGTCATCATCGTTGCCATCACGGCCATTGCGAGCTTCGTCATCCCCTCGTATTCGATGTCGATCTCCATCCGTTTCCTGCGATTTGCCTTTATGGGCCTTGCGGCTGTTATGGGCGTGTACGGCCTAACGATAGGTTTTATTGTGTTGACAATCCATCTGTGCCATCTGCAATCGTTCGGCATTCCTTACATGAGTCCGATGGCGCCGTTCCGCAAGGGAATGCAGCAGGACGCCGTCTTTCGCTTCCCCTATCGCAGCTCGAATCGGTTCGGCTCCGCAAGAGGCAAACGATAATGCGGCTGATCAGGCTCTTCCGTATGGCCGCGGTAGTATTAGTCTTTGCTCTTGCGCTGTCCGGATGTTGGAATCGTCGCGAATTAAACGAGTTGTCCGTCGTGCTGGCCATGGGCGTGGACAAAGTCGACGACGAATACGTCGTTACCCTGCAATCCGTCGATCCGACCCAAATGTCGCGCAATCGGGCGGCCAATCGCTCCCCGGTCGTTACGTTTACTCAGCGTTCCGAGACCATATTCGAAGCGCTGCGCAAGGTGACGACGAAGGCCTCTAGAAAGATGTATGTCGCTCACCTGCGTCTGCTCGTATTTAACGAAAAAGCCGCTCGGGAAGGGATCAACGATATCGTGGACTTCTTCGCAAGGGATCACGAGTTTCGTCCGGATTTCTATATCGCGATCGCCAAAGACGCGAATGCGCAAGAATTGCTTGAGCTGACGACGCCAACCGAAATATTGCCGGCCATGGAGCTGTATAAGTCGCTTAAAGTATCGCAGGAGGCTTGGGCGCCAACCGCAGCCGTCAACATTATCGATTTTCTGCAAAAAATTACGAAAACCGGCGTCGAACCCGTTCTGACAGGCGTAACGGTAATCGGGGACATCAAAAAGGGCAAAACGCTCGGCAACGTCACCCGTCCGAAGTCGTTCTCCGAATTCAAGTACGTAGGCATCGGCGTCCTGAAGGACGACCGTCTGATCGGCTGGCTGAACGAAAGCGAAAGCAAAGCTTACAACTATGTGACAAACAACATCAAGAGCACGGTCGGCATTGTGGGCTGTCCCGACTCCGACAAGAAATTTAACGTAGAAGTGATCCTATCCAGGGTGAATGTGCTTCCATCTATTCGCGACGGAGAGCCCTACGCCCAGGTCAAAATGAAAACCGAAGCGAATTTAGCCGAGGTCGGATGCGACGTAGATTTGACGAAGGAAGAAGAATTTCTCAAGCTGCAAAGCGCCGCCTCCGAACAGCTATACGAGCTGCTCTTCGATTCGATCACAAGGGTGCAGCGTCATTACGGCGCCGACATTTTCGGCTTCGGGGAAGCCTTCCATCGTAAACATCCCCGGCAATGGCATCAATGGAAGCGGGATTGGGACCGTTATTTCAAAGCGATGCAGGTCGACATCTCTATCGATTATAAGCTGCGCAAAATCGGAAAAATGATCAATCCGCTCGACAAAGCGGAAAAGGAGTGAGCCGGCTATGTTATTGGCGATCGTCATGGGTATCGCGCTTGCGGGTTCGCTAATTGAATATCGCAGCCTCGCGCGCTTGAAGCAGCGACGCGACATTGCGGTCGGAGCCGTATTTCTGGCAGCGGGCCTGCTGCTCGGCGTGCTGCGTCTGGCCCAAGTTAACTTGCCGAGCCCGCTCGGGATCATCGATACGCTGTTCCAGCCGGCCAGCCAGTTTGTAGCCAAGCTGCTATCTTGACAAAATGGGGTTGTAGCGAATGGACGGATTGAGCGAAAGACAGGCGACCATCTGGTTTATGCTGTACCAATTGGGCAGCTCGTTTCTCGTGCTTCCGTCAGTGCTGGCAAGCGCGGCCATGCAGGACGCGTGGCTTGCCGTTCCCGCGGCTCTTGCCCTGCAGATGCTATTCCTTCCGCTCTGCTTGGCGGTTGCGAGGCGAACCGGGGACAAAACGTTTATGGCCTATTTGGACGATCTGTGGGGGAAAAAGACAGGCAGAATCGCCATTGGCTTGTTCAGCCTGGCGTGCCCTTTTCTCATTCTCACAATGACCTTGCGGAATTTAGGCGACTTCATCAGCACCTCGTTGATGCCGGAAACGCCTACCGATGCGCTGTACCTGCTTATGATGGGAGCGGTCGTATATATCAACCGCGCCGGCGTTGCGGTATGCGGAAGAACCGGGGAAATTTTGTCGTTTTTCGCCGTATCGCTGCTCTCCATTATTCTCGTATCGCTGGTCCCAAGCATGAAGGCCGACAATCTGCTTCCGGTATTCGAATACGGCTGGAGGCCGATCGTCAGCGGCGCGGTGCCTCTTCTAGCGTTCCCCTACCTGGAAAGCGTCCTCTTCCTTTTCTTCCTCCCGCGCCTTCGCTATTCGCATTGGAAGCGGGCCGTATATTCCAGCTTAGTGATCAGCGGCGGAATTTTCCTGCTGTTGACGCTGTTCACAATCGCGGTGCTAGGGGAAACGATTGTCGCCAACGTCTCGTTTCCGAGCTACTTTGTCGTTCGAACGATCAGCGTCGGAGACTTCTACGAGCGCTTTGAGGTATTGATCACCATTTTGTGGTTTATTACCATTTTCATGCGATTGTCGCTGCTCATGCACGTATCGAGCGCCGGTTTGGCCCACGCCTTTCAGCTAAAGTCTCCGCAGGGGCTGCTCATTCCGCTCTCGCTGATCGGCCTGCTCGTCGCCAATTTCATCTGGCCGAACGTATCGTATTTGCGCGAGATTTTTAACATTTGGCCGATTTACGCGCTGCTGTTCGGAGCCGCTTTTCCGTTTGTCGTCTGGCTGACCGGCTGCTTTGTCCGGAGAACGAGAGGTGTCTCATGACCAAGCCAAGCGTTACGCCCAAGCAGCTTGTTCACTGGATTATTCTGTACCAGTTGGGGAGCTCCTTCTTGCTCCTGCCCGGAATGCTTACCACGATTGCTAAGCAGGATGCGTGGATAGCGGTGTTGCTGTCCATACTCGGCTATATGCTGCTTGTGCCGATGTATGCCGCTATCGCCAAACGGATGCACGGGAGAACCATCCATGAATATGCGGTCGGAGTGTTCGGCAAACTGCTCGGCAGCACGCTGCTTTTTGTGTTTATCGTCTGCTTCCCGTTCCTGATCTTTACTCTCTTATTGGCTGATTTAAGCGATTTTGTGGCCACCGTTTTCTTTCCCGAGACGCCGGAGATTGTCATCCAGGCGGGAATGCTGCTGCCTGTTCTATATGCGCTTCGACTCGGAATCGCGTCCGTCGGACGCGCCGCGGAAATTTTGTTCTACATCGTTCTGTTCCTGTTTCTGCTCGGCTATCTGTCGCTCGTTCCCGCTATGAACCCGACTCAGCTGCTGCCCGTCTTGGAGTACGGCTGGAAGCCGCCGGTCTATGCATCGCTTTCCATGTTGGCTTTTCCTTATGCGGAAACGGCTTTCTTGCTTTTCGTTACGCCCTACACACGCAATTTCCGCAAATGGAGTTCTCTGTTCGCAGGATGCGCCCTTGTCGTCGGGAGCATATTTTTGCTAATGACGCTGCTGTCGGTCGGCGTACTGGGCGAAGCTCTTGCGGCAAACATGGCCTATCCCAGCTATACGGTGCTGACGACGATCAGTTATTGGGATTTCTACGAGCGCTTTGAAGTGATTGTCGGCGTATTATGGTACATCACGATCTTCTTCCGGCTAACGCTGCTTCTGTTCGTAAGCGCCGACGGCCTGGCCAGCGTGCTTCGACTTAGCGATTACCGTATTCTGCTGAGCGGCTTGTCCCTGATTGCCCTGACGCTGGCCGGCGTCGTCCATCCGAATGCCGTCTTCTTCCTCAATTCGCTGAAGCCGTGGCAGAGCTACGCCATCTTGCTCGGAATCGCGGTTCCTTTTGTCGTTCTGCTTATCGATGCACTAAGATTAAGGGCGGTTCGCACTCGATCTTGACAGTTGCAATCGGGCCGATTTTGTCTATTCGACTTGTTTTGTCGTTTGCTTTAGATTATTATATGAACAAGTATTCATTTAATAATGGGAGAGGATTGAAATGATCGAATACCGGGTTAAAGGGCTGTCTTGCGGGAACTGCGCCCGGACGCTGGAGGAGGAAATCAAGCGGCTGGACTACGGGGATACGGCCTCGCTTAGCTTTGCCAGCGGCAAGCTTAAGCTCGATGAACGGGTTCCGCTCGATCGCGTCAGGCAAATTCTGAAGAGCGACCGCGCATATCTTGTCGAACAGCCTGCAGAACAAGGTTCCGGGTCCGGGCACGCATCGGCAATGGCTTTGACTGAAGCGGCGCACACGCACGATCACTCGAACGATCATAGCCAGCCGCATGCACACGAACATTCCGGCTTTCACGATCATAGCCAGCCTCATAGCCATGAGCACTCGCATGAGCACGACCATGCTCACTCTCACGGCAGCAAACGGATGATCGCGCTATTGGCCGTTTCGACCGCAATCTATGTCGCTGCTCTCATCATGGACGGACGACTCTCCTCTTCGCTCGCCGTCGTCTGTTATTTGCTAGCCGCCGCGCTTAGCGGATACTCTACTTTTTATAAGGGCGCGAAGAACCTGTTCCGGCTCAAGTTCAATATCGACACGTTGATGACAATCGCGCTGATCGGAGCCGTCGCAATCGGCGAATGGAAGGAAGCGACGCTGGTCGCCATTTTATTCGGCGTTAACGAGCTGCTCGAGGGGCTGGGGATGGAGAAAGCCCGGCGATCGATGGAACGGCTGCTTAGCGTCGCGCCGAAGCAAGCGAGCAAGCTTGAGGATGGCAAAGAGACGATCGTACCGATCGCGGCGCTGCAAGCGGGCGACACGGTTATCGTGAAGCCCGGGGAGAAAATTCCGTCCGACGGCGAGGTCGTCTTCGGACGAAGCTCGGTGAACGAAGCGGCCATTACCGGAGAATCGCTGCCGTTGGAGAAAGGCGAAGGCGATGCCGTATTCGGAGGAAGCATCAACAACGAAGGCGTTATTCGCGTACGCATCCGCAAAGCGTATAAAGACTCCTCCCTCGCCCGAATTTTGCATCTTGTCGAAGAGGCGCAGGAGACGAAGACGCCGACCGAGCTATTCATTGATCGTTTCGCTAAATACTATACGCCGCTCATCATGCTCGTCGCGGCGCTCGTAGCGTTGGTCCCTCCGCTGCTGCTGGGCGGAGATTGGACGAAATGGCTATATCAAGGGTTGGCCGTCTTGATCGTGGGCTGCCCGTGCGCGCTTATTCTCTCGTCCCCGATCGCGATTCTGTCGGGCATCGCGCGCAGCGCCCGCCACGGCATTCTTGTCAAAGGCGGCATCCATCTTGAGCAGCTCGGCAAGCTGGATACGCTGGCCTTCGATAAAACCGGAACGTTGACCAAGGGCGAGCCGTACGTGGAGCAAATGACCGTATACGACGCAGAGCGTTTTCTCGCCGTCGCGGGAGCCATTGAACAATCCTCCTCCCATCCGCTGGCCAAAGCGATCATGAAGGAGGTCGGCCGAGCGGGCGTAACATTGCCTGAGGCCGTCGACATCCGTGCCGTCCCTGGTCGCGGAGCCGTGGCCGAATGCGACGGAGCCTCCTATTGGCTGGGCAACGAGAACATCGTCGAGCACTTCAACATTCCCGAGTCTATTCGTGCCGAGATTGAAGCCTATAAGCAGCAGGGGCTTACGATTGTTCTTGTCGCCGATTCCGCCGCGATTCTCGGGTTGTTCGGCATCGCCGACGAGATTCGCGAGGAAAGCGCGTCCGTGCTAGCGGCGCTGCGCCGTCAAGGAATTAGACGCACCGTCATGCTGACGGGCGACCATGCGAAAACCGCGGAGAAGGTCGCCCGAGCGGTAGGCGTAGATGAAGCGTTCGGCGGCCTGCTGCCCGAGGAGAAGGTTGCGAAGGTGCGGCGTCTCGCCGAGGAAGGCGTCGTGGGCATGGTCGGCGACGGCATTAACGACGCACCCGCTCTCGCTTCCGCTCACATCGGCATCGCGATGGGCAAAGGAACGGACAGCGCAATCGAAACCGCGGACGTCGTGCTCATGCAGGATCATCTTGGCAAATTGCCGGAAGCGATCCGCACAGCCAAACACGTCAACCGCACGATCCGCTTCAACATTGCAATCTCGCTCGGATTGAAGCTGGCCGCGCTGTTGCTTACGCTTCCGGGCTGGCTCACGTTATGGTTCGCGATTCTGTCCGACATGGGCGCAACCGTCTTCGTCACGCTCGTCAGCCTGACGATTCTGATTGAACGCAAATCATAGAAGAACACCCTGCGCTTCCGCCTTCGGGCGGACTGCTGCCGGGTGTTCTTTCTTTTTCGCCGCATTTGGGACTACGCTCTTCTCCATTTTTCTCTTGTCCAGCCAAAGGTACAAGCAATGCGTGCGGCTCCCTCATACACTCTAGTATTATCCAAAGAATCGAGGTGAGCCCTAATGAGTCGTGAATGTCAGGACAAGCACAAATCCCATGATAAACATAAGTCCTGCTGTAAACACAAATCTCCCCCTAAGAGCAAAGGCTGCGAGAAGGACAAATGCGGTGAGCACAGATCCCATGGCCATCACAAGTCCCATGGTCACCACAAGTCTCACGGTCACAAATCGTGCGGCATGCACAAGTCTGGCGGTATGCACAAGTCCGGCGAGCAGCATAAGAGCTGTGGCAAGCGCAGCGAAGGCCATCACAAAAGCGAAGGCAAGAAGGATTACAGCCACAAAGGCTTCTGCTGCTATCCGAGATCCTGGCTGTGAGCTCGATCCTCATTCGTTCCGGAGTCCGCATTCGTTGCGGGCTCTTTGCGTTGTGCCTTCATTTGACGACCAGCACCGGAATTTGCGCTTGCTGCACGACATGATGGCTGACGCTACCAAGCATCCACTCCCGAATCGGTCCGAGCCCTCTGTTGCCGATTACGATCAAGTCGCAGCAATATTCCTTGGCATATTGCAAGATTGCCGAGGAAGGAACGCCTTCGAGAACAGCGACTTTCGCGTAGGGCAGCTCTTTGATCGCATCCTCCGCTTGGCGAACTAGACTAACCTGATACTCTTTCATCCGTTCCTCGTAGCCGCTCGGCACAACCATGCCAAACCCGGCAAAAGCATAAGGCGGCCTCGCGGTGACGTGAGCGACGGTCAGCTTGCTACCCGGGCGGCTATCGACGAGTTTGACGGCGTGGGCGAGCGCTTTGGCCGACGCTTTGGAGCCATCGAATGCGGCCAATACGTGATGATAGGTCATCCGTTCCCCTCCCTTTCCGAATGCGTACTTATAGTATATACTCCTCGCCCCGAATTTCTGTAGCGTTTCTCACATTTGGGCATAAAGCCGAAATTTGCGAGGAATTATGACTTTCTTTACAGTCGGAAAACCGGTTTTTATGTACAATAGAGGGAAACAGGACTAGGAGGAGCTTATATGCGCTACGATCTACTTCACCCCGCGGATCAAATACTTCTGATGATGGACCGGATTTACGGTTATGGTATGACGACGACGTCCGGCGGCAATCTGTCGATTCTTGACGAACAAAATCAAATTTGGATTACGCCCGCAGGCGTAGATAAAGGCACGTTGACGCGAAACGATATCGTATGCGTCAAACCCGACGGTACGGTCGTCGGCCATCATCGCCCGTCAAGCGAGTTTCCGTTCCACCGGCTCATCTACGCCGCTCGGCCGGACTTGCGGGCCGTCGTGCACGCCCATCCCCCCGCTCTCGTCTCGTTCAGCATCGTCAGGCGCATTCCCGACACGCGGCTGCTGCCTAACGAGCGGCAGATTTGCGGAGAAATCGGCATGGCGGAATACGCCCTCCCCGGCAGCAGCCAACTGGGCGAAAATATCGCCGCCGTGTTCCAACGCGGCAACGATTCGGTCATGTTGGAAAACCACGGCGTTGTCGTCGGCGGAGCGGATCTGTTCCAAGCGTTTCAACGCTTCGAGACGCTTGATTTCTGCGCGCGGCTGGAAATTAACGCTCGCAGGCTCGGAACGCCGACGCTGCTGTCGGACGATCAGTTCGGCGCGATGGCACACAGCGACGAGCCGGAGCTGGGCGAGTTCGTCCCGCAGTCGTACGGCACGGACGAGCTTGCCATTCGCCGGGATATGTGCACGCTGATCAAGCGAGCCTACGACCAGCGCCTGTTCACGAGCACGCAGGGAACGTTCTCGCATAGACTTGCGGACGGTTCCTTTGTCATCACGCCTTTTGGAGTCGACCGCAAATACTTGGAGCCGGAGGACCTTGTGCGCATCGAGGGCGGAGCGGTCGAAGCCGGCAAAACGCCGAGCCGTTCCGTCCACCTTCATAAGCGCATTTACGAGCTGCACCCTCATATCGACAGCGTCATAATCGCGCATCCGCCGAACGTGATGGCCTTTGCCGTCACCGACCGCGAGCTCGACTCGCGTACGATTCCGGAGAGCTACATTCTGATGCGGCAGACGCCCAAGCTTCCTTTCGACGCCGTCTATCGCAACACGGAAGGCACTGCGGCCCGCTTTACGAAAGACACGCCGATCGCTATCGTGGACAACAACTGCGTCATCGTAACCGGCCAAAATCTGCTTAATGCGTTCGACCGGCTCGAAGTCGCCGAATACAGCGCCAAAGCGCTTCTGTCGGCCGGCTGCCTCGGAGACATCGTGCACATCGGCCCTGAGCAGATCCGCGACTTGGAGATTGCGTTTAAGCTATAATATGACAAAGCCCGCAGGAGTTTGGCCTCTTCACGCAGCCAAGCTCTCGCGGGCTTTTTTTCGGTGATCATTCGGGATATGTCACCTTTAGGAAATCGACGGACTGTCGGATCAACGTTTTCAGCGTCTCAATGTCGATGTCGTCCAGCTTGTTGATGTAGACGCACGCCTTGCCTGTCGTATGTTTGCCGAGCTTCTGCAGCAGTTCCTCTCGCTGAGAATCGCCGGGAGCGAAATAAAGGCTGATCTTCGCCTTCCTTGGCGAGAAGCCGACAAGCGGCGCGTCTCCCTCATGACCTGTCGCATACTTGTAATGGTACGATCCGAAGCCGATGATGCTCGGTCCCCACATTTTTCCCGGATAACCGGTCGTCTCGGCAAAAATGTCGAGCAGTTTATAGCCGTCTTCTCGCTTCTTAGGATGGTCCACGCTCTCGATAAACTCGATGACGCTGTTTTCGGTTTCCTTTGTTTTCTGTTCGTACACGGGATCACGGCTCCCTTGACTTGTTTGAGGATGAGAACAAGGTAGCACGGATCTGGACATCTTGTCAAAATAACAGCTAAGGCGTTTCTGTTCGATCATCGTTCGCCGTTCCTTGCCTATCCGATTGCTTCCCCCAACAATCGAGATGCCCTTAAGGCGTCTTCATCGTTGATTTCCCGATGGAAGACGAAGCGCAGGACGGCATCGCTATATAAGTAGGAAGCGACGCCTCGTATCTTCAAACGCTGCAAAACTTCTTTCGCGGCAAGACCCGTACCGGAAACGTCGACCATGACGATATTCGTTTGTACCCTTTGAAGCTCTACGCCAATACCTGGAATCCGTTGTACCGCCGATGCGAACAAGTAGGCTCGGCGATGATCTTTTGCGATATCGTCCACCATTTCATTCAAGCCGATCAATCCCGCCGCAGCGATGATTTCGGCCTTATGCTGACTGTCTCCGCCAAGCGCCCGAGCCAACTGCGACGCTTTCCGGATCATTGCCGCGGAGCCGCACAATAAAGCACCTTCCAAAGCGCATAACCCTTTGTTTAAGTTGATCGTCACCGAGTCGTACATTTCCGTCATTTGCCGCACCGGTAAATCCAGCGCTACCGCCGCATTAAAGATTCGCGCTCCGTCCAAATGAACGTAAATTTCGCGCTCCTTCATTGCCGCGCAAACTTCCGCCGCATAGGCTTGGGGCAGAACCGCGCCTCCGCCGGCATTGTGCGTATTTTCCAAACAGAGCAGCTTAGTGCGAGGCCGATGCGAAAATACGGATGCCTCTACGGCGGATAGGATCTCCTCGAGGTCGATCGCGCCGCGTCGCCCCTTGAGCAGCTTCGGATAAATGCCCGCAATGGATGCCATGCCCCAGCCTTCCGACCAGGCGATATGGGAGCTTTCCTCTAGAATCACTTGATCTCCGCGATCCGCATGCGCCATCATCGCAATTAAATTCGCCATCGTACATGAAGGCAGCAGCAATGCCGCAGCTTGTCCCGTCAATTCGCAAGCTCTGGCCAAGAGCGCCTCCACCGCCTCTTGGCCTTTGAACGGGGTAGCGTTAAGCGCCACGGCTTGCATGGCCTCCCACATCCGGCTTGTCGGCGCTGTCCTCGCGTCCGTGCCGAGATCGATATAAGGGTCGTTTCTCCCCATAATGCCGTCTCTCCGATCGCATTTCATCATCAATGAAGATCTATGACCAGGTTGAGGTGACCATCCACCTTAATCGTTGTGTTAGGTCCCGCCACTACGGTCGATTCCCGTTCTTCGATAACCGCCGGCCCCGGGACGGTCGTACCGGGAACTAAACGATATCGATCGTATACTGCCGTATCGGCAAATGACTTGATTTCATGAAAATATACGTTCCTGCGGCCCTTCAACGCCTTCTCGCCATCCGGATCGTAACGATTGAAGCGAAGATTGGACACCTGCTCAGGCGCAAAAGAACGCAACCGCAAATTGATGATTTCAAGCGAGACGCCTTGCGGACAATGGCCGAACGTCGCTTCGTATTCCTTCAGAAAAGCCGTCTCCAAAACACTTGTATCCTCATCGATCAGCATCGATTCCGGAAACTTTACGGCAATCTCATAACCTTGTCCGGCATATCGCATCTCTGCCGTATACATCGTCTCCATCTCTTCTTCCCTGACCCCCACCTTGCCCAAGCCTTCCGCCGCGTTCTTCCGCATATCCGCGAAAAGACTGCGAAGGTACGCCCAATCCAAAGCATCCAGGCTGCTAACATAGCTGCGTCCGAGTTCCACCATAGGCGGAGCGACGAGCATGCCTGCCGCTGATGCGACTCCTGTTGCGGGAGGGCACACGATTCGGCCCAGTCCGAGCAAACGGGCTATGCCGTACGCATGAACCGGTCCGGCTCCGCCTGTCGCCACCAAGCTGAATTTGCGCGGATCGGTCCCTTTCTCGGCGATATGAATTCTTGCCGCCGACACCATATTATGGTTCACGATTTCATGAATACCCGCTGCGGCTTCTATTGAGCTGATCCCAAGCGGTATGGCTACCTTATTCGCGATAGCTCTCTCTGCGAGCTCGGCGCTCAGTTGCATATCTCCTCCGAGAAAATAATCGGGATCCAAATACCCAAGCAGAACGTCTGCATCCGTCACGACCGGATCTTCTCCCCCGAGATCGTAACAAGCCGGTCCCGGAACGGAGCCGGCGCTTTCCGGTCCGATTTTAAGCATGTTCATATTGTCGAGGTGCGCGATGCTTCCGCCGCCGGCGCCGATTTCGATCATTTCCATGACCGGAATACGCAGCTGTATGCCGCTCCCTTTCTTGAATCGCTGCATCCGCGCCGCCTCGAACTCGTAAACCCGATTCGGGCTTCCATCCCGGACCAGGCACATCTTGGCCGTGGTGCCGCCCATATCGAAAGCGATAATTTGGTTCTCTCCGGCCATTCTGCCGTGAAACGCCGCGGCGATGACGCCGGCCGCCGGACCGGACTCGATCAGTCGAATCGGATAGGCCGCTGCGGATTCGGCATCGGTCAACCCCCCGTTGGACATGACGACGTTCACCGAAGCATCCGTGCCGTAGGCGGCGAGGCTGCGCTCCTGCTTGGCAATATAGGTGCGGAGCAGCGGCTTCACGTAAGCGTTGGCGACCGTTGTCGAGAAGCGTTCCAGCTCGCGTATTTCGGGCGCGACATCGGAGGAAAGACTAACGGACACTTCGGGCATCTCCTCCAGTAAAATTCGCTCCGCCAGCTTCTCGTGCTCCGGATTGCGATAGCTGTTAATAAAAGCGATGGCGACCGATTGGATTCCCTGCTCCTTGAACAGCGCAGCCGCTTGACGAACATCCTCTTCATGGAAGTCGACCAGAACGGCTCCCTCGCTGTCCACGCGCTCCCTGACCTCCCTCCTTAAAAATCTCGGAACGAGCGGTTCCATTTTCTTCATAAACAGATCGAAAATATCGAAGCGCATTTCATTGCCGATCTCGATCACGTCCCGGTATCCCGCCGTCGTTATAAGCCCCGTCGGCACGCCTTTGCGCTCGATCATCGTATTGGCGATCAGCGTCGTGCCATGGATAAACGTTTCCACGTCCTTCAAATCCAAACCGTATTGCTTCGCCATCTGATCCAAGCCATTGAAAATCGCGCGGCTCGGATCGTCCGGCGTCGTCAGTATTTTGCCGGTCAGGACGGTACCGCTTTCTTTGTCAAGCATCGTCAGATCGGTAAACGTTCCGCCGACATCCGAACCTACCATCCACTTGCCGATCTTATCCTTTGTATTGATAGACATTGACCGCGGCCTCCTTCGAAATCAATTCATTGAGCAAATCTTTCTCGATAAGCTTCGTCTGCCGTTCGTCCGCAAAGCCGAAGCCGCCCCCGCCGGAATATTGCAGACGAATTCGATCTCCCGGCCCCACTTGATTCCGCCCCTTTAGAGAAACGGCCAATTCACCGTTTACGGACGCATGCGCAGCGCCTCCCGCCGCTCCGCCGGCCGTCCCCGACGCCGGATGATCGACGCGGTCGAACATGAGCGACATCTGTACCGGTCCTTCCCCTCGAATTTCGAGCTCGATCACTTGGCCAAGCCCGCCTCGATACTTGCCCGCCCCGCCGGAATCCTGCAGCAATTCTTTCCGCCAGACGACCAGAGGAGAAACCGCTTCGGTAATTTCCATGGAACCGACGCTGACGTTGGAAGGAAAACTCGTGCAGCTTAGTCCGTCGTCCGTCGGCCGCGCACCCATGCCGCCGCAAATCGTCAGCACCGTCGAGTACGGCCTGTCCCGCCAAGTGCCGTTGAATATCGTATACTGCTGAGGCGCGCTTCCGGAATCGGCGATAATTTGATCCGGGATCGCTTTTGCTAGCGCTCCGTAGACGACGCAGGACAAGAAATGGCCGACCAAATGCCTGCCGTTCACCGGAGCGGGGAACAGAGGATTCAGAATGCTGCCTTCCGGCGCAACTACCGTAAACGGGCGGTAAGAGCCTTCGTTGCGCGGGGTCAACGGATCGATGGCGCATTTAACCGGAAAACAAGTGTACGCGTGCGTGTAATTATAAGGAACATTGATCGCGTGTCCGATTTGCGGCGACGATCCCGTAAAATCGATGACAAGCTGATCTCCGTTTACCGTCACCTTTACCTTCAGCTCGATAGGTTCGCCGTCGTATCCGTCCGTTTGCATTTCGTGACGGTATTCGCCGTCCGGAATCGCCGCTACGGCTTTCCGCATCGCTTGCTCGGCTTTATCTTGGATTTCGCAGGATATCGGAGAGATGTCCGCGATCCCGTTTTCCTCCAGCAACTCGATAAGAAGCGCAGCGCCGGCGCGGCCCGCCGCGATTTGCGCATGAACGTCTCCCAACACTTCGTCCGGCACTCGCACGTTGCCGCGCAAAATTCTTATTAAATCCTCGTTCGGCTTGCCTTCCTTATAAAGAAATAACGGAGGAATGCAGATGCCTTCCTCATATACCTCCCTGCCGTCGGAAGCCCACCCGCTTCCGCCCATATCCGCCATATGGGCAATGCTGCCAGAGAAACCGACCAGCTTATCCCTGTAGAAGATCGGAATAACGCATGTGATGTCAAGCAGGTGACCGGACGCGATCCATGGATCGTTCGTAATGACAACGTCG
>PJUD01000408.1_pt1 | contig 23988 bp, 28 predicted proteins | sample 1512341 | NCBI WGS metagenome assembly PJUD01 (sample SAMN08177675, study PRJNA422409) | Feces metagenome, whole genome shotgun sequencing project. | isolation source: Chicken feces (3) enriched on wood chips: beechwood xylan treatment | host: Gallus gallus | place: USA: Madison | collected 2015-01-15 | reverse complement strand
GGCCGATGCGTTCGCGGCGGCGGAACCCGGCATCCCGCACAATGACGCCCGCGATCAGGTGTGGGATGCGCTCGTCGACCTCGTGCTGGAGCGGCACGGCGAGGCCGAGATCCCCCTCCGGCAGCTGCGGACACTCCTCACCCGCACCGACGCGCTCGCCCGCGCCTTCGCCCGTGCGTGGCCCGTGCTCAGCCCGCGCGTCGTCGTCGCCGACCTGTGGACCGTGCCCGCCTACCTGCGCCGGTGCGCGCCGTGGCTCACGCCCGATGAGGTGGCGGCGCTGCAGCGTGCGGACGGCGCGGCCTGGACGACGGCTGACCTTCCCCTGCTGGATGCCGCGCGCCGCCGCATCGGCGACCCCGAAGCCGTGGGTACGCGGCGTCGCCGTGAGGCGGCGCAGGCGGCGCGACAGCGGGAGATGGACCGCGTCGTCGACGAGCTCATCGCCGCCGACGACTCGGAGCTGCGGCTGTCGACGATCCTCCGCGGGGTGGACGCTCAGAACTCGCTCGTCGACGAGAGCGCGCTCCCGCGGCTGGATCCCGACGATCTCGCCGGACCGTTCTCGCACGTCATCGTGGACGAGGCGCAGGAGCTCACCGACGCGCAGTGGCAGATGCTCGTGCGCCGCTGCCCGTCGCGCAGCTTCACGATCGTCGGCGACCGCGCGCAGGCGCGGCACGGCTTCACCTCCTCGTGGCGGGAGCGGCTCGCCGGCATCGGGCTCACGGACGTGCGCGAGATGACCCTGACGGTCAACTACCGCACCCCGCAGGAGGTCATGGCGGCCGCCGAGCCGGTCATCCGGGCCGTGATCCCGGATGCCGTGGTGCCGACGTCGGTGCGCGCCACCGGCATCCCGGTGCGGCACGGGGCGATCGAGCAGCTCGACGGGATCGTCGACGCATGGCTCGCGACGCACGACGAGGGCACGGCGGCCGTGATCGGGATGCCGGTGCCCGGCGTGGAGGGCGCGGCCCTCGGCCTGGCGACCCCCGGCCTGGCGGCCCCGGGCGACCGGGTGCGGCGGCTGACGCCGGAGCTGGCGAAGGGCCTCGAGTTCGACCTCGTGGTCCTCGTCGATCCGGTCGCGTCAGGCGGCGGGGTGACGGGCGCCGTCGACCGGTACGTCGCGATGACGCGCGCGACCCGGGAGCTGGTGGTGCTGGACCGCTGAGCCGCACGTCGTGGCATCATCGACGTCATGGGCGAGCGTCAGGACCTGCAGACGCTCGCCCTGCTCCGGAAGGCGCGCGACCGGATGGACCGCGAGTACGCGCAGCCGCTGGACGTCGAATCGCTCGCGCGCGGCGTGCACCTGTCGGCGGGCCACCTCAGCCGTCAGTTCCGGCGGGCGTACGGGGAATCGCCCTACCAGTACCTGATGACGCGGCGCATCGAGCGGGCCATGACGCTGCTGCGCACCCGCACCGCCGACGAGCTCAGCGTGACCGAGGTGTGCTTCGCCGTCGGGTTCCAGTCGCTCGGCACATTCAGCACGCGCTTCGCCGAGCTCGTGGGCGTCGCGCCCAGCGTGTACCGCGAGCAGGGCGCGCCGTTCCGCCCGGGCATGTTGCCGTGCATCGCCCGACAGCTCACCCGGCCGGTGCGGGATCCAGACCGATCAGGAGTCGAGAAGCGCAGGTCACCGGCATCCCCGTAGCGTGACAGGCATGGAGATCACGATTCATTCGAGCTTCCTGCCGCACACCGATCCCGAGGCCTCGCTCGCGTTCTACCGCGATGTGCTCGACTTCGAGGTGCGGCTGGATGTCGGCTACGAGGACATGCGCTGGATCACGGTCGGCCCCGCCGGCCAGCCCGACACCGCGATCGTGCTCCACCCGCCCGGGGTCGGCTACGAGATCACGGACGACGAGCGCGACACGCTGCTCGAGATCATCGCGAAGGGCAGCTACTTCGGCGTCAACCTCGCCACCGACGATCTCGACGCCACCTTCGCGAAGGTCGAGGCCGCCGGCGGCGACATCGTGCAGGAGCCGATCGAGCAGGACTACGGCGTGCGGGATGCGGCCTTCCGCGACCCGGCCGGCAACATGATCCGCGTACAAGAGAAGAAGGACTGACACATGAGCGAGACCAAGAGCGGGTTCAGCGACGACGAGCGCGCCGCCATGAAGCAGCGCGCCGATGAGCTGCGATCGACCAAGGGCTTGAAGGGCGCGGCCAAGCTCGCGCGGGAGCTCGAGGCGTGCATCGCCGCGATCGACGGACTCGAGGGCGCCGACCGGCAGATCGCCGTCATGCTGCACAGCATCGTCAGCGACGAGGCACCCCACCTCAACCCGAAGACGATGTACGGCTTCCCCTCGTATGCGCAGGACGGCAAGATCGTCGTGTTCTTCCAGCCGGCCTCGAAGTTCGACACCCGGTACGGGACGATCTCGTTCGACGAGGCGGCGAACATCGACGACGGCGAGATGTGGGCGACCTCCTTCGCCGTGCTGGAGGTGACCGACGCGGTCGAGAAGAAGATCCGCGCGCTGGTGCGCAAGGCAGTCAGCTGACCCGATCGGCCGACGTCAGGGCACCGGTACGGACAGGACGCGGTCGTCCCCGTCGCGGGGCTGGCCGCGTCCGTCCGTGTTGTTGGTGAGGACCCACGCGGTGCCGTCCGGTCCCGCGATCACGTCGCGCAGTCGACCGTACTCGTCCGCCACCTCCTCGGATGCCGTCGGATCCGACAGCGGCACACGGCGCAGCACCGCGCCGCGCAGGTTCGCGATGTAGATCGCGTCGCCGATGATCGCGATGCCGCTCGGGCTCGCGGCATCCGTGGGCCAGGTCTGCAGCGGCTCCACGAACCCGCGGTCGGCGCCGCCGGCGCCCTCGACGACCGGCCACCCGTAGTTGCCTCCGGGAACGATCTCGTTGAGTTCGTCCCACGTGCTCTGGCCGAACTCGCTCGCGTACATCGTGCCGTCCGGCGTCCACGCGATGCCCTGCACGTTGCGGTGCCCCAGGCTGTAGACGGCGGACCCCGGCGTCGGGTTGTCCGCCGGAATCGTGCCGTCCGGCTCCAGGCGCAGGATCGTGCCGTTCAGCGCGTCCGGATCCTGCGCGGCGTCGCGGTCGCCGGCATCGCCGACCGGCACGTAGAGCTTGCCGTCGGGCCCGAACGCGATGCGTCCCGCGTTGTGCGTCCGGGCCGCGGGAAGGCCGTCGATCACGACGACGGGATCGGTCAGCGCGTAGTCGCCCGGCGCGCCGGCGAGCGTGTACCGCTCGACCCGGTTGCCCCGGGATGCCGTCGCGTACGCGTAGACACCGGCATCCCCGTCGTAGGCGAGGCCGAGCAGACCGCCCTCGCCGCCGTGGGCGACGCCGGCGACCGTCGTGACCTCGCGCAGGATCCCGTCGGCGGTGAGCTCGAGGATGCGCGCGCTGTCGCGCTCGCTGATCAGCGCCGACTCCCCCACGCGCACGATCGACCAGGGCGCCGCCAGGCCGTCGACGATCGTCCGGGGCGCGGTCGGCGGGGCGGTCGGCGGCGTCGTCGCGCCGGGGGTGCTCGTCGGAGCCGGGCCGGTCGGAGCGGTGCCCGCCGGTGGGGCGCACGCGCACAGGACGAGGGCGGCGACCGCGATCGCCGCGCTGCGCCCCACTCGCGCGAGAGCCATGCGCCCACGCTACGCCGCGGACGCGGCCGGGGCGATACTGGACGCGTGACCCGCGTCGTCGTGGCAGGCCCCGCCTCCTGGAACCATCTGATCGTCCTCGACCGGCTGCCCGAGCCCGTGCCGCACATGCAGTTCGCGCAGGCCTCCCGGCACGCGGTGGGCGGCACGTCGGCGGGCAAGGCCGTGCACCTCGCCGCGCTCGGGCTCGACACCCGCCTGCACACCCTGCTCGGCGACGATGCCGACGGCGTGGGCATCGCACACACGCTGCGCGCGGCGGGCGTCGACGTCGTCGCGCACCGATCCGCGGACACCGAACGGCACGTGAACCTCATGACCGCGGCGGGCGAGCGCGTGTCGCTGTACGTGTCGACGCCGTCGCCGGCCGAGCCGGTCGCGCTCGCCGCCATGGCGGACGACCTGCGCGCCGCGGACATCGCGATCGTCGACCTCAGCGCGGACGGTGCCGAGCTCGTCGCACGCATCGCCGACCGCGCCGGACGGCTGTGGGTCGACCTGCACGACTACGACGGCGCGTCCGCGTTCCACGAGCCGTATGTGCGCGCCGCCGACATCGTCTTCATGAACGCCGACGCGACCGACGATCCCTGGGCGCTCCTGGACTCGTGCCTCGCCCGCGGCCCGCGGATCGCCGTGTGCACGCTGGGCGCCGACGGCGCCATCGCCCGGGATGCCGGGGGTGCGCGGGTGCGCGTGCCGGCGACGCCGGCGCAGGTCGTCGACACCAACGGCGCCGGAGACGCGTTCTTCGCGGGGTTCCTCGGGGTCGTCGCGGCAGCCGGGTCCGGGGAGGGGGGAGCGGACAGGCTCGAGGACGCGCTGCGCGCCGGCGCGCTCCAGGCCGTCGTCGCCCTGGAGAGCGCAGACCTGCATCCGCTGCTCGCGCAGGCCGAGCCCACGGCATCCCGACCGTGACGACCTAGACTGGGGGGAAGTCTGTTCCGCCTGCCTGGGATGAGTTCCATCGTGTCCGACGCCGCTCCGCGCACTTTCGACGTGCGTCATCTGCAGCTGGCCCGCGCGCTGTTCGCGGCCATCGCCGCGGTCATGATCACGTTCTCGAGCGACCACTCGGCGCTGGTCGGCGTGACGGTCTTCAGCGGCTGGGCGATGGCGACGGCACTCGTGCTGCTGCTGTCGGCGTGGCTCGTCTTCCCGGCCGGCGGCCGGTGGCAGACCGTCCTGCTCGGCATTGTGACGCTCGCCGCGGGACTGGTGGGCAGCTTCCCGACGCTGCGGACGACGGCCGTGTTCTTCGTCCTCGTGATCGCCTGGGCGCTCGTGGCCGGAGCGCTCGAGCTGACCTTCGGGATCGCCGGACGGCGGCGCGGCGACGCGCAGGCGCGCGACGCGATCCTGATCGGCGCCATCACGCTCGCGCTCGCGGTCGGGCTGCTGCTCGTGAACCCCGCCTACGCGCTGGACTACTTCGTCCGGGATGCCGACCAGTCGTTCACGCTCACCGGCATCACGATCGGCGTCGGCCTGTTCGGCGGCTACGCGGCGATCGTCGCGGTCTTCCTCGGGATCGCCGGGTTCTCGCCGCGCCGCCCCGTTCCGTCCGCCGTCGAGGCGCCGGCATCCCGCGAATCGGCAGGAGGCGCCGCATGACCGACCAGACCCCCACCCGCCGCGAGCTCATGAAGCCCGTGCAGCTGCTCGGGTTCGCGTTCGCCGCCGCCGTGTTCGCGGGGATCATCACCCTCGTGTCGATGGGCGTGTTCCAGGAGCCGCGCGTCGTCCCGGAAGGGGAGCTGCACCCGCACCTGAAGGCGTGGGTCGTCTCGGGCGTGGTCGCCGGCATCGCGTTCATCGTGACGCTCGTGACGATCGCGCTGCTCATGCTCGCCGTCGACCCCGCGCAGATGACCAAGCAGGTCGACCGTCCCGTGCTCTTCCGGGAGGACGAGGGTGCCGTTTCCGGTGGTGCCGCGGATGGCGACGCTGCCGCGGATGGCGACGCTGCCGCGGATGGCGACGCTGCCGCGGATGGCGACGCTGAGTCGCCCCCCGCTCCGCGCTGATCCGCTTCGCGCCCGCGCCTCAGCCGAGCTCGTCGACCAGAGAGTCGGCCAGGCCGGCGTAGCCGGCCGGGGTGAGGGCCAGCAGACGCTGCTTCGCGGCATCCCCGATGTCGAGGCCCTGCACGAACTCGGCCAGCTCGCGCGCGCCGACGCGGCGCCCGCGCGTGAGGTCCTTCAGCAGCGCGTACGGGTCCGTGATGGCCGAGCGCCCGGCGGCGATCTCGGCGCGGACGACGGTCTGGATCGCCTCGGCGAGCACCTCCCAGTTCGCGTCGAGGTCGGCCAGCAGCACGTCACGCGACAGCGAGATCTCGGTGAGGCCCCGCTGCAGGTTGTCCAGCGCGAGCAGCGAGTGGCCGAACGCGACGCCGATGTTGCGCTGCGTCGTCGAGTCGGTGAGGTCGCGCTGCATGCGCGAGGTGACGAGCGTCTGCGACAGGGTCTGCAGCAGCCCGCCCGAGATCTCAAGGTTCGCCTCGGCGTTCTCGAACCGGATCGGGTTGATCTTGTGCGGCATCGTCGACGAGCCGGTGGCCCCCGCGACGGGGATCTGCGCGAAGAAGCCCATCGCGATGTAGGTCCAGATGTCGGTCGCGAGGTTGTGCAGGATGCCCCCCGCGTGCCGCACGCGGTCGTACAGCTCGACCTGCCAGTCGTGCGACTCGATCTGCGTCGTCAGCACGTTGAAGTCGATGCCGAGGCCCTCGATGAACTCCCGCGACAGCGCGGGCCAGTCGACGTCCGGCTCGGCGGCGAGGTGCGCCGACCACGTGCCGGTCGCGCCCGAGAACTTCGCGAGGTACTCGCCGCCGGCGATCTGGGCGGCGACCCGCTGCAGCCGCCACGCGAAGACGGCGAGCTCCTTGCCCATCGTCGAGGGCGTCGCCGGCTGACCGTGCGTGCGGGAGAGCATGACGGCGTCCCGATGCTCGCGCGCGAGCGTGGACAGCGCGTCGATGACGGCGTGCAGCTTCGGCAGCCACACGTTCTCGACCGCGCGCTGGACCGTGAGCGCGTACGAGGCGGAGTTGATGTCCTCGCTCGTGCAGGCGAAGTGGGTCAGTTCGGCGATCGCGTCCAGGCCCAGGGCCGACAGGCGGTCGCGCACGAGGTACTCGACGGCCTTGACGTCGTGGCGGGTGACCGCCTCCTTCTCGGCGAGCCAGGCGATCTCGGCGGGGCCGAAGTCGCGGTACAGGCCGCGCAGGGCGTCCTTGTCCGCGTCGGACAGCGGCGCCGAGCCGAACAGCGCGCGGTCGGTGAGCGCGATGATCCACTCGACCTCGACCTCGACGCGGGCACGGTTGAGGCCGGCCTCGGACAGGTAGGCGGACAGTTCCGCGACAGCGCCGGCGTAGCGGCCGTCGAGGGGGCTCAGGGAGAGGGAGGGCAGAGAGGTCACGAAGCTCCGATCGGTGAGGAACGGGCGCTCAGCTGCTCGGGCGAATGGCGGGTTCGAGCTGCCGGAAGAGCGCCCGGCTCGCGTTCTCGATCATACCGAGCACGTCGTCGAACATCGCCGGCCCTGCGTAGTACGGGTCGGGCACGTCCAGTCCGCCGTCGGCGTGCGGGCCGAACGACAGCAGCAGCGCGAGCTTGTCGACGTCGGCCGGCGTGCGCGCCCACGTCGACAGGATGCGCTCGTGCGACCGGTCGAGCGCGACGATCAGGTCGTGCTTGTCGAAGTCGTCGACCGTGAACTGGCGGGCGCGGTGCCGCGACCCGTCGTACCCGCGCCGCTCGAGCGCGTCGAGAGTGCGGCCGTCGGCGCGTTCTCCGACGTGCCAGTCCCCCGTGCCCGCGCTCGTCGAGAGGACGCGGTCGCCGAGGCGCGCCTGATCGGCGAACCAGCGGAACACGATCTCGGCCATCGGCGAGCGGCAGATGTTCCCGGTGCAGACGAAGAGCACGCGGAACGGCTCGGGGCGGACGGGCACAGACCCATTGTGGTCATCGCGGGGCGATCGCGGAAGAGACGGTCGAGCCTCCTGCACAGGATGCCGGTTCCCCCGGCCCTCCACGGATCCGGCCCGGTCCGCGCCGGGGTCGCAGCCGGGCGGGCACGATGGTGCGCATGTCGACCTCCGATGCGCTCCCCGCGTTCGACGCCGCGCAGGACCGGCTCGCGCGCGCCTGGACCGAGGTGCGCCGCCTGCAGCACCGCGGCGCCATGCTCGCACGCGTGACCGATTGGCACTCGCCCGCGGCCGAGGCGTATCGGCGGGCCTTGGACGAGTGGACCGCGCGGATCGGCGCGCTGGAGCGCGGCGTCGACGCCCTCGCCGACCAGGTGCGCGCCGAGCGCGCGCGGCTCACCGCGCTGCGAGGGTCGCAGGCGGCGCGCCCGTGACCGGGGGTCTCGAGATCCGCAGCGGCGGCGCCGTCGCCGTCGACACCGAGTCGCTGCGGCACGCGGCAGGCGGCTTCGACCGCGCCCACGCGATCGCCGGCGACGCCCGCGGGTACGTGGTCGAGGTCGCGCGCCTGCTGCCCGGCTGGCCAGAGGGCTATGGGGCCCAGCGCCTGGCCGACGAGGCGGATGCCGTCGCCTCCGACGCCGCGCGGCTGGCGGCGGGGCTGCGCGACACCGCGACCGTCTACGACCTCGTCGAGCTCGCGGCTCAGCGGGCGGCGGCAGCGGCCGCCGGCGACGCGGCCCTCGCACGCACCCTCGAGGGGCGCCTCGCGGCGCTCGCCGAGGCCGCGCCCGCGCAGGCGCAACTGGCCGAGCTGCTCGTCGCTCACCGGGATGACCCGCACGGCGAGCTCACCCGTCAGCTCCTGCTCGGCGCGCTCCCGTACGGCGTCGCCGGACTCGCCGTCATCTCCTGGGCGGGGCTCGCACTGCTGGCCGTCCGCACGATCGGGTTCGGGATCGTCCCCGCGCACCGGCGGCTCGGACCGGCGCGCCCGCCGGACGTGCGTGTGCCGCTGCTCGAGCGGTCGACGGCCGCGGCGCCGACGACGCTGGCCGCCGTGGCCACCCGGCTGCCCGGGTCGGGGGAGTCGCGCATCCGCGTCGAGCGCTACACGCTGCCCGGGGGCTCCCACCGGTTCGCCGTGTACATCGCCGGAACGCAGTCGGTGTGGGGGCGCGATGCCTTCGACATGAGGGCGAACCTGCAGCTCGCCTCGGGCCGGAACGCCGCGTCGTACGAGGCGGTGCGCGGTGCGCTGACGGCGGCCGGCGCGCGGGCAGGTGACGTCGTGCACGTGCGCGGGCACTCGCAGGGCGCCATGATCGGCGCGCACCTCGCGCTGTCGGGCGAGTACGAGGTGCCCACGCTGGTCACGTTCGGCAGTCCGGTGCAGGCCGATGTCGGCGACGGCACGCTCAGTGTCGACGTGCGGCACCGCGACGACCCCGTGTCGGGGCTCGCGCTGGGCGGGCACGACGCGGGTGTCGGCGCGCCGGGGAGCTTCGTCGCCGAGCGGGTCGCGGACCCGTCCGCCGGCATCCACGATCTCGCCTTCGGGGCGCACCAGCTGGACGCCTACGCCGAGACCGCCGCGCTGCTGGACGCCTCGACCGACCCGCGCATGGGCGCGGTGCGCGACTCTCTCGCAGAGCTGGCGGCCGCGGCATCCGTCGAGGTGTTCGTCTTCGGCGCGGAGCGACCCGGCCCGCGAGTGCCGCTCGGCGGCGGCGCCGTCGGCGGGCGGTGAGTCAGCGCTTGCGCTTGAGCTGTGGGCGCAACAGGATGCCGAACACCCAGTTGATCAGCGAGATCACCAGCGCGGCGACGACGCCGAGCCAGAAGTCCTCGACGCCCAGGCCCCAGCCCCACCACGCGGTGAACCAGGCGGTCAGCCACAGCAGGAAGCCGTTGACGATGAGGGAGATGAGGCCCAGCGTCAGGATGTAGAGCGGGAACGCGACGATCTTGATGATCGTGCCGATGATCGTGTTGACGACCGCGAACAGGGCGGCGACGGCGAGCAGGGTCAGCACGAGCTGCAGGGTCTCGCCGGGCGCGAAGGCGGTGACGCCCACGCGCAGCGGCTCGATCAGCGTCACGACCCAGATCGCGAAGGCGTTGATGACGACGCGGATGATGAAACGCATAGTGGGGTCAGTCTCGCACGGAGTGCCGACGCAGGGGCGGTGCGATCTCGGTGAGCTCCTGCCCCGGCTCCGTAGACTCGACGCGTGACCGACATCCCCGTGCATATCCGTCCCGAGATCGCGGGACTGCCCGCGTACAAGCAGGGCAATCAGGCCGGCGCCGACGCGTACAAGCTGTCGAGCAACGAGAACCCGTTCGACCCGCTGCCGAGCGTCGTCGCCGCCGTACAGGGCGCGACCTCGTTCAACCGGTACCCGGATGCGTCCTCGCCGCGACTGCGCGCCCGCATCGCCGAGCGGTACGGCGTCGCGCCCGATGCCGTGCACGTCGGCGCCGGCTCGGTGTCGATCCTGTTCCAGCTCGCGCAGGCCACGAGCGGCCCGGGCGACGAGATCGTCTTCGCGTGGCGCTCGTTCGAGGCGTATCCGGGCCTCGCGGTGATCGCCGGGGCGCATGCCGTCCTCGTCCCGAACACGCCCGACGGGCGGCACGACCTCGAGGCCATGGCCGCCGCCGTCACCGCGCGCACGCACATGATCCTCGTGTGCAGCCCGAACAATCCGACCGGCCCGATCGTCACGCAGGCCGAGTTCGACGACTTCCTGGATGCCGTTCCCTCCGACGTGCTGGTCGTCCTCGACGAGGCGTACGCCGAGTTCGTCACCGACCCGGACGCCGTCGACGGCGCGCGCCTGCTCGCCCGCGGACGCGAGAACGTCGTGGTGCTGCGCACGTTCTCCAAGGCCTACGGGCTCGCCGGCCTGCGCGTGGGCTATGCGGTCGGTCACCCGCGGATCCTCGACGCGGCTCGCAGCACCGGCATCCCGCTGTCGGTCACGGCGCAGGCCGAGGCGGCCGCGCTGGCCAGCCTCGACGCCGAGGCCGAGCTGCTCGCCCGTGTCGAGGTGATCGTGCAGCGGCGCGACCGCCTCGTCGCGCGGCTGCGCGCGGCGGGCTGGGATGTCCCCGACGCGCAGGGCAACTTCGTGTGGCTGCCCGCGGGTGAGCGCACGCTCGCCGTGGCCGCCGCCTTCGACGAGGCCGGCTTCGTCGTCCGGCCGTTCGCCGGCGACGGGCTGCGCATCTCGGTCGGCGAGGAAGAGGCGCTCGACCGCGTCGTCGCCGTGGCCGCCGCCGTCGCGCCCTCTCGCTGAAGACGGTCACCTCGGCACACCTGTTGTGTGCCGGACACCGCGAATCGCGGCATCCATTGTGGAGCGCATGCAGAGAGGCGTATAGGCGGCGCGATAGCGTGAACCCATGACCCCGCCTGACGACCCGGCCCTCGTGCGCGTCCTGGCGGCGGACGGGACGTTCGCCCCCACGCCCGAGGCAGAGCCGTACCTCCCCCTCATCGAGGCGCTCAGCGATGCCGAGCTCGAGACGTTCTACCGCGACATGGTCGTGGTGCGCGGCTTCGACCGGCAGGCAACGAACCTCCAGCGGCAGGGGCAGCTCGCGCTGTGGCCGCCGTCGTTCGGGCAGGAGGCCGCCCAGGTCGGCTCCGCGCGCGCGGCCCGCGCCCAGGACCACATCTTCCCCTCGTACCGCGAGCACGTCGTGTGCACGATCCGGGGCGTCGACCCCGTCGACATCATCCGGCTCATGCGCGGGCTCACGCACGGCGGCTGGGATCCCACCGACCCCAAGAACGGCAACGCGCACATCTACACGCTCGTGCTCGGCTCGCACACGCTGCACGCCGCCGGCTTCGGCATGGGCCTGGTCTTCGACGGCAAGTGCGGCACGGGCGATCCCGAGCGCGATGCCGCCGTCATGGTCTACTACGGCGATGGATCGTCGAGCCAGGGCGACGTGCACGAGGCGATGGTGTTCGCCGCGAGCTACCAGACGCCGCAGGTCTTCTTCCTGCAGAACAACCACTGGGCGATCTCGGTGCCGGTGAGCACGCAGTCGCGCGTCCCGCTCTCGCGGCGTGGCGACGGGTACGGGATGCCGTCCCTCCGCGTCGACGGCAACGACGTGCTCGCCAGTTACGCCGTCACCAAGCGCGCGCTCGACGAGGCGCGCGGCGGCGCCGGCCCGCGCGCGATCGAGGCGCTGACCTACCGCATGGGCGCGCACACCACGAGCGACGACCCCACGAAGTACCGCACCAGTGACGAGGAGCAGTCGTGGGCACGGCGCGATCCCATCGCCCGCATGCGTGCGTACCTCGAGGGCCGGGGCGCGTCTGCGGCGTTCTTCGACGGGGTGGATGCCGAGGCCGCGGCGTACGCGGACGACGTGCGCGTGCGCACCAACGAGCTCGGAGGGATTCCGGTGGAGTCGATGTTCGCGCACGTGTACAGCGACCCCCACCCGCTCGTCGAGGAGCAGCGGGCGTGGCTGGCCGAGTACGAGGCGTCGTTCGAGGGAGGCGCCGCGTGAGCGAGACGATGCCCTTCGCGAAGGCCCTGAACGCCGGGATGCGCGCCGCGATGGCCGCCGACGACCACGTGCTGATGATGGGCGAGGACATCGGGCGCCTCGGTGGTGTGTTCCGCGTGACCGAGGGGCTCCAGGCCGAGTTCGGCGAGCGCCGGGTGCTGGACACCCCGCTGGCCGAGTCCGGGATCGTCGGCACGGCGATCGGCCTGGCGATGGCCGGCTTCCGGCCCGTGTGCGAGATCCAGTTCGACGGGTTCGTGTTCCCCGCCTTCGACCAGATCACGACCCAGCTCGCCAAGCTCACGAACCGGCACGAGGGCGCGATCCAGATGCCCGTCGTCATCCGCATCCCCTACGGCGGGCACATCGGCGCCGTCGAGCACCACCAGGAGAGCCCCGAGGCCTACTTCGCGCACACTCCCGGCCTGCGGGTCGTGTCGCCGTCGACGCCGAACGACGCGTACTGGATGATCCAGGACGCGATCACCTCGCCCGACCCCGTCATCTTCCTCGAACCCAAGGCGAAGTACTGGATGAAGGGCGAGGTCGACACGGCCGAGCGCGCCGCGTCACTGCACGCTTCGCGGGTCGTGCGCCGCGGCACCGACGTCACCCTCGTCGGCCACGGCGCCATGGTCACGACGCTGCTGCAGGCGGCGGCCTTGGCCGAGGGCGAGGGCACCTCGTGCGAGGTCGTCGACCTGCGTTCGCTCTCGCCGATCGACTACGGGCCGGTGCTCGACTCCGTGCGCCGCACGGGCCGCATGGTCTACGCGCAGGAGGCGCCCGGCTTCGCTTCGGTGGGCTCGGAGGTCGCCGCGACCGTCATGGAGAAGGCGTTCTTCGCGCTCGAAGCGCCGGTGCTGCGCGTGTCGGGCTTCGACGTGCCGTTCCCGCCCGCGAAGCTCGAGGGACAGTTCCTGCCCGACGCCGACCGCATCCTCGAGGCCGTCGACCGCGCCCTCGCCTACTGATGTCGTACTCTCGGTCGTTGAGCGAGCGGAGCGAGACGAAACGCAGCTTCGTCTCGTCGCTTTGCTCCTCGCTCAACGACCGGCGCTTTCTAAGGGGATCGAAATGAGCACCCAGACCTTCCACTTGCCGGACGTGGGCGAAGGCCTCACCGAGGCCGAGATCGTCCAGTGGCGCGTCGCCGCGGGCGACACCGTGGCCGTCAACGACGTCCTCGTCGAGATCGAGACGGCCAAGTCGCTCGTCGAGCTGCCCTCGCCGTTCGCCGGGACCGTCGGCGAGCTGCTCGCCGCCGAGGGCGACACCGTCACCGTCGGTGCGCCGATCATCACGATCGCCGGGGCAGCGAGCGAGCCGGACGCGGCCTCCGGGCTGTCCGAGCACGGCGAGAAGAAGCCCGCCGAGCCCGAGCCGGGCGGATCCGTGCTCGTCGGCTACGGCACCGGCGACGCGGTGACGTCGCGCCGCCGCAAGCCCGAGGGCCGCACCGAGGCCGTGCGTGCGTCGGTCGGCGTGGTGGCCAAGCCCCCGGTGCGCAAGCTGGCGCGCGACCTCGGCGTCGATCTCGCCCAGGTGACCCCGTCCGGTCCGGCAGGAGAGGTCACGCGCGACGACGTCGTCCAGCACGCCTCGCAGGCCAGCGTCTTCCGCAACCTCGCGACACCCGACCGCCCCGAGGAGCGCGAGCTCACGATTCCCGTGGCGCCCGAGGTCGCGGCATCCGTCATTGCCCCGCCCGTGCCCGGCGCGGCGATGGCCGGGGATCGCCCGGCGGCGCCCGCGCTCGTCGAGGGCCGCGAGGAGGCGATCCCGGTCAAGGGCGTGCGCAAGGCCGTCGCGAGCGGGATGGTGCTCTCGGCGTACACCGCGCCGCACGTGTCGGTGTGGACCGACGTCGACGCGACGCGCACGATGGAGCTCGTCAAGCGGCTGAAGACCTCGCCCGACTTCGCGGACATCCGCGTCTCGCCGCTGCTGATCATGGCCCGCGCCGTCGTGTGGGCCGTGCGCCGCACGCCGATGGTCAACGCCGCGTGGATCGACAAGGAGGACGGCTCCGCCGAGATCCGCGTGCGCAACTACGTGAACCTCGGGATCGCCGCGGCCACGCCGCGCGGGCTGCTCGTCCCCAACATCAAGGATGCGCAGGACCTCAACATGCGCGGGCTCGCGCGGTCGCTCGAGAAGCTCACGTTCACGGCGCGCGAGGGCAAGACCTCGCCGGCCGACCAGCAGGGCGGCACTATCACGATCACGAACATCGGTGTGTTCGGGATGGATGCGGGGACACCCATCATCAACCCGGGGGAGTCCGGGATCGTGGCGATGGGCACGATCCGGCAGAAGCCGTGGGTCGTCGACGGCGAGGTGCGCCCGCGGTTCGTGACGACCGTCGCCGGGTCGTTCGACCACCGTGTGATCGACGGCGACGGCATGAGCCGCTTCGTCGCCGACGTCGCGTCGGTGCTCGAGGAGCCCGCCCTCCTCCTCGATTGACCGCCGCCGAGGTCGCATCTCTCCCGCCGAGGTCGTATCTCTCTCGCCGAGGTCGTATCTCCGTGACATGCGATCTCGACGCGGGAGATGCGATCTCGATGATTTGAGAATGATTATCAATAGGATTAAAGTGGAGGCATGACCTCCCGCAGCTTCACTGTCGCCGCGCTCGCCGCCTCCGCCCTCGTCCTCGCCGGGTGCGCGTCCCCGGGAGCGAACACCGAGGACGACGGCACATTGCACGTCGTCGCCTCCACCAGCGTCTACGGCGACATCGCGGCCGCGATCGGGGGCGATCTCATCGAGGTCACCTCCATCGTCACGTCACTCTCGCAGGACCCGCACTCCTACGAGACCTCGGCGCGCGACCAGCTCACCATCTCGCGCGCGGACCTCATCATCCGCAACGGCGGCGGCTACGACGCGTTCGTCGACGCCCTCATCGAGGCGAGCGGGACGGATGCCGGCATCCTCACCGCCGTCGAGTTCTCCCACGACTACCCCGGCAGCGCCGGCCACGACCACGACGATCACGACGACGACGCCGCCGAAGACCACGACGACCACGACGACCACGACGACGAAGACCACGCCGACCACGACGAAGACCACGAGGACCACGACGGCCACGACCACATCGAAGGGTTCAACGAGCACGTCTGGTACGACCCGCACACGATCGCGCACCTCGCGGAGGACATCGCGCACGAGCTCGGCGAGCTGGACCCCGCCGGTGCGGCGACCTACGAGGCGAACGCCGCGGCGTTCCTCGCGGGGATCGAGGAGATCGAGGCCGCGCTCGACGAGATCGCTGCGCAGCACGAGGGCGCGCAGGTGTTCGTCACCGAGCCCGTCCCGGTGTACCTGATCACCGCCGCGGGGCTCGTCGACGCGACGCCGCCGGCCTTCAGCGAAGCCGTCGAGGAGGGACAGGACGTCCCGCCCGCGACCCTGCTCGAGGCCATGCGGGCGCTGACGTCGGGCGAGATCCGCACGGTCATCGCCAACGCGCAGACCGGCGGCGCCGAGACGACGCAGGTGATCGAGACGGCGCGGGAACACGGCATCCCGGTGCTGGAGTTCACCGAGCTCGTGCCCGAGGGTGAGACGTACCTGACCTGGATGCGGCAGAACGCGGCCGATCTGGCGAGTACGCTGACCCGGTGAGCTCGTCCGACACCCCCGCAGCTGCGGCACCGCTGCTGCAGATCCGCGGTGCGGCGCTGCGGCGGGACGACCGGGAGCTGTGGAGCGGACTCGACCTCGACGTCGCGCCCGGCGAGCTGATCGCCGTCCTCGGTCCGAGCGGCTCGGGCAAGACGACGCTCATGCGCGCGATCCTCGGCCTCACCCCGCTCAGCGAGGGATCGATCGCGGTGCTCGGCGAACCCGTCCGCGCGGACGGTCCCGGCATCCTCGGCATGACGTCCCTCGGCACCCGTCGCGGCAGCCGGCGCATCGGGTACCTGCCCCAGGCGCGCCCGCTGCCCCGCGACACGTCCATGCGCGGCCGCGACCTCGTCGCGCTCGGCGTCGACGGCCACCGCTTCGGCCTGCCGATTCCGCGGCGCGGCGACCGGGCCCGCGTCGCCGCGCTGATCGACGCCGTCGGGGCGACCGCGTTCGCCGACCGGCCGGTGGGCGAGCTGTCCGGCGGTGAGCAGCAGCGGCTGCGGGTCGGCCAGGCGCTCGCCGACGACCCCCGGCTGCTCCTGTGCGACGAACCGCTCACGAGCCTGGACCTCGCCAACCAGCAGGCCGTCGTCGGGCTCATCGACCGGCATCGCAAGACCGGCGCCGGCGTGCTCCTGGTCACCCACGACATCAACCCCGTGCTCGGCAAGGTCGATCGCATCCTCTACATCGCGAACGGCCGCTTCACGCTCGGCAAGCCGAAGGACGTCCTGACCTCGCCCGTCCTGACCGACCTGTACGGCGCTCCGGTCTTCGTGCTGCGCGCCGGTGACCGGCTGGTCGTCGTCGGCGCGCCCGATGCCGAGGCCTCGCACCACCACCACGATCACGAGGAGCACGCGTGAACTGGCAGGACGTCTGGGACGCCATGTTCGGCGGGCTGCCCGACTACGCCGAGATCCTCGCCCTCGTGTCGAACTCGGTCTGGGCGGGCGCGGTGCTGGGCCTGGTGGGCGGCCTGATCGGCGTGTTCGTGATCCAGCGCGACATGGCCTTCGCGGTGCACGGCATCAGCGAACTGTCCTTCGCCGGCGCTGCGGCGGCGCTGCTGGTCGGCGCCGACGTCGTCACCGGATCGATCCTCGGCTCGCTCGTCGCCGCCGGGCTCATCGGCTGGCTGGGTGCCCGCGCGCGCGAGCGCAACTCGGTCGTCGGCGTGCTGATGTCCTTCGGCCTGGGTCTGGGCATCCTTTTCCTGTCGCTCTACGACGGGCGCAGCGCGAACCGGTTCAGCCTGCTGACCGGCCAGATCGTCTCGGTGCAGACCGGCCAGCTCGGCTGGCTCATCGGCATCTCGTCGTTCGTGCTCATCGCGCTCGTGCTGATCTGGCGCCCGCTGCGATTCGACTCGCTCGACCCGCAGGCCGCCGCCGCGCGCGGCGTGCCCACGGTGGGGATCTCGCTCGGCTTCATGCTCCTGCTCGGCCTCGCGGTCGCCGCCGCCGTCCACATCATCGGCGCGCTGCTGGTGATGGCGCTGCTCGTGACGCCCGCCGCCGCCGCGATGCGCGTGGCCGCCGGGCCGGTCGCGGTGCCCGTGCTCTCGGCGACGTTCGGCGTGACGGCGGCGGTCGGCGGCATCCTGCTCGCGGTCATGGGCACCCTCCCGGTCAGCCCGTACATCACGACGATCTCGTTCGCGATCTACCTGGTCTGCCGCATCATCGGCGCGCGGCGCGGCCGCGTCGTACGGGTGCGGGATGCCGGTGCGCCCGCGTCTCCTGCTCTCAGGACCCTCTGACCCCCCGAGGGTAGACTCCGACGCATGGCCCAGCGGAACACCTGGCAGCGCGAGCGCGTGCGCACGGCGCTCGCCGACGCCCAGGGTTTCGTGAGCGCGCAGGACCTGCACGCGAACCTTCGCGAGGCGAACACCGGCATCGGCCTGGCCACCGTCTACCGGGCGCTCGCGACCCTCGCCGCCGCGGGCGAGGCCGACCAGCTGCAGAGCCCCGAGGGCGAGGCGATCTACCGCGCCTGCACGAGCTCGGGCCATCACCACCACCTCATCTGCCGCCGCTGCGGGACCACCGTCGAGATCCAGGCGACCGACGTCGAGACGTGGGCGCGCCGGACGGCCGCCGCCCACGGCTTCACCGAGGCCGAGCACGTCGTGGACATCTTCGGCGTCTGCGCCGCGTGCACGGCCATCGCCGCCGCAGCCGGCGTCGCGGAGGACCGTGCCGACTGAGACCCGCACGGCGCCGACGCGTAGCGCGGTCGCGATCGGGGTGGGGATGCTGGTGGTCGCGGCCCTCGTCGCGCTCGCCTTCCTGTCGCCGGCGCCCGAGCTGCCCACGCGCGCGCAGGACGGGCTGACCCTCGCGCTGAGCGTCTTGATCGAGGCGCTGCCGTTCGTCGTTCTCGGCGTCGTGCTGTCGATCGTCGTGCAGGTGTGGGTGCCGCCCGGGGTCATCGAGCGCTGGATGCCACGCAACCCCTGGGGGCGCCGTGCCGTGCTCTCGCTGCTCGGCATGTTCATCCCCGTGTGCGAGTGCGGCAACGTGCCGTTCGCGCGGGGACTCATGATGCGCGGATTCGGCGTGGCCGAGACGATGACCTTCCTCATCGCCGCGCCCATCGTGAACCCGATCGTGATCATCACGACCCACCAGGCGTTCGGCCTGGACGACGGCATCCTCATCGCGCGCCTGCTCGGCGGGTACGCGGTCGCGAATCTGATCGGCTGGCTGTACTCCCGGCATCCCGATCCGGATGGCCTGGTCACCGATCGCTTCCGCGCGGCGTGCGTGATCGCCGAGACCGAGTCGGGCGGTCGCGGACGCCGCAGCCTCGCCCAGTTCGTCGTCGAGTTGCGCGCCGTCATGCCCGCGCTCGTGATCGGGTCGGCGCTGGCCGGCGCCGTGCAGGTGCTCATCCCGCGCGAGACGCTGCTGGCGATCGGCTCGGACCCGGCGCTGTCGATCGCCGCCATGATCGCGCTCGCGATGATCGTGTCGATCTGCTCGAACGTCGACGCGTTCTTCGCGCTCTCGTTCGCGTCGACGTTCACGCCGGGGTCGCTCGTGGCGTTCCTGCTCGTCGGCCCGCTCGTCGACGTCAAGATGCTCGCGCTGCTGCGCACGACCTTCCGCACGCGGGTGCTCGCCGGGCTGGTCGTGATCGTCGTGCTGTTCGCCGCCGCTGTCGGAGCGGTGGTGAACCTCCTTGTCTGATCCGGTGGTGAACGGGGTGCGCCGAGGCGCGGGGCGGCCAAGGGGCCGATCGCCGGTTCTCGGATCGCTGGCCGTCCGGCTGCTGGGGGTCGGGCTGGCCGCCGCGATCGCCGCCGTGACCGTCGCGCTCGCGCTGACGGGGCGGCTCAGCCTCTACATCAACCCCGACTCGACGTGGTTCACCGTGTCGATGGCGGTGGTGGCGCTCGCCGGCACCGCCGCGAGCTTCGCATTGCCGCTCGGCGCCGAGGCCGACCACGGGCACGACCACGGGCACGGGCACGGGCATGCGCACGGCCGCGGCGACGATGACGATCACGCGCACGGCGACGCTCTTGACGACGCGTACACCCCGGTGGCGTCTCGCACGCGATCCCGCGGGATGCCGGGTCGCACGCGCCCGGGGGGAGGCCTCGCCGTGGCCGGGGGCATCGCGGTGGCCACCGGCGGCGTGCTGGCGACCGGGGTCGTCGGGGCGATGCTCCTCGTCCCGCCCGCGACCCTGTCCGCCGAGCTGGCGATGTCGCGCGACACGGGCGCCGCACCGCTGTTCCAGGGCGCCGACGTCGTCGCCCTGGCGGCGACGGGAGACACGGCGTCGTTCGGCGTGGGCGAATGGGCGAGCGTGTTCGCGACCGCCACCAACCCCGAGGCGTTCGAGGGCCAGCAGATCACCCTGACGGGGTTCGTCACGCCCGCCGGCGGCGGGTTCGGGCTCACGCGACTCGTCATCACGCACTGCGTCATCGACGCGCAGGCGGCGAGCATCCCCGTCGGGTCCGGCGACGTGCCCGCCACGGGCGAGTGGGTGACGGTGACGGGCATCATCCGGGATGTCGAGGGAAGCCTGCGCGTCCAGGCCTCGGCGGTCGAGGTGGTGCCGCAGCCGGAGGACCCGTATGAATACTGAGGTCCCCGCGCGCGCTGAGGTTCCCGTGCGCGGCCGGGGCTCCTCGCGTTCGCAGCCGCCGACCCGCCGTGGCCGCGCGCAGCGTCGCCGTGGCCGCGCGTTCGCGATCGGCTTCGCGACCGTCGTCGGCGTGCTCGCCGTCGTCGCACTCGGCGGTGCGGCGCTCACCTCGGCGCTCGGGCCCCGTGTCACGGACGTGCAGGTGGACGCGGGCGCGGCGGCCACGGCATCCGGTTCTCGCCTCATCATCACGACGACCCAGTCGTTGGCCGAAGTCGCCGCCGAGCAGGTCACGGTGACGCCGGCGACCGACTTCAGCGTCGACACGTCGGGACGCAGCGTCGGGATCCGCTTCACGCTGCCGCTGTGGGACGAGACCGAGTACACCGTGCGGATCGAGGGAGTACGGGGGATCGGCGGCGGCCCGGACGCGACCATCGAGGAGTCGTTCACGACGCCCGCGCTCGAGGTGTTCCTGCTGCAGCGCGGCGCCGAGGGCGACAAGATCTTCCGCACCGATCTGACCGGCGAGGCCGCCGTGCCGGTGTTCGAGCACGCGCGCATCGAGGACTTCCGCGCGACGGCCGGGCACCTCGTCGTGGCCACCGTCGACGACGCGGAGCGGTCGCAGCTGATCGTCACGGACCTCGACGGCGAGGGCGCGCGCGCACTGACCCTGCCCGGCGAGGGTTCGATCACCAACCTGCAGAGCGCGGACCGCGGCAACACGATCGGATTCCTCTTCACGGATGCCGGGATCTCGGCCGACGGCGGTCGCGAGAGCATGCTCTACACGGCGTCGCCGGCCGCCCCGGACGCGGAGCCCGTGGCGGTCGAGCGGGTCGGCGGCGAGTCCCGGGTCGAGGACTGGCGGTTCGTGCCGGGCACCGACGGCATCCTGATGTTCACGTTCGACGGGGCGCTGACCCTCGTCGCGCCGAGCGGGGAGCCGGTCGCCCTCGGCAATGCGATCGCGATCCACGGGGTGGCGCGCGGGAACGCGGTCGCGGTGATCGAGCGGGCGGACGGTCCGGTCGCGATCGAACTGGCGACGGCAGAAGAGGTCGCGCTGCCGGCGACCGATCCCGCGCTCGGGCAGACGTGGGACGTCACCCCCCTGCCGGGTGCGGGCGGCGCGAGCCTGCGCGCGGTGACGGAGTTCGACGGCTTCGAGGTCGTGTCGACATCGGTGCTCCTCGTCGACGGGGACGGGGCCGCGCGCCCGGTGTTCGCGGTGGCGAGCGGCGATGCCCTTCTGCAGACGTGCGTCTCGCCGAGCGGCCGGTACGCCGCGTTCCTGGTTGCGCCGAGCATCGTCGACAACCCCTACGACGGCTACCAACTCCCGCTCCCGCAGCGGGTCGAGACGCACCTCGTCGCCCTCGCGGACGGCGCCGAGCTCGTCGCCCTGAGCGGCTTTGACATCTCCTGGTGCCAGCACGGGCCGCGTCCGTGAGTGCGCGGGTGCCCGCGACGCGCGACCTCCTGTCGGGTCTGCCGCTCGAGGTCGCGCCGCGGCTGCTGGGTGGCGTGCTGCGCGTGCGCGTGCTCTCGGAGGGTGCGGGCGGTGGCGCGGGCGATGGTGGTGGCGCTGGTGATGGTGCGGGTGCGGGCGGTGGTGGGGATGGCGCCGGCGGCGATGGGGACGGCGATGGCGCGGTGACGGTGGCGGTGCGGATCACCGAGGTCGAGGCCTACCACGGCGCGGGGACCGGAGCGGTGCCCGATCCCGGGTCGCACGCGCGGATGGGGCGCACAGTGCGCAACGCGACGATGTGGGGCGAGCCGGGGCACCTGTACGTGTATCTCAGTCACGGGATCCACTCGTGCGTGAACGTCGTGTGCGGGCCGGAGGGGCTGGCCGGGGGAGTGCTGCTGCGCGCGGGCGAGGTCATCGAGGGGCGGGATGCCGCGATGCGGCGCCGTCCGGCCGCACGGAGTGCGCGGGACCTGGCGCGCGGGCCGGGGCGGCTGGGCGATGCCGTGGGGCTGCGGCATCCGCTGCACGACGGGATCGACGCGGTGACGGGCGCCGAGCAGGCCGGTGCCGCGGCGCGGCTGTGGCTGCCCGCCGCGCCCGTGCCCGAGGTGGCGACCGGTCCGCGTGTGGGAGTGGCCGGCGTCGCCGGGACCGACGCGTTCCCGTGGCGCTTCTGGATCGCGGGCGACCCGACTGTCTCGCCGTTCCGCTGGGGCCGCGGCGCCCGCCCCGAGTGACCCCGAGGTCGTATCTCTGTCGTCGAGGTCGTATCTCTGTCGTCGAGGTCGTATCTCTGTCGTCGAGGTCGTATCTCTGTCGTCGAGGTCGTATCTCTCGCGTCGAGTGTGCTCCCCGGCATCCATCGGCCCTTGTCAAGCCGACACGCGCACCGTGCTAAACTGACTCCTTGTCTGCGTGCGGAAGAACCTCCTCCAGCGCGCAGTACGTATCCCACACTCTCAGACCGGCTGCCTCAGTCGTGCGCGAGAGCGGGGTGCAGACAAGGGATCTTGGGTGGCACCGTCCGGTGTCACGGTACTAAGGAGAATCACTATGGCAGCAGTGTGCCAGGTGACTGGAGCAGTTCCCGGCTTCGGTCACAACATCTCGCACTCGCACCGCCGGACGAAGCGCCGCTTCGACCCGAACGTGCAGAAGAAGACCTATTTCGTTCCGTCGCTCGGTCGTAAGATCACGCTGAACGTCTCGGCCAAGGGCATGAAGGTCATCGACGTCCGCGGCATCGAGTCGGTCGTCAAGGACCTGCTCGCGAAGGGTGTGAAGCTCTAATGGCGAAGAAGTCGCAGGACGTCCGTCCGATCATCAAGCTGCGTTCGACCGCCGGCACGGGGTACACCTACGTGACGCGCAAGAACCGCCGCAACAACCCCGACCGCATCGTGCTCAAGAAGTACGACCCGGTCGTCCGCAAGCACGTCGAATTCCGAGAGGAGCGCTGATCTCATGGCGAAGAAGAGCAAGATCGCGCGCAACAAGCAGCGCGAGGCAGTCGTTGCCCGCTACGCCGAGAAGCGCGCCGCGCTGAAGAAGGCGCTCGTCGACCCGACCTCGACCGACGAGGAGCGCGAAGCCGCTCGCCTCGGTCTGCAGAAGCTGCCGCGCAACGCGTCGCCGGTGCGTCTGCGCAACCGCGATGCCATCGACGGTCGCCCGCGCGGCCACCTGTCGAAGTTCGGCATCTCGCGTGTTCGCTTCCGCGACATGGCGCACAAGGGCGAGCTGCCCGGCGTGACCAAGTCGAGCTGGTAAGCGCTCAGTCGAACGTTCCAAGAGGCGGATCCCGGTGGGGGTCCGCCTCTTGTCGTCGTCGGCCCCGCGCTCCGTGAGCGATCGGCGGGGGATGCCGGGGCTCGGGCACGAGGGGAGCCGATGCCGCTTCGGTAGTCACATCCGTCACTTCTGTCACATTCGGGGTGCGACACGCCGGTGAAGATGCCCCGAGAGGCGCGGAAATCCGCGTGTTTCCGCGGGTCGTGGGTATATTCGGGAGCGGTCCAACCGACCAACCGGCGGTGTTCACCGGCGGTCCGAAGTAATGAAGGCGGCGATCTGCCGTCTGGAGGAAAATCCATGGCCATCACCAAGACCGAACTCGTCGCCAGCATCGCCAGCGCCACCGGCGAGAGCCAGGCCACCGTCTCGCGCGTCGTCGACGGCCTCTTCTCGGCCGTCTCCGAGAACGTCGCCAAGGGCGAGAAGGTCTCGATCCCCGGCTGGATCGCGTTCGAGCAGGTCGCCACGGCCGCCCGCACCGGCCGCAACCCGCAGACCGGCGAGGAGATCAAGATCGCCGCGGGCAAGCGCGTCAAGGTGACCGCCGGCTCGAAGCTCAAGGCTGCCGTCAAGTAATTCGACGCACCGCACGCCAGAAGGGGGATGCCGTTGGGCATCCCCCTTCTGCATGCCCGGGGCGTCCCTTCGGCGGTGAAGATGCGATCTCGGCGGCGGAGATACGACTTCGGCGGCGGAGATACGACTTCGGCGCCGGAGATACGATCTCGGCGGTGGAGATACGACTTCGGCGGTGGAGATGCGATCTCGGCGGTGGAGACACGACTTCGCCGGTGGAGATACGATCTCGGCGGCGGAGATGC
>PJUD01000405.1_pt1 | contig 24311 bp, 14 predicted proteins | sample 1512341 | NCBI WGS metagenome assembly PJUD01 (sample SAMN08177675, study PRJNA422409) | Feces metagenome, whole genome shotgun sequencing project. | isolation source: Chicken feces (3) enriched on wood chips: beechwood xylan treatment | host: Gallus gallus | place: USA: Madison | collected 2015-01-15 | reverse complement strand
CCGTGCTCAGACAAGCCGACGGAAGGCTATGGGCGTTCGAGGGCTGCGACGATACGTGGGGGAGCTGCCACGGCACCTGCACTCACGTATGGAACTATGCGCAGGCGATTCCTCATCTTTTTCCCGACTTGGAACGCGGTCTTCGCATGACGGAGTTCATCGAAGGCCAAAATGACGAAGGTCATCAGAACTTCCGCATTCCGCTGCCGATTCAGCCGGCGACTCATCTGTTCCATGCGGCGAGCGACGGTCAGCTCGGCGGAATCATGAAGGTTTACCGGGAGTGGAGAGTCGGCGGAAATACGCAGTGGCTGGCGGCGTTATGGCCTCGGGTCCAAGCAAGCTTGAACTATTGCATCCAAACCTGGGATCCCGAAGAAGCGGGAGTGCTGACAGAGCCGCATCACAACACGTATGATATTGAATTTTGGGGCCCGGACGGCATGTGCTCCTCGATCTATCTGGGAGCGCTGAAGGCGGCGTCTCTCATGGCCCTGGCGCTCGGAGACGACCCGGAGCGATATGAGGAAATTTACCGCAAGGGCAGAAGCTATGTGGAGACAGAGCTGTTTAACGGCGAATATTTCGAGCAGAAGGTCGTTTGGGAAGGGCTGAGGGCTTCTGCGCCCGTCCATGCCGATTCCGACATCGACCGGAACCTGGATTACTCCCCGGAAGCGATCGAGCTGATGCGCAAGGAAGGCCCCAAGTATCAGTACGGCAAAGGCTGTCTATCCGACGGAATTATCGGAGCTTGGCTGGCGGAGATGTGCGGGCTTGGAGATATTTTGGATCGGGAAAAGGTAAAAAGTCATCTGCTCAGCGTATACACGTACAATCTGAAGCGAGATTTGTCCGAGCATGCCAATCCGCAGCGCCCCGGCTACGCGTTGGGTCGTGAGGGAGGATTGCTCCTGTGCACTTGGCCTAGAGGAGGAAAGCTCTCGCTGCCGTTCGTCTATAGCAATGAAGTGTGAACGGGAATCGAATATCAAGTAGCCTCGCATCTGATCGCTCTGGGCTGCGTTGAAGAAGGGCTGGAGATCGTACGAATCTGCCGCGACCGTTACGACGGCGTCGTGCGCAATCCGTATAACGAATACGAATGCGGACACTGGTATGCTCGCGCGCTCGCCTCCTACGGGCTGATCCAGGCATGGAGCGGCATTCGTTACGACGCGGTTGAACAGACGCTATACGTATCCCCTCGAGTCACCGGAGATTATTTGAGCTTCTTGTGCACGAACGAAGGATATGGTATAGCAGGAATAAAGGATGGACGACCGTATCTTGAGGTTCGTTCCGGCCGTATCCCCGTGAATCAGATCAAATTGTCGGCATGAAAGGTGAAATTATGAGCGAGAAGAACGAAAGCAGAAGAAAGCCGAGCATTAAAGAAATCGCGGATCGAACGGGGTTCTCTCCCGCGACGGTGTCGCTGGTTCTGAATCAGAAAGGCTCCTTCTCCGATGAAACGAAGCATACGATTCGCCAAGCATACGCAGAGCTTAGCCATGATCGGGCTCTAGCGGAAGGAAGACTGCTGATTCGCGTGCTGATCGAACAGTACGCCTCCTTCGAAACCGATCCCTACTACGGCGAAATCATCCACGGCATCGAGAAGGAATGCAGCCTCCTCGGCTACGAGATGGTGCTCTCCTTTGTCCGGGAAGGCTCCGATTCCCAAGCCTGGCTGAACCAGGTGGGCGGGCTGATTGCGCTCGGCGGCGGCTTGATTACCGATGAGCTTATCAGCGAGCTGCGGCACTCGGGTATTCCTCTTGTGCTCGTGGATAACTATACGCATAAAGGCGACATTCTGTCGGTGCACTCGGATCATTACGGCGCAGGGTTTCTGGCCACGGAATATTTGATCGGCCGGGGACATCGACGGATCGGCTTTATTAGCGGCCCCGTTAAGTACAAGTCGCTGGTTGACCGCTATGCCGGCTATTGCGCCGCGTTGATGGAGCACGGAATGCCGCTTGATCCGCAGTATATCACTCCGAACTTCGACGACGGCTATATTAAAGGCTACCAGGAGATGAAATATTTGCTTCAACTCTCCGAGCGGCCGACCGCGGTATTCGCGGTAAGCGATCGCGCGGCCTTCGGCGCCCTGCAGGCGATGAACGAAGCCGGGCTGGCGGACGGGGAAATCGAGCTGATCGGCTGCGACAATGTCGGAGGGAGCCAGGGAATGGCCGAGAGGATCGCCACCGTCAATATTCCGCGCCTGGAGGTCGGCCAGATGTCCGTTCGGTTTCTCGTGGAAGCGATCAAAGGGAATGCACTGGTCGGCAAAGTCGTTATACCGGGGACGCTGGCGCTGCCGTCCGCAGAATAGAGCTGCAAATTCGAGGATTGGAAAAAAAGATCACCCTATTTCGCCCGCCTAGCAAGCTCGGGTTGAAATGGAGTGATCTTTTTAAGTTATTTTCCTGACTCGGGTTTCGGCTCAGTCGAACCTTAACAGGCTTGATTCAGTTGCTTTAACGATATCGTCGAGCGCCCAATGGTCGGGGGACACATCCTGCCATTGCAGTTTCTGTTCCGCAACGCTTCGCGCTTCGGCTCTTCCAGTCAGCCGGTTGAACAATGTCGCCGCCTCTGCCCGTGTCAACGGACGATCCGGATGGAAGCTGCCGCGGGCGTCGCCGATCATGAAGCCGGCTGCCGCCGCCGCGGCGATGCTCGACTCCTCGGGATGGCCCTTCGCATCGGCGAAGACGGCGTTTAAGTCCTGCGCGGACAGTTCTTTCCACCTGACGATAATTCCCGCCATTTCAGCTCGCGACACTTTTGCCGAAGGCCTGAACCTGCCATCCGCGTCTCCGCGCATGATGCCCGCTCCGCTCACCGCCGCTATCGCTTCGGCATGCCACTGTCCCGCTTTCACGTCCGCGAAGAGCTGCCCCGCTGCGGCATGTCCGAGGTCCTCCTCTTGCAATAGTCGATGGAGGATTGCGGCGACCTCCGCTCTTGTCAGCAGGCCGTCTGGGTTGAAGCGGGCTTCGAGGAATCCCGTCATGTACGCCGGAAGCTTCTTGGCTTTCAGCGTCAGGAGCGTCAGCGTGCCGGTTTTTCCTTCCGGAAGGTTCGTCTCGAACGCGATAGGCTGCCCCTTGTCTCCGTAACGGACGCGGCCGTTCAGTAGCTGCGCCTTGCCGTCGCCCCCCACGAAATAAAACGATAGGGATATCAGGAAAGAACGCTTGGCAGCCTCATTCTTCGGCAGGACCGCCGATGTCAATGGAATGGATAATGCCTCCGAATTGCCGGTATGGACAAAATCGATGCGCAACGGATCTCCGAGCGCTCTCGCCCCTTGGTCTTCCGTCGCTTGCGTCACCTCTTTCGAGCCGATGGCCATCTTGACGGCTTTATCACGCGTTTCCGCGTCGGCGATTGGATCCAAAACAAGCAGCATATCCTCGCTTTGGGTCGCTGCGAGAGTTTGCTTCGAGACCGTTAGCGTTGCGAACGAGGTCTCGACGGCCAGCGGCATGGATTTCAGCTTGTCAGCAGAGGCGGCGGGGATAAGGACGGTTAACTCGTCCGCCGGATTATCCGGAACATCGCCGATTATGATTTTAACGAGACGGCCTCCGTGACGGGCGGCGTACTCCATGATTTTATCCGCCGTTGCCGTGTCCAGCGCGATGCTGTCCTTCTGCTTGCCGTCGTCCTCCGTTTCTCTTGTCACGGCGATTTCGAAGCTGATCTCGTCCGTCCCGAGCACGCGTACGGCGGCCTGGCGCTCGGTTGCTTTGGGTTCGATCGTTCCGTCGGACGACGATAGATATCCCCATTGCGCAAATAAGATCATGTTCTCGGCAATCTCCAACGTATCTCCCTCGCGATAACGCGTGCCGCTGCCGTCCGCAGCGGTATTCCAGCCTGTGAACCTGTAGCCGGGCTTCACAAGCGTTCCGCTGCCGAGCACGGTCACAGGGTCTGCGTCCGCATAGCTGTTGCCGTCCAGCGGATGGTTGCCGTCCGTGGCTCCGTTGCCGTCGTAAATGATCGAGTACGTGTCGGACGGCGCCCATTGCGCGTACAGCGTCACGTCCTCGGAGGCGATCGTCAGACTCGCCCCCGCCGCATAGGACGTTCCCGAGCCGTCAGCCGCGGTATTCCAGCCGGCGAACGAATTGGCGAGGTTCGCCAACGTGCCTCTTCCGGCAACCGTTGCCGTCGTTCCGGACCAATAGTCGTTATCGTCGACCGGCGCGTCGCCGCGGGTGTTGCCGTTGCCGACGTAGGAGATCGTATAGGTCGGATCTTTTGTCCATTGCGCATACAGTCCCAGATCTGCGGCGCCCATCGAGATGATCGCTCCGGGCGCATAGGCCGTACCCGTGCCGTCGGCTTTCGTATTCCATCCGGAGAACGTGTACCCGAGGTATGTCAACGATCCTTTGGTCAGCAACGTGACGGAGGCTCCCGCCGCGTACGCGTGTCCGTCCGTCGGCTCGGCTCCGTCCGTCGCTCCGTTGCCGTTGTAGGTCACCAAATAAGTGGGGATCAAGGACCATTTGGCGTACAGAACGACATCGTCGTCGCCGATTTGGAGCGAGTCTCCGGGAAGGTAGGACGAGCCGCCTCCATTCGGTTGTGTCGTCCACTTCTCAAAAATGTACCCCGTTCTCGCCAGCGAGTCCTGCGGCTGCACAATTGCCCAATCGTCTTTCAGGTAAGCCGTCGAATCGATTGGCGCCGTTCCTCCCGTCGCCCCGTTGCTGTCGTAAGAGACCGTGTAGAGCGGCATCCACTGCGCGTACAGCGTCACATCCGCCGCTGCGACGGTCAACGGGTCGCCGACTGCAAAATCCGTGCCGCTGCCGTTGCGCTCCGTATTCCAACCGCCAAACCTGAAGCCTTCGTTCACAAGCGTTCCGGCGCCCAATACCGACGCAACCCCTCCGGTCACATATATGCTGTCATCGTCGAGCGGGCTGCCTCCCGTCGCGCCATTGCCGTCATAAGTGACGGAATATACGGGAACCGGCGTCCACTTCGCATAGAGCGTCACATCGTCGCCGGCGATCGTCAACCACTCGCCCGGAGCGATTGTCGGTCCTGTGCCGTCCTGCTGAGTCGTCCAGCCGGCGAATGTAAACCACTGTTTTTCGAGCGTTTCCGAGTTTTGGGCCTGAACCTGCGCGCCCGACAAGTATCCGCCCGCGTCGCTTGGGGCGCTGCCGCCGGTCGCGCCGTTGCCGTCGTAGATGACGGAGTAGGTGATGGCCGGCGTCCATTGCGCGTACAACTTGACGTTGGCGGGGGTCATAGTCATCGTCGATCCGGCCGAATAATCGATGCCGCTGCCGTCGGCTTTCGTGTTCCAGCCCGCAAAGGCGAACCCGACTCTCGTCAAAGTGCCTTGGAAGGCAACGGCTACCGGGTCTCCGGTTAAATAAACGTCGGAGTCCGTCGGTACGCTGCCTCCCGTTGCTTCGTTGCCGTCATACGTGACGGTATAGCCCGGTACGGCCAACCACATCGGATACAACGTCACATCCTCCGCCGGCATGGAAAAAGTCGTATTCTCGGCATAGGAATCCCCGCTGCCGTCCTGTTGCGTATTCCAATCGCCAAATACGAATCCATCGTTCGTCAACGTATCCGGCCCTAGCACTGTCACTATTGTGCCGGCCAAGTAGCTGTTGCCGTCGACTGGGGCGCTGCCGCCCGTAGCCCCGTAGACCGTATACGTAACCGAATAGGTTGGGGCGGGCGTCCATATCGCATACAGCGTCACGTCGGCAGCTCCCATTGCGAAGCTCGTTCCGGCCGCATAACTCGTTCCGCTGCCGTCGGCCTCCGTATTCCAACCTGCAAAGTTGTCGGTTCCATTGACCAGACCGGCATTCGGTTGTACGGTAACGGATGCGCCGCTAGGGTAAAGGGCAGCGTCGGTTGGCGGCGCGCCGATCGCACCATTCCCGTCGTACGTTACCGAATAGGTCGGAACGGGGTTCCATATGGCGTACAGGATCACGTTACCCGACCCTATTGCGAACGTGGAGCTTGCCGCATAACTCGTTCCGCTGCCGCTAGCCGCCGTATTCCAGCCCGCGAACGTATATCCCGTTCTCATTAGCGTACCGCCGCCGAGCACCGTCACTGTCGCACCTGCCGCGTAGCTGCCCCCGTCGACGGGGACGCCTCCGCTTGTGACGCCATTTCCATTGTATATGACCTTATAGGTGGGAATCGGCATCCATATCGCATACAGCGTCACATTAGCCGACCCCATTGCGAACGTGGAACCCGCCGCGTAGTTCGCGCCTGTGCCGTTGGCGGCCGTATTCCAGCCCGCGAACGTATATCCCGTTCTTGTTAACGTTCCGCCGAGCGCCGTCACCGTCGAACCCGCCGCATAGCTTGCGCTATCCGCCGGAGCGGCCCCGGCCGTCGAGCCGTTGCCGTTATAAGCGACTTTAAAGGTAGGGATCAACGTCCACTTCGCGTACAGCGTTACGTTCGCCGCTCCCATGGCAAACGTGGAGCTGGCTGCATAGTTCGTGCCGGTGCCGTCGGCCTTGGTATTCCAACCCCCAAACGTATATCCCGTTCTCGTCAGCGTTTCGCCGCCGGGCACCGTCACCGTCGCGCCTGCTGCATAGCTTGCGCCGTCCGTCGGAGCGGTTCCGCTTGTGGAACCGTTACCGCTATAAGTTACCTTGTAGGTGGGAATCAGCGTCCACTTCGCATATAACGTCACATTGGCCGAACCCATGGCGAACGTTGCGCCTGCCGCATAGTTTGCGCCTGTGCCGTTGGCCGCCGTGTTCCATCCGGCGAACGTATATCCCGTCCTCGCCAGCGAACCCGCCGCTTTTACCGCTACCGTCGCGCCAGTCGCATAGCTCGCGCCGTCCGTTGGAGCGGCGCCAGCCGTCGAACCGTTTCCGTTATACACCACCTTATAGGTTGGATTGATCGTCCATTTCGCATATAGCGTTACATTGGCCGTTCCCATCGCAAACGTGGCGCTCGCCGCATAGTTGGCACCTGTGCCGTCCGCCTTTGTATTCCATCCGGCGAATGTGTATCCGGCTCTTGCCAGCGTACCCGCCGCCTTTGTCGTGACCGTCGCGCCAACCGGGTAAACCGCCGCATCCGCGGGCGGGCTCCCGCTTGTCGAACCGTTGCCGTTATAGGTCACCGAGTAAGTTGCCGGCGTCCACTGCGCGTACAGCGTCAAATCCGTGTTCATCTTCACAGATGATCCCGCCGCATAGCTTGTCCCGGCGCCATTCGCTGCCGTGTTCCACCCGGCAAAATTATACCCCGTTCTCGTCAGCGTTCCGCTTCCCTGAACCTTGGCGTTCGCTCCGGTGGCGAAGTACACCGTGCTGCCGCTGCCGCCCGTGTTGCCGTTGCCGTTGTACGTCAGCGCGGAGCCGGGTTGTACATTCGCGATTGAGATGTTGTCGAGTTGAAGCTTTGCGGGCGCGACGCCTCCTGCGAAAGTCCACAAAATTTTGATCGTCACCACGTTGCCGTAGTTGAAAGGCTTTCCGCCGTTTAGCCAGCTCGACAATTTTAGCGTGCTTGTCGAGGACAGCGTACGATTCGTTTGACCGCTGCCATAATTGGTGGCCGTTCCGATTTCCGACCCGTTCCTGTCGTAGAAAGCCAAATGAATAAAGTTCATCACCGCGCCGTTCTGAGTCGAACGAATACCCAAATCCTTAAAGGTGAAGCTTCTGTTTACCGATGTCGATTCCGCCTGGATGAACAGGTATCCGTTCACGCTCGTATCCGTCTGGTTTGCCGCCGTAATGCTCGTGCCGCTTTGCGCGAATCCGGTGGAGACTCTGAACTTGTCCCCGACTTTTCTGTAGCCGCCTTCGTTGGGACCGAGCGTTCCGCCGAAATCGTACGTGCCGTCCGTCGTCCCGTTGGAGACGGCGCCGGTTGTGCCCGGCATTGCCACCATGCACAGCGTTAAGGCGAGCAGCAGCAGAGACGCGATTCTCATGTTCTCGCGAATACGCGCCCCAATGCCGTTCTTGCCAGCTTTCGATGCAAAATGTTGTGGGCTGATCATTGCCAATACTCCTCCTGCGTGCGAAGTACGTCCCTTTGATTGGGCGTCTTCAAGGAATAAAATCAAACTGTACGGTTTGGTTTGATTTTATTATAGCATGGGTTTTTCCAAAATTATACGATTGTTGACCCCCGCTGCGATTATGTGGAATACTGGTAGGAACTCTAATGAGCGCACGGAGGTGTTTCTGTGTCTATGGCGAACCTGTCGCCGCGAGAGGCTGCCAAACGGAAGCAAATTCTGGCGGCCGCCCGTCAGATGTTCCTATCCCGGGGTTATGCGGGAACAAGTATGGACAGCATCACATTGGAAGCCGGGATTTCCAAACAAACCTTATATCGCTATTACGATACGAAGGAGCGACTGTTCGCCGATCTTCTGAGCGAAGTGATTCGGGAGCTTACGGAAGAGGAGCAATCCCAGTCTGCAAGCTTGCCCGTCCCTGAGAATCTGGAGCAGTTGTATCGAATTCTGCTTACGATGGCTGATATGATTTCACGAAAGCTGAACGATCCCCAATATATCTCGATTCTTCGCATTATCTTTTCCGAGGGTCCGCGGTTTCCCGAGCTCAGCGAAACGTTTCTCGCCGCTATTCCGAGAAGCACGGGAAGGATGACGGATTTGCTTCGGAGCTGTAAACGAAGCGGACTGGTGAAGCTGGACGAGAAGGATGCGGAGATGTCGATGAAGATGTTCATTGGACCGATTGTTTTCCAATCGGTCGTATACGGACTGATCGGAGGGGAGTCTTCGCCTAGGCTTCAGCCGGCTCTGTCTTTGGAGCAGCTGTGCCGAATTTATGTGGATTCCATCACGTAACGCAACGGCATTCGCAGGAGAGATTCTGCAGGCTCCCGGCAGTTTTCTCTATTGCCCTCCCACTCGTCATTAATCAGGATATTGTCGGAAATTGTAGACGATCCGCGCTATTGGATGGTACAATTTGGTACGCCTGTGAATGAATATGAGAAGGGGAGGCTCCTTCATTGGATCTTTACCTCAAACGAATTTGGAAGTATAAATTTCACTACCTGCTGGCGTTTCTGCCGCTGCTCCTCATTTTTCTGTTGAAAATCATTCCGTTTATCGCCGGCATTCGCATGGCCTTTACCGATGTGAAGCCGTTCTACGGTATTTTTGGGAGCGAATGGACAGGTTTGGCGAACTTTAAAGCGCTATTCGGCATGCCGGAATTCGTTAACATTCTGGGGAATACACTCGCGATCAAGCTATCGTATATGGGCGTCGTTGGAACCGTCGCTCTTGTGCTCGCGCTCGCGCTGAGCGGAATTCAATCTGCCCGGCTGCGTAATGCGTTCGTTCTCTTATTTCTGATCCCATACTTTATCCCGTCCTCCGTCGTTGCGGACGTCGCGGCGTATCTGTTATCGCCGACGCAATCGATCTTTTCGATAGATAGCCTGCTTCTGACCGATCCTGCGTATTTCAGGGCGATCGTCTACTTGCTAGAAGCTCTCAAAACCTGCGGAATTCCCGTGCTTCTTGCGCTGGCCGCGATTCGAGCCTATCAATCCGGCTCGCATGCACCCGGAGTCCGGCAGACTTCCACGTTCTATCCCGCTTTACGGGCGCTTGTCGCGTTTTTGCTGATCCAGTTGTCCACGATTCTGTCCACCGATTTCGATCTGCTTTATCTGCTGAACAACCCTCTCGTCTATTCAGTAGGCGATACGGTGGATACCTTCGGTTTTCGGATCGGCTTTATAAATGCCAATTACGGCGTCAGCTCGGCGGTGTGGCTGTTTCAGTTTGCGGTTCAACTCGTCTTTACTTTAGCGGCCTATTTTCTTGTGCGAAAATGGTTCCTCCGCGATCTGTTCACCCGCGGCTCCGCGCAAGCTTCGGGAGGGAAGCGGGTGAATCTCGACAAGGCCGCAGACACCCGTTCTAATTCGGGCTTCGGTACTTCTGCAGGGCGCAACGCGCTCGGAATTGTCGTCGCTTCGCTGTATTCGGCGATCGTGCTGTTTTTCCTGTACTTCCTGTTTGTTCACCCTTTTCTTATCGGCGAAGGGGGCGGGCCAGCCTTATCCGATGTCTTCCCGGGGCAAAATTTTATGCTTTTTCTAATCCTGTATGGCACGGTGACCGTGATCGGTCTGTTGATCATTCTCATGCTCGCTTATCCTCTCACCGTTTCCCGGCTGCCCGGTCGCGGACTTTATAAGCTTGTGCTGCTGTTTGTGCTGGCGATCGGAACGGGAACTACTTTACACGAATATATGGCTTATTGGGAGATGGGCGCGGTCAACACGATTTTCCCGCTGCTGATCAGCGGAGTAGTCGCGATTGTGGGCGTATTTGTGCTGAAGAGCGTCTTCAACGCCAATTACGCTTCCTTAAAGCTGCAGGCCGAGCAGGAGGGACGGGGGGAAATGCATGCCTTTTTCACCCTTTTCGTGCCTAAAGTATGGAAACCGCTGTTGGGGCTTGGCGTACTGAACTTCGTCGGCTTATGGAACTCCTACATTCCGTCTTTCGTTTATACAAGCAATCCCGAACTTTACTCTCCTATCGCCAGCGTCGCTATGTTAAGCAGAAGCATGGACCTGCAGCAATCTCCCGAGATTATGCTGCAGCTGGGAGCGATCGTAAGCCTTCCTTCGGTTATTCTCCTATTGGCCTTGAGCAAGTTTCTGACGTCAGAGGTGTTCTTGGGGGCTTCTCGGCGGCTTTGATCGCAAAGTCCGGCGCCAGTCATGGACCACTGCCGGTCATACAGCCGATCAATGCCGCCACTCCGCCCGTTCCTTAGCCGTAAGGCGCGGACAGGTATAGCAAAAATAGCGGTTTTGCCGCAAATACTGGAGGCAGCAGACGTTTTTAAGTGCGAGCTGCTTGCCGGGCTCCAGCGGATGGGGCAGGCGCCTTATGTTGACTTGAAGCGGGTTTTTGCTCCTACCGAATACATGGGGCGGCAGCTCCTGCGCCAAGCGTATATCCTCGGCCAGCCGCGCCAAAATCGCTTCGTCGCGGATTTCCTCCTGCCAACGCTCGTAGTAATTGTTCAGCGCTGTGGGCAACTGTCCCCATATCATACCGACATGTAGCCCCGAAGCTGCGGACAGGCACTCCATTAACGGGCGGACTGTAAGGCCGTAAAATTGGGTCAGGACGTCTTCCCGCCATCCCGCTCTTGCGGCCGGATCGTTCGGCGCCCAATCCGCTTCCTCCCGAACAATTCGAAAACCGAGCCGCGTATAACCCGACTCCGGGATTAAACACACTTGCAAGTTGTCGGTCGAGAAATCCGGAGCGGCTTGATGGACGGACACGGTATAATGCATCGCGGCTGCGACCGAGCCGAACCAGCTTCCAAAGTAAGCGGCGGCTACCGTATCGTCCGTTCCCTCAATCAACTGCCTGTACTCAGCAAGGAAGCCGCTTACCGCTTCCCTGTCTAGCAGCGCGTCTCCGCCAATGGATGCGACAGCGCGCTCCTGCGGTACCGTAGAGATTTGAAAGTGCTTGTCCAACCGCTCCCACATGATCGTGGCCTCAATTGCCGAACAGGCGAACCAGGTCGTCCAGCATGGAAGCCGCGGCATTCGGGCCGTAACCGCCGAACCACGAATCCGAGGCGACCCGGAACACGCGATCGTTCTTAACGGCGTTCAAGTTTTTCCAGATATTCAATTCCTGCAAGCTGTTGAAAATCTCATCGTTGTCGTTGATCAGCAAAATAAAGTCCGGGTTAATCTCCGGCAGCTTCTCGTTGGAGAGTACCTCGTAACGGTTATCCGCGCTGGTCACAGGATACACTTCCGGCCGGGTAAAGCCAAAATCGTCATAAAGCCACTTGTAGTCCATATCCCCGTAATAACGAACGTCGTTCCGAATTCGCAGCACCATAAGCGTTTTGCCCGCAACTTTGTCGTGCACCTGTCCGATCGCTTCTTCCTTATGCTTGTCGTAATCTCCGATAACTTGTTCGGCTTTGTCGTTCAGACCGAAGGCGGAAGCTGTCGCACGTAAAGCCGTTTGCCAGTCGGGCGCCATATAACCGTTCTCCAGCATCGCCGTCGGAGCGATTTTGGCGTAGGAATCGTATAGATCGGTGCTGTTCGTATCCGTAATAATCAAATCCGGAGAGAGCGACAGCAGCTTCTCCAGGTTCACCTTGCCCTGCTCTCCAATAATGTCCACTTGTTGCAAAAAAGGCTGCAAATACAGCGGAAAATCTTCGTTCTGCGATTTGACCGTCGCTTGCGGCGTCAAGCCCAGCGCGATCATATGATCCGTCAGGTAAGTAACTGTTGTGGCAATCCGAGAAGGCGTCTGCGGCAGCGTCTGTTCTCCCTTTGTGTCCTTGAAGGTGAAAGGAGACTCGTTGCCGGTTGTCTCTACGGAAGGCTGCTCCTGCTGGGAAGGCTGCGCCGATGGCGACGAGGATGACGAAGCTTGGTTATCGTTATTTTTACCGCAAGCTGCCAGCAGCGACAAGACGGTCAGCGCTGTGATCGTTAAAATCAGTATTCGTTTTTTCATGGTCATCTTTCTCCTTGTTTCTCAAGTAAGTTCTCGTTAGAAAAGGCTTCGGCTTGACGGTTATCTGTCCTCACCCGCGTGCTTGTCGTCCAGCCCCGGCTGTTGGTTAAATTCATAAAGAAACGACCATGCCCGTCAGGCAGCTCCGCTTGGGCGATGGATTCCTCTTCCAGCCGCACCGCGATCGGCTTCCATTCGTCGGTCCTCCAATCGCGGTCGTTCGAGCACCAATAGAGGACCGCTTGAGCAAGGGGAAGCGACGACGCATATCGGACAACAACCTGTCCTCCCAATTGATGCTCCTCCAGGATGCTCGCCAGCTCGGGAGCTCTCTTCGTCACGCTGTCCGCGAAGGCATACGGCTCTTCGCAGGCCCAAGCGTCCTCATGGGAATGCCCAAGTCCGTAATGTAGGCTCAGCCTGCTATTCGGATGACATCTCTTGTTCAGATCGTAGGACTTGACGAAAATAGAGAGCGGGAAATGCGAATCGTTAACTCCGTTCAGCCACAGCATCGGGAGCCGGCTCCGCGGCAAATATTCGGACGGATCCCATAACCGGCGGGTCCATTCGGCGTCGTCGGACCGCATCGCCGCGAAGCTCAGGCCATAGCCGGATACCGGTTCGTGCAAAAATCCGCAGCCGTATATGGGCACAGCAAAACAAAGCCTGTCGTCCAAACCGGAAACCAGGCTCGTAATAATGCCTCCCCAGGAAACGCCCACGATGCCGACACGACTTCTATCTACTTCCGGAAACGAGCGAAGCAGCGAATGGGCTCTCACCACGGCCTCCAAAGCATGGTACATCCACTGGTCTCCGACAGGCTGGCGATAATCCGCAAATACCCCTTGTTTAATCGGGCCGGACCAGCGATGCGTTTTCCATTCTACGGCAGACGATGTTGGCTGTTCCTCGACCGCTTCGGGGATATGCCCCTCCAGATCCATCGCAAAAGCCGCGTAGCCGCGCTCGTTCCACTTCTTAACCCATTCGCGGAATGCCGTTCCCGCGCCTCCGTGAACAAGCAGGACTGCGGGGACCGTTTGCTCAGGAGACGCGCCATGCGGGGAGCCGTAGTAGGCAAATACCCGCGTCTCTCTTCCCTGATAGGGAGCGCTCCGATAGAACAGCGCGGTTATGCCGTCATCGTCGCGGGCCAGTTGATACGTATCCGGTGTCTGGTTCAGTCGCTCCAGATTCCACGGCATTTTTTGCGAAATCGCGCTGACCCTCCTCTTGTGATAATGATATTCTTTCTCAATAAGATAACAAATCCATTCCTTTGTGAACATGGATTTTAAGACGCAGTAATCTGGATATTAGTCATCCGAACAGTTTCATTAAATAGGAAAGCGCGCGTTCATGGGACCAGGCGGAGTATTCGAACAGCTGCTCCGTACCGATCTCGTATACGCGGCCGCTGCGTACTGCAGCCAATTGCCGCCACAGCTCGGAGCTTTGCAGCGCTCGCTTGCGGCGAGACGCCGCCGGCGTCGGGTCCACCACGATCATCACAATATCGGCATCGTATCGGTCCAGTTCTTCCAAGGCTACCGTTTCGAAGACGCCGGTCTCTTCCAGCTTGTGCGTCGCGGCCAGCCGCAAATCGTCGTACAGCACAGCGCCCATATTTCGCTTTCCGTAAATCCGATACTCCGAATCCGTAATTCGCCAGATGTTCAGAGTCGCTCCTCCGATTCTGCCTTTCACCTTACGGTACGCCCCTTCCGTTTTGCGATCGTATTCCGCGAGCCACATTTTGGCCTCATTTTCCTGTTCCATAGCTTCAGCGATCGTTCCCAACTGCTCGCGCCAGTCGGCGGTCAGCCATGGAATCTGCGCCGTTGGAGCGATCAGTTCCAATTCCCTTCGAGCCCGTTCAGCGAGCATATCCGTGCAAAAAATAAGCTCCGGCCCCGCCTTCTTCAGCAGCTCTAGGTTCGTTTCCCATCTCTGCCCGTTCCCGACTTCATCGGAGTGCAGCCGGATCATTCGGCTGTATGCGCTGTGGTTGGGGTAAAAAACGGCGGCTTTGGGCAGCAGCCGAAGCGCCAGCAAGCTTCCGGACAACGGCTCGGATATGCTGGCGATATTGCGTTTGCGACTCTTCACGAAGGCGGCTGGCGACAAACCGGTTTTCTGTTTAAAGCGCCGGCTGAAATAAAATTCGTCGTCGAAGCCGGCTTGGGCGGCCGTCTCCCTGACTCTGGCGCCCGATAAAAGCAGTTTCTCCGCCCATTCCATGCGAATTTCCATCCAGTAAGCGAACGGCGCTTGCCCCATGTACTGCTGAAATGCCCAGGAGAAATACCCCGGACTTAGCCCTGCTAGACCGGCAAGCTCCTTGCGGGACAGCTCGCGGTGCGGATTTTGCCGCATAAAATCGGCCACGCGGGCAATCGCCCCGGCCGTCGTCTCTTCTTCCGGGATTGCAGCCTCGGCTTCCGCTAGCAGCGCCAGCAATCGGTACAGCTCCGCCTGACCGCGGAATTCGTTATCCCGGCCGGTTGCATGCCACTGCAGAAGCCGGTCGCACGATTCGACGGCCTGCCGAGGATCGGCGATTCGCATCCGACCGACGGGGAAATCTTCCGTTCTTACGTAATGCCCTTCTGTAGCAGGCGCATAAGCTTCAAATCGGACGAGGCAGCCGGTCATCGGTTCGCCTTCGGCAAACAGTCGAAGCCCCCGATCGGGTCGCAACAAGTAAGCCTCGTTCGGCGCCAACTCGACGGTTTCGCTTCCCGAAGCGATCATCGCCCTGCCGCCCAAGCAAAAGACGGCGGCATACGAGCTGTTCGCCGGATAAGCCGCCTCTCCATCCAAAGGCACTTCCAGAGAAACAATATCTTTTATTCGAATCAGCGCCCCGGCTTCTTGTCCTCTTGATATCATAGGTCGCCCTCTTTTAATTCGCTAAGTTGGGTTTAATGATAACGATTTTCATTCGAAATGCAATATGAATTCGGATGGGAAATCTCCCCCGATCAAGAGTTTGACTCTTAATGGGGGAGATCTTCGCCTAACCTATTTCACTCGCTTACTTCAAGCTAATGTTCTCTGTGCGATCGAGAGCCGATTTCGTCAACTCCGTCACTTGAGGCAGGCCGAGCTTGTTCAACTCGTCGACGTATTTGCTCCAATCGTCCAAGCTCTCAGCGCCGAGAATAAATTTGCTGATCTGCTCGTCGCGATACTTGTCGATCGCTGTGCCGGTGATGGAGATCGTCTCGTATTCTTTGTCCGTGAACGAAGGCTTAAGATTGAATTTGCTATCGTATTTTGGGGCTTCCTGATAAGCGTATTTGAGCTCCTTGGACGCAAGGCTGAGATGCGCGTCATAGTCGATCCACGTGTAGGTGCCATTCGTCGCCAGACCGGTTCTCTTGCGGAAGTCGGAGGAATCGACGTAAGTTGGATTGATTTTCTTCTGGCCGCCTTCGACGGTGTACGTCTCGCCTTCCTTGCCCCAGCTGAGCAGCGTTCGTCCTTCTTCGCTGTAGAAGAAGTCGAACACTTTAACGATGTCGTCGATATTGTTGGACGTAGCGGAGATCGCCAGGTTGTTCTCGACAACTTGCTTGAACGGGTTCTGCTGCTTGCCGCCCGGCAAACCGGCGGGAGGCGCCATGAACGCCATCGTAAATTCCGGGTTTTCCTGACGAATAGCGGCGTTGAAGAAGTCGATCCGTCCGATGAAATCGACTGTAATGAAAGCTTGGTCGGTCGATAGCAAATCCTGCCATTGCTTGGTCTGCAGCGTCAGCCAATCGGACGGGATGAGCTTCTCGTAATAGAATTTGTTCAAGTAGCCGACCATTGTCTTGTAGTTGTCCTCGGCCGGGCCGAAGATCACATCGCCGTCGTCGTTTTTGTAGTAGGTGTCGCTGGTCTCGAAGTTCGGCGTCAAGTTCGTCATCGCGGGCATGCCGTTGCGGAACGCCAGCGGGTAGCTGTCCGGGTACAGCTTCTTCAGCTCTTTCAGTATTGTATACAGTTCGTCGTATGTCTTAGGCGGCGTTAATCCGTGCTTCTTGAAAATATCTTCACGGTACATCCACACGACGCGGTTCGTCTCTCCAAAGCCTTGCGTCGGCAACATATACATTTTGCCGTCGGCGGCGAGGAACGACTTCGTCACATCCGGATATTGCTCCATCCATTTCTGAAAATTCGGCATCTTGGCCTTGTAGTCCAAGATGTTAACAAGCGCGCCCTGTTGACCGTATTTCAGCGCTTGCGTCCGATCCGGCATGAAGATAAGATCGGGCAGATCGCCGGAAGCGAACGTTAAGTTCAGTGCGTCGTACAACGTGCCCGATGGAAGCTGGACGTTGAATTTCGCGCCGGTTTTCTCCTCGATCCACTTCCAGACCGGCCATTCCTTGTCGAACGGCCAACTTGGATTGGAGTCGGTCAGCATCGTAAACGTCTTGGAGGTAAGCGCAGCCGGCGTCTCGCTTGCGGCAGCCGACGGGCTTTTCGACGCGGGCTGCGTCCCGGAGGAGGAAGGCGAGCCTTCATTATTATTCGACTTGCTGCATCCTGCGATTAGGAGAGCGAATGCCAGCATCGTCGCCAGAATGATTTGTCTATTTTTCATCGTAAACAGGCTCCTTTATTATTGCGAATAGTATAACGCACTTCTTAACCCTTGACAGCGCCAATCATAACTCCCCTTACGAAATAACGTTGCAGAAACGGGTACAAGCACAGGATGGGCAGCGTGGAGACAAGGATGACAGCGTAGGTGTACGACTCCTCCACAATCAGAGAATCACCTCCCTTCGCAGCGGTCAGATCGCCCGAGCCTGCCTGGCCGACGAGCAGCATGTTGCGCAGAATAACCTGCAGCGGGAACAGATCGGGATCCCGCAAGTAAAGGAGCGGATTCAGAAAGTTGTTCCACAGTCCGACCGCGTAGAACAAGCCGATGGTGGCGAAGATCGCGCCGGACAACGGTGCGACGATACGGGCGAAGATTCCGAGCTCGGAGAGCCCGTCAAGCTTGCCGGATTCCTCGAGCTCCTTCGGAATGTTCGCGAAGAACGTTCTCATAATAAGCAGGTTCCATGTGCTGACCGCGCTCGGGAGCACCATTGCCCAGATCGAGTTCATGATGCCGAGCTCTCTCACCACGAGGAATGTCGGAATCATGCCTCCGCTAAAAAACATCGTAATGACGATCATGATCGTAAAGCCTCGGTGAAAAAACATCTCTCTCTTCGATAGGGCATAGGCGCCGAAACCCGTCACGACCAAGGCGACGGCTGTGCCGACGACAGCGTACACGATCGTGTTCCAGTAAGCCCTCATGATGCGCGGATCATCCAGCACGAACTTATACATGTCCACGTTAAAGCCGCGAGGAAACCAGCTCACCATGCCTTTCAACACATAGTTGCTGCCGCTCAAGGAAACGGATGCCATATAAAGGAAAGGAAATAGCGTAACGAACGCGACTGCGGCGAGCAAGACCCCATTCGCCAAGCCGAAAATCGATAGTTTTCTCATCGTTGTCGTCCTCTCTCTACCACAGGCTATTGCCGGTGAATTTACGGCTCATATAGTTGGCATTCAATAGGAAAATGAAGCTGACGGCTGCAGTGAACAGGTCGATCGCGGAACCGTAGCTGAAATTGCCGTTGACCAAGCCGGCCCGGTAGACGTACGTGCTCAGAATGTCGGCGTTCGCGTACGTGGCCGGATTCGCGAGCAGGAACACTTTCTCGAAGCCGATCTCCATCATGCTGCCGATTTTCAAGATCAGCAGAACGATCATCGTCGAGGAAATGCCGGGCAGCGTGACATGCACGATTTTCCGCCAGCGGCTCGCCCCGTCGATGCCCGCGGCTTCGTATAAGGACGGATCGATCGCTGTGAGTGCTGCCAAAAAGATGATCGATTCCCAGCCGACGTGCTGCCAGATTTCGGACAGAACGTAGATGGGGCGAAACCAGCCTGGCTCGATCATGAAGTTGATCGAATCGAAGCCGAAGGAGATCAGCATCCGGTTAAATACGCCGCCCGTCGGAGACAGGAAGATGATGACCATGCTCGCCGCGACGACGTTGGAGATAAAGTGAGGCAGATAGCTCACGGTCTGGACGAATCTTTTGAACGCCCGCAGCCTCATTTCATTAAGAAGGAGAGCGAGAGCGATTGGGGCCGCGAATCCGAATGCCAGATTGTAGAAGCCGAGCAGGAACGTGTTGCGAAGCAGCAGCCAGAAGTCGGAGCTGTTGAAGAACATTCTGAAATATTTCAGGCCGACCCAATCGCTCGCCCAAATTCCCTTATACAGGCTATAGTCCTTAAAGGCGACGACGATCCCGAAGATGGGCAAATACTTGAATAGGACGTAATACAGCAAACAAGGAATAAACATGGCGAATAGCCATTTGCCTTTGTTCCATTTTTGACTCAGCGTCATCTCGATGTTCCTTTCGGTCCGGAATGTGACCTTAGCATAGCCTCGGTACAGCCGAAGCGAAATCTTCCGTTCTTTGAATAACGCGCATTTTTGCAGCAATCGAAAGATTGGGTGATGATCTTGAAATTCGTATATCGCTGAGCGGAGGGCTTCTCTATGAAGGAGTGGGATCGTCGGCTATAGTGAGAAGAGGCGATCGACGAGGGGATAGGGAGGCTTCCAAGATGGCATTCTTACGGGGAAAAATGAACTCGTTGCTTTATAAGCTGCTTGCCAGCTTCCTGGCTATTATTGCGTTGATGCTATCGTTTAACGTTTTTTCCTATACCTTTTTCCGGGATACGATTCAGGACGAGATCATTAAGAACAGCAGCTTAAACCTAGGCTTCGCCAGCGAGAATTACGAGAAGCATCTGGCGCTCGTCCGCAAGTCGGTGCTTCAGCTGTACTTCAACGACCACGTGGCGATATTAAAGAACGACCGGCAGAGCATCAGCTACGAGATGGTTTACCAGGTCCAGAAGGACATCAATTATATGCTTTCCAACGAATCGCTTTGCTTGAACAACGTCGTGCTTTATTTTCCGCAAAACAACCTGATGATTGAGAAGGAAGGGACCGTCAAGCCGGAGCGGATGTTCGAGAAATTCTATCTAAGCGACGAATATTCTTTCTCGTTTTGGCAGCAGGAGTTCGTCAAAGATTACAGCTTCAAGATGTTCCCTTCCGCCGTCTTCTCCGAGGTTTTCTCGCATCAGAAGAAACCGATCGGCCTTCTGTATCCCATCGTCATGAAGGAGTACGGGCAGTCGAAGGTTTACATGATCGCCTTCCTGGACGCCCGCAAAATGACGGAGGCGTTCCTTCCTAAAGACAGTCAATTCTCGCTGCTCGGCGATGACGGCGAACCTCTCTATCGCACTTCCGGGTCGACCCCGGCGCTCTCTCCGTCCGAAATGCCGGGCCGGGAAGGCTACGTGAAGAGAAACGGCTATTACGTGTTCTACACCAAAAGCAAGGACAGCGGGCTAACCTACATCTTGTCGATGCCGTACGCCAACATCTCGTCCCAAATCAAGCATCTGAACCTCGTTCTTGCCGGCTTGCTCGGCGTGGCGATTTTGATCAGCGTGGGCGCGTCCGTCATTTTCAGCTTTCGCGTGAACGGGCCTCTGAAGAGAATCGTCGATGCGCTCAGAAGACAGAAGCCGGGGCCGTTTGCGACGCAGATTGCGGAGTTCGATTACATCGGGGAGAAAATGAGCCTACTGCTCAAGTCCAACGAAGACGCTATGCACCATCTCAAGCAGAATGAGACGACGCTTCGCTATTACGCCTACATCAATCGGCTGAAAATGATCCGAACGGGAACGGGCGAGCCCAAAGGCACGTCGTTCGCAGACAAGCCGTTTCTTGTCATCGTCTACGACATGGCGTTTAAGCGCCGGTTTCTAGAACAGACGGCAAACGGGATGGAGCGGGCGGTGTTCCTCTATAAGGAATATATTCAACTCGAATTCAAGGAAAGATTTCCGGATTCGCAGACGTTCCAGATTGAACGCAATCGGATCGTGACGCTTCTATTCACGGAAGACGACGTCGCCGACGTGCTGGCGCTGCTCGATAGGATGAAGAGGACGTTCGATCTCGATAAAGCCTATGGCTGCTTCACGATCGGCGTTAGCCCGATCTATTCTCACTCTTACGAACTTATCTCCGCTTACGAGCAAGCCGTGGCGATGACGGAGCAGCGGATGCTGAACGACGAGACGCAAATTCTGTGCAATGTCCGGCCGTCTACCGGGCGTTACTCGCTCAGCGCCGCAGAGGAGCAGGAATTCTACACCCACCTGCGCTACGGAAACGAGACCGAGCTGCGACAGCTCGTCTCGCGGCACTTGGCCGGCATGACGCGCGTACACGCGACGGCGGCAGCGTTCCAGTCGTTCGCCCGCGACATCGTCGTCAAGGCTCAGAAGACGCTGCAAGCCGTCGAGGTCGAATCCGAGCCGCCAGATGGAGACGTGCGCCGGGCTCCTTGGGAGGAGATCGAAGAGTGTCTGACGGTGGAGCAGCTCGATAAGGGGCTGACGGCATATGTGGCCGGGGTCGCGGCAGCGATCCGCCGGAAGAAAGAAGAACGCGATCCGATCATCGGATTTGCTCTCGGCTATATCGAAGAGCACTATTCGGAGGAACTCTCTCTCGACATTCTCGCACGGAAGCTAAACATTACCGGCACGTATCTTTCGGCGTATTTCAAGAAGAAGCAAGGCGTGAACTTCGTCGACTACTTGAATGAGGTCCGCATCGGCAAAGCGAAGGAGCTGCTAACCGGCACGGACCTGCAGATTCAGGAGGTCGCCGTCCGAACGGGTTACTTGAACGCGAATTCGTTTATCCGCACGTTCAAGAAGATAACCGGCTTGTCGCCGGGAGAGTATCGTAAAAATACACGATAGTAGGCGGCCTTGGCCGCCTCCTAGGGAAGAGGTTGTTCGACATGGTCTATCGCGTGGCGGTTATCGGCGGAGGGGCGATCGCAGAAGAGCATTTGCTTGCGCTGGCGGGAATGGAGCGGGCGAAGGCGGTTGCCGTGGCGGATTTAATCGAAGAGCGCGCAGAGGGGTTGGCTGGGCGTTACGGCGGTCTATCGGCGTATACGGATTACAAGGAAATGATCGTTCGGGAGAAGCCGGATATCGCCATTATTACTCTCCCTCATTTTCTGCACATGACTGCGGCGTTGTTCTGTATCGAATCGGGCGTTCACGTGCTGCTGGAGAAGCCGATGGCGCTGGATGTCGGCCAATGCGACGAGATCATCGAGGCGGCAAGTCGACAGGGCGTTCGTCTCATGGTTGGCCACACTCAGCATTATATCGCCGAGAACCGGACGGCGAAACGGATAATTGACGAGGGAGGCTTAGGCAAGCTCGTTATGATCAACGATGTCCGCAACGTGTATTACTTTCAGGACCGGCGCCCGGCGTGGTTTTTCCAGAAGGCGCTCGCGGGGGGCGGCATTCTGATGAATCTCGGTTCGCACTCCGTCGACAAGATCGCGTGGCTGGCCGGCTCCGCCGTTCATTCGGTCAAAGCGGTAACGAGCCATTACGGAGGCAAAGGGGATATCGAAGGGAGCGGCATGGCGTTTCTCCACCTGGAAAACGGCGTTCCAGCAACGGTGTCGCAGTCCGGCTACCAAGGCCTCGCCCGCAACGAGACGGAACTCGTCTTCACGGAAGGCATGCTGAAGCTGGAGACGGGCAAAGCGCTCTGGCTTAGCCGCGGCGGCGAATACGAACGGGTCGAGACGGATCGGCAGGAGCCGCCTTTCGTGCTGCAGCTGCTGGATCTGATCGCGAGGATTGAGGCGGGGGACGACTCCGGTTCCAATTCGGATGCAGAGGCCAGCTCGGATTCGGTCGAATGGCCGGGGCCGTCTCTAGAGCATTCGCGTCATGCGGTCGCGGTCGTTCGCGCGATGTATGCTTCGCACAAATCTGGACGGGAAGAAGCGGTGACAGACGTAGGATGAACATTTTATCGAGGAATGGCGATGCACGTTCAGCGGGCCGTCGTCCGCTGAAGCTTGGCATCATCGGCTTGGATACTTCTCACGTCGTCGCATTCGCGGAGCTGCTGCACGATGCCGCCCATCCGTTCCATGTTCCCGGCGCGATCATCGAGTCGGCTTATTCGAGCGTCTCTCCGGACTTCGAGATGAGCTATGCGAGAGTCGAAGGCTTTACCGCCCGCATGAAGGAGGAGTTCGGCGTTCGATTGCTGGACACGCCGGAAGCGGTGGCCGAGGCGAGCGACGCGATTCTGCTTGAATCGGTCGACGCCCGGGTTCATTGCGAGCAGTTTCGGGCGATCGCGGCATTCGGCAAACCGGTATTCATCGACAAACCGCTGACGATCGGTTACGAGGATGCCTACACAATCGTCGAACTCGCCGCTCGACACGGCATCCCCGTTATGAGCGCTTCCGCATTGCGGTATTCGCAGGCGCTGACGGATGCGCTAGCCGCAATTCCGACCGGCGAACTGTACGGTATAGACGCATACGGGCCGATGACGATTCAGCCGACTCAGCCCGGCCTGTATTGGTACGGCATCCACATGACGGAAATGCTATACGCCGGTCTCGGCACCGGCTGCAAGCAAGTAACGGCCGTATCGAATGCGGCCGGCGACTGCGTTATCGGGGAATGGGCCGACGGCCGCCTCGGCGCTTTCCGCGGCAACCGGATGGGCAATACTTGCTTCGGCGCGGTGCTGCACGGCCGTTCCGGCTCGCGGCACGTCGACGCCTCCGCCCACCCGAAGCCGTATTACGCCGGCTTGCTGGAGGCGGTACTCGCTATGTTTCGCTCCGGGGTCTCCCCGATTCCGCCGGACGAGCTGCTGGAGGTCGTCCGCTTCCTCGAAGCGGGCAACCGCAGCCGTCTTACAGGGGAGCCAGTGCGGTTGTAGCGCTGTTAGGCGTAAGACGCCCTCGGTTTCGGGGATACGGAAAAACTGCTAAATGTTGTATAATGGGACTATCCTTTAAAAGGGTCAGCGGCATACAATCCTTGATTTTGGTCGACTTGTACGGTTTTTCCTACAAAATTCCATCGTTTGAGCCTGATTCGAGTTGCTTTGTACGATTTTTCGAGCAAAAATTCTCATTTCAAGCCTGATTCCAGCTGTATTGTACGATTTTCCGGCTAACTTCCCTGCATAGATTTTTTGTGCAAACAGACAGATCTGCAGTAGAAGTCCAATTTCCATATAAATGGGAATTTTGTGGGTCATGATCCGCTTGGATACTGTCTCATACGGTACTGAATTCACCTCTTAACGGGTTATCTATTCCAATCATCCCAAAGGAGCAATAAGACATGACTAAAGCTCTCGAAATATGGATCAGCGCCTACGGCGCCAAAAATGAAGTCGGAATTACGAGGGCGGAGCTGTTGACGGACACGGCTGAGCTGGTGAAGACGGCGGAGTATGGGAATATCGAGAATCCGTCGTTTTTGCGCGTGAATAAGAGCGGAACCCGTCTTTATGCGGTCAGCGAAGTGGAAGAGCATATTGACGTTGACGGCGACAAAGCGGAGGGAGGACAGCTGGCTTCCTTCCCGATTGATGCGGAGACGCGCAAGCTGGGGCCGGGCCAATACCATCCGACTCATGGCGCTCATCCCTGCCATTTGTCGCTCACGCCTGAGGAGGATTGGCTGGCCGTTGCCAACTATAGCGGGGAATCCGTCATGCTGTATCCGGTACGTGCGGATGAGCGTCCGG
>PJUD01000401.1_pt1 | contig 24494 bp, 16 predicted proteins | sample 1512341 | NCBI WGS metagenome assembly PJUD01 (sample SAMN08177675, study PRJNA422409) | Feces metagenome, whole genome shotgun sequencing project. | isolation source: Chicken feces (3) enriched on wood chips: beechwood xylan treatment | host: Gallus gallus | place: USA: Madison | collected 2015-01-15 | reverse complement strand
GAAGGGATCAAGGTGTCCGGAAGGTTGACAGACACCAAGGAAATCGACCGGGCGGTAAGCCTCACCTTTGCACTGCCCGTCGATGCCGACAATTGGAAATGGGGGGACTATATCCGCTCGGCGCAAACGATCCAAACGGGCCAAGCGGGTCATGTGTTCACGAATAGCGATCCGGTCGATTTTGAAACGGGCGCAATGTCCATCTATCCGATCTCCGCCATCTACGACGAGCAAGGGAATAAATCGTTATCGATGGGCTTGGATTACGGTAAGCCGGCACACTACCGTCTGGATTACAACGGCGGTACGAAACAATTGCTCATTACGTTCGAGTTCGGACTGGCGCCGGATACGGCCAATTTCCCGTCCAGCGCGGATTTCTCCTTCGTCATTTATAGATTCGACGCCGATTGGGGCTTCCGCAGCGCCTTCGATCAATATACGAAGCTGTTTCCGGAGTACTATACGGTTCGAATACAGGATCAGGGAATCTGGATGCCGTTCAAGCCGATCGGCGCGTTGCCGGACTGGCAGGATTTCGGCTTTAAATTCAAGGAAGGAGATGACGATGCCGCCGACACCCTCTTCTCCAATCAGAACGATATTCTGGTGTTCCATTATGAGGAGCTTGGCTCGTGGTGGCAGCCGCTCGATCCGGAAGAGGACAAAACGATTGCCAACGCCATTGCCGTGCGCGACGCCGAGGCTCTCAACGGAGACGAAAAGTCGCAGATGGGTCAATCTGCCGCAATGCTCAATTCGGCAGGAAGCCCTTATCTGAGGTGGGTAGATGTGCCGTGGAACAGCGGCGCCCTGTGGATGATCAACGCCAATCCGGATCTACCCGGCACGACAAACGGTTACAAGATTTACTACAGCGAAGAGAAGCTCGAAGACAGGTACGATACGCCGCCCTCGGCGCCCAAGACGAATGGCGAGTATCTGGACACGTTGGACGGATGGCCATACGCGATGAACTTTAACCGTGCCCATTTCCCTTATGCGATTGCGCCGTTGACCTTCTCCAAGCTTAATTACAAACCTGCCGTTCATCGCGGATTTACGAATTGGGAAGCGACGAAACGCATTGCGGACCGCATGCACAGCATGGACAATTTCACAATGGCCAATGGCACGCCTCATTCGTATTCCATCTATACACCGTGGCTGGATGCTATGGGAATCGAACGCAATTGGCTTGGCGCGAGCGATTCCTTTGCTCCGGACGGGGACGAAATTTTAAGCAAGTATCGCACGCTCGCTTATCAGAAGCCATTTTTAATGCTGCAGAACACGGACTTCAGCAAGTTCAGCTACGAGCACATGAAGAAGTATATGCAGCGAAGCCTGTTTTACGGCATTTTCCCGAGCGCCTTTAGCCCGAATGCCAGCAACACCAGTAATTACTGGGTAGCGTGCGACAGTACGCCCGGCTGCGTCGAGTACTTCGAACGGGACCGCGATTTGTTCGTGCAGTATGTGCCCGTTATTAAAGAAGTTGCCGAGGCGGGGTGGGAGCCTTTGACTTATGCGGAAAGCTCCAATGCGAGCATTCTGGTTGAAAGGTATGGAAGAGGATCGGCCGTCTATCTTACGCTCATGAACGAATCGACGACAACGAACAGCGCCGTTATTTCATTCGCGCCGGGCTCTTTGGGCATAAACGGTTCGCCAAGTACGACGGAAATGTTATCGGGATCGCCCGTAGCGATCACAAATAACACGTTCGCGGTCAGTATAAATCCAGGTGAAGTCAAGGTCGTAAAAATCGTCTCGTAGTTTGGCAGTTGTACGTCGGCGGGGCTTCCGGGAAGCTAGACAGCCTAAGGAGCCCCTCCAGACGAAGAGAGGAAGAAGGACAGTGGATAAAGTCGGAATAGGATTAATCGGAGCGGGCCGGGCCGGTATGATTCATGCCCGCCATTTTCGCAGCAATTTGAACAACGCGCGGCTGGTCGCCGTTGCCGATCCGAACGAAAGCATCGCCAAACAGGCGGCAACGGAATTGGAGATCGGCGATTGGTACACCGACTACCGTCAATTGCTGGCTGATGAACGCATTCACGCCGTTGTCGTGGTTACGCCAACCAAATACCACAAAGAGATTGTCGTGGCCGCGGCGAAAGCGGGCAAGCATGTGCTGTGCGAAAAGCCGATGGCAATGAACGCGGCGGAATGCGATGAAATGATCGATGCTTGCACCCAGGCGAAGGTAAAGCTGCAGATCGGGTTCATGCGACGCTTCGATGAGAGTTTTCTCGAAGCCAAACGGCTGACGGAGGAGGGGGTTATCGGGGAAGTAATCCTGGTCAAGTCGTTGACGCGCGGACCAAGCAAGCCGCAGCCGTGGATGTACGACTTGCGTCTGAGCAACGGACCTTTGGCGGAAGTGAACAGTCACGATATCGATACGCTCAGATGGTTTGCGGGTTCCGACTTCGCTTCCGTGTATGCGATCGGAGGCAATTATCGTTGCAAGGAAATTCAGGAGCAATTTCCGGATTTCTACGATAATGTCGTGCTGACGGGATCGTTCAAAAACGGGAAGCAAGGGGTGATCGACGGCGCTTTGTCGGCCCAGTACGGGTACGATGCGCGCGTGGAGGTTGTCGGTACCGAAGGCGCGATATTCATCGGACAAACGCATGAACGCACATTGGTGACAGCGGATAGAAACAAACAGTTGACGAGGCCGTTTATGAACAGCTGGAAGACGTTGTACAAAGACGCGTACTTGAGCGAGGCGAGGCACTTTATTGCCTGCATCCTTGAAGATGTTCAGCCTCGCGTGTCCGGATATGACGGGAAAATGGCCGTTGCCGCAGTCAATGCCGGAAATGCCTCGATTCGAAAAGGCGAAGTGATACGGCTTGGTTGAACCAGAGTTGCGGAAAGGAAGCGACAGAATGCAAGCATTGCGAATGTTCGGTCCCGGAGATGTGCGTGTGGTGCAAGTAACGGTGCCCGATATCGGCGATCATGAGGTTTTGGTAAAGGTCAAAAGCGTCGGGATTTGCGGTACGGATCTACGAATGATCAGGAACGGTATTACGGGCGTCGGACCGCAAACGCCGCGAACGCTTGGCCATGAAATCGGAGGGATCATCGCCGAAGTCGGTAGGAGCGTCAAAAACTATCGCAAAGGGATGAGAGTGGGGATCGCCCCGAATTTCGGATGCGGAATATGCGATTGTTGCATTCGGGGAGACCAGCACCTGTGCGCCCGATACGAAGCGCTGGGCATTCAAATGGACGGAGGCTTCGCGGAGTATGTCCGCATTCCGGAGCAAGCCGTCCGGTTCGGCAACCTTGTCGAGCTTCCGGAGACGATCTCGTTCGATGCAGCGGCAATCAACGAGCCGCTATCCTGTGTCTATAACGGCATTATCCAGTGCCCGATTGCGGTCGGGGACGATGTTCTTATTATCGGTGCAGGTCCGATCGGGATGATGTATGCCCAAATGGCGAAAATGTGCGGCGCGGCGCGGGTCATCTTGACTAATCGGTCGCCGGAACGTCTGGCAATCGCCAAGCGGATTGACGATTCGTTCCTGACTGCGCCGGCCGAAGAGATCCGCGAGCGAATCGGGCAATGGACGGACGGCAGAGGCGTCGATGTGTGCGTCACGGCCAACGCTTCTCCGGAGGCGCAGCAGCTCGCCGTAGAGCTGGTCGGTTTGAACGGAAAAATCAACTTTTTTGGCGGGTTGCCCAAGGCTTCGGAGCAAGTGACCCTTAATACCAATGCGATTCACTACAAGCAATTATCAGTAACGGGCTCAACCAAAGCGAACAACCACCATTTTCGCAAAACGCTTCAGTTCATCGGCAGCGGCATCCTTAAGGCGGAACTGCTGGTTTCGGCCAAATATGCGATCGGGCAGGCCGAAGAAGCGATTCAATATGCGATGAGCTCTCAGGGCGTGAAGACGTTGATCGCTTTCGATTAGAAAAGGGGATTTGCCGCATGCCATACGTAATCGGAGCGGATATCGGCACACAGGGAACAAAGACCGCCTTGCTGGATGAGAGGGGAAAGATCGTCGCCTCTTCCTTTCATCCTTCCGTTCTGTACAAACGGGCTGGCGGGCACGTCGAGCAAGATCCGGAAGAGATGTTTGCTTCGGTCGTGCTAGGAATTCAAGCGGTGATGCAGCAATCGGGGGTATCCGCCAACCGAATTGCGGCCATCTCGCTTGATGGCCAGATGGCCGGCATCATCGGAATCGATGAAGACTGGGGCTCGGTGACGCCCTATGATTCCTGGCTGGATACCCGCTGCGAAGCCTACATGCCGATGGTTAGAAGTTGGGGAGAAGAGGACATCGTCCGAATAACCGGCTGTCCGGTGACTTATTCGCACGGACCCAAGATTCTGTGGTGGCGTCATGAACGGCCGGACGTGTACAAACGGATCAGGAAATTTGTTGTTCCGAGCGCCTACATCGCCGGAAAACTTGCCGGATTGCGTGCCGAACAGGCTTATATCGATCATACGCATTTGCATTTTACCGGATTTGCCCATACCTCCGAAGGGGAATGGTCAGGCGAATTGTTGAAAGCCTTCTCCATCGAGGCGGAGCAAATGCCGCGGATCGTAAGTCCGTGGGAAACGATCGGCTGTTTGACGGAAACGTATGCCAGGGAGACAGGGCTGGCGACCGGTACGCCGATTGTGGCCGGCTGCGGCGATACAGCGGCCGCGACGCTCGGCGCGGGAATCGTGAGGCCGGGTCAGTTGTTCGATGTAGCGGGGACGGCTTCCGTGCTGTCCTGCTGCGTGGACGCCTATACGCCGGATACGGCCGGTAAAACACTGATCTATGCGCGTTCCGTGCTGCCGGGCCTATGGACTCCGCTTGCCTACATCAATGGCGGCGGGCAATGCCTATCCTGGTTCCGCGATCATTGGGGCCATCGGGAAGAGGGGGGACGGCTCGGTTACGCCGACTTAAACAGCTCCGCCGAAGCGGTTGCAGCCGGCTGCGGGGGACTGCTGTTTGTTCCGCATTTCGGCGGCAGGGTATGTCCGAACAATCCCGATCTGCGGGGCGCATGGCTTGGTATGGAATGGGCGCACGAACGCGGAGCCCTGTATCGCTCCATCCTGGAGTCGATCGCTTACGAGTACCATTCTTATCTTCGCACGTTGACGGGATTGGCGGGGGAAGTGGCTTATACTGGGGTGCGGGTCGTCGGCGGAGGGGCCAAAAGCGCTTTGTTCAACCGCATTAAAGCGGATGTGCTGGGCATCCCTTACGAAACGTTGAAGGTCAAAGATACGGCGCTGATCGCCAATGCCGTCATCGCCGGTTACGGCGTGGGACTTTATCCCGATATGGCCGTTGCCGCCGAACGCATGGCCATACCGGAGACCGCCTTCAGCCCCGACTATTCCACACACCTCCTGTATGCCAAGCATGCGGCCCGCTACCGGACGGCAATCGAATGCTTGACCGAACTGTATCGGAACTTGAAATAAAGATGAAGAAGAGGAGACGGATATGAAGCTTCCGACACCGGCGCAAGCGCCGACGATGTACTTTATTGGCGTCACGACGGCGCAATCATCCATTATGAAGCTGTTTCCGCTTTGGGCCCGGGAGCTGGGGCTGAAGGATGCGCAGATCAAAGGCATCGATGTCGGCATCCACGCCGACCCGGAACTATACAGAGCGTGCGTCCGCTTCATTAAAGAGGACCTCCTGTCGCTCGGGGCGCTTGTGACGACTCACAAGATCGATCTGTATCACGCCGCAGCCGATCTGTTCGGGGAAATTGACGATTACGCCCGCCGATTTGAGGAGGTTTCGTCCATTTCCAAGAACGGAGCCTCACTGGCAGCTCACGCCAAAGATCCGATCTCCAGCGGCTTGTCGATGGAGGCGTTCGTGCCGGAAGGTTTCTGGCGCCGCGGCGGACACGCCATGTTGATGGGAGCGGGCGGAAGCGCACTCGCCATCAGCTCCTATTTGACACGGAGGGACAAGGAACAAAGCGATGACGTGCCGGACACAATCATCCTGACGAACCGCAGCCGCGCAAGACTCGAGTCGGCGGAAGCGCTGTTGGGCAGGATCGACACGCCGGTCCAATTCGAATACCGTCTATGCCCGGAGCCGGAGGACAACGACAACGTTCTGCGGGAGCTTCCGCCCAATTCGCTTGTAGTTAATGCGACCGGCCTCGGGAAAGACCGCCCCGGATCGCCGTTGACGGATGAAGCGGAATTTCCTGCGGACAGCCTCGTATGGGAGCTGAACTATCGCGGCGCGCTGGACTTCATGCACCAAGCGCTGCGCCAACGGGAACTAAAGCGGCTGCATGTGGAGGACGGATGGATCTACTTTATCCACGGCTGGACCCAGGTTATACAGGAGGTTTTCCATATCGAGATAACCGGAGAGATGTTCGGTCGTCTGGAGCAAATCGCGATGAATTTGCGGAACGCTTCGCAATAACCGAAGCGTAAGGGCATGAAACAAGGAACGAGGGGAAGTCACACATGACTATAAACGAAATCGTCAAGCCGTTCACGGCCTATTTCAGCCTGAATAACGGGCTTTCCGACAATAAGCCGGCCTTGCGGCGTTTTTTGTCGCAGATGCCGGGTATGTATGCGGACGATGAAGCGTTCAGAGCCGCAATCGGTGAAGGAGATCGATTGGCCTACGAGTTTCATGAACTCGGTATTCCCGAAAGCGACGGAAACTTGGCTTTCGGAACTAGCATCGTCTATCCGGGTAAAGTCGGCGCGGAGTACTACATGACCAAGGGGCATTACCATAACGTGCTCGATACGGCGGAAGTGTATTATTGCATCGGCGGTCACGGCCTGATGCTAATGGAGAATCCGGAAGGGGAATGGGATGCGCAGCCTTTTGCTCCAGGCAATGCGGTCTATGTGCCGGGGAGGTACGCGCATCGCAGCATCAATACGGGCAAGGAGCCGCTGATCACGTTCTATGTTTTCCGCGCGGACGCCGGGCACGATTACGGGACGATCGAAACGAAGGGCTTTCGGAAAATCGTAGTCGAGGACCCTGACGGCGGCCACCCGAGCATCGTAGACAATCCGAAATGGAAGTGAGTTCAGTGTCCAAGGTTGTGGTAACACCGCGTTCGTTCGCCGCGCACAGCGATGAACCGATGCAAATTCTGCTTCGCAACGGATGCGAAGTGTCGCTGAATCCTTATGGCAGAATTATGACGAAATCCGAGCTTGTTTCGATGATCGGCGACGCCGATGCCATTATCGTCGGCGTGGATCCGCTCGATCGGGAAGTATTGGAACGTGCGGAGCGGCTCAGGGTCATTTCTAAATACGGAGTCGGAACGGACAACATCGACTTGCGGTATGCCGAGGAACGTGGCATCGCCGTTACGGTTACCCCGGGCTCCAATACCGACGCGGTTGCGGATTTTACGATCGCGCTGATGCTGGCTTCAGCGCGAAAGCTGAACGAAATCGATAAGGCCTGCCGACAACGTAATTGGTCGAAGCGGACGACGGTCGATATGCACAAACAGACGCTCGGTTTGATCGGGCTCGGCCAGATCGGCAAGGCCGTAGCTCGCCGGGCCGCGGGTTTCGATATGCGAATTCTGTCTTTCGATCGGTTCCGGGATGAGGCGTATGCCGCGCAACACGGAATCGTCTATACGGAGTCGATGGATGAGGTGCTCAAAGAGGCAGATTTCATCAGTCTTCATTTACCCTTGACGGACGACACGCGCCATCTGATCGGAAGGGCGCAATTCGCTCTGATGAAGGAAACAGCCGTTGTTGTCAATACCGCGCGCGGCGGTCTGATCGATGAAGAGGCGTTGTTCGAAGCATTGCACACGGGGCGGATTTGGGGAGCGGGCATTGACGTTTTCGAGGAAGAGCCGCCGCGCAATACAAGCTTGCTGGAACTGGACAATCTCGTGATTGGCTCGCATTGCGCGGCGTCGACGGTAAGCGCGATCGACAATATGGGGATACTCGCCTCGCAAAATCTGATTCGTTACCTATAGGGAGGTTCCGTTCATGAAGCTTGGGATTCACGCCTACGCTTGGTGCTCGCAATGGAGCAACAACACCCTGCATCTGATCGATCGGGTGAAGGGGCTGGGGCTCGATTTTATTGAAATTCCGTTGATGAAGCTGGACGCGTTCGATGCCACGGCCGTGCGTTCCAGATTAAACGACGCCGGACTCGACGCAGTGACGTCCACGGTGCTGCTGGAAGGTACCGACATCACGAGCGAAGAACCGGCAATTCGGCGCAAGGGCGTGGAATACTTGAAAGCTTGCGTTCAGGCGACAGCGGAAATCGGCAAAACGAATCTGTCCGGCGTCGTCTATTCCCAGCATGTCAAATCGGGGAAGATAAGGTCCGCGGAAGCGGAGTGGGAGTATTCGGCGGAAGCCTTGCGAGAGGTTGCGCAATATGCGCAGTCCTTCGGCGTGCAGATCGGATTGGAGCCGGTCAACCGCTACGAATCAAACTTGGTGAATACTTGCGGGCAGGCGCTGAAGCTGAAAGAGAGGATCGGAGAATCGAACGTTAAAATCCATCTCGACTCTTATCATATGAACATTGAAGAAAAGAGCTTCTATGACGCTGTCAAAACTGCCGGAGACCAATTGATCCACTTCCATCTGTGCGAGAACGACCGCGGGATTCCAGGCACCGGATTGGTGAACTGGGACGAGCTGTTCCGCGCGTTGGGCGAAATGAATTACCAAGGGTATGCGGCGCTCGAATCCTTCGTTGACGTGACGGACAATATGAACACTTGGGTGTGGAGGCAGTTGGCGCCAGACGGGAATACACTCGTCAAGGAAGGCGTCCGCTTCATTAGGGAAATGATGCGCAAGCACGGCCTTTCGGACGGGAGGGGTTCCCAATGACTAGCTCTTCGCATCGGTATGGGGCAGGCTTTCCGAAGATCGGTATTCGTCCGATCATCGATCGTCGCAAGCTGGTCAAGGCCGCGCTAAAGGAAATGACACTGGAATTGGCCGCCGGGGTGGCGGAATTGTTGTCACGGCATTTGCGTTATCCGGACGGATCGCCGGTCCAATGCGTGGTCAACGATACTTGCATCTCCGGCGTCAAGGAAGCGGCGCAATGCTCCGATTATTTTGCGCAGCAAGGCGTCGGCGTCATCGTCTCGGTGGCTTCCGGCTGGTGTTATCCGTTGGAAACGATCGAGACGAACGCGCAGCTGCCGCATGCCATCTGGGGCTTCAACGGCACGGAGCGACCCGGTGCCGTCTATCTGGCTGCGCTGCATGCCGCCCATAATCAGAAAGGATTACCCGCATTCAAGATCTACGGACGGAACGTCCAGGATCTGGACGATGCTTCCATCCCGTCGGATGTGCAGGAGAAGCTGCTGCAGTTCGCAAGGGCCGGCCTGGTTATTGCGCTTATGAAGGGGAAGACGTATTTGTCGATCGGCTCGGTGTCGATGGGCATTGCGGGTTGCATCGTGAACGAGACTTTCTTCCAACGGTATCTCGGGATGAGAAACGCCTACGTCGATATGACGGAGGTGACAAGACGCATCGAGTGCGACATTTTCGACGTCGAGGAGTTCGATCGGGCCATGGCCTGGGTCCGAGAGCATTGCCGGGAAGGAGAAGATCCGAATCCCTTAAAGGCGCAGCTTGACCCGAACAGGAAGAAGGCCGATTGGGAGACGTCGGTCAAGATGGCTTTGATCGTGCGCGATCTGATGGTCGGCAACCCGAAATTGGCAGATCGGGGATATGAGGAAGAGGCCTACGGCTACAATGCGATCGCTTCCGGTTTTCAGGGACAACGGGAATGGACCGATCATTATCCGAGTGCCGATTTCCTTGAAGCGATCCTGAACTCCTCATTCGATTGGAACGGAATTCGTGAACCCTATACGGTAGCGACGGAGAACGATAATTTAAATGCGGTCACAATGCTGATGGGTCATCTGCTGACGAACGCGGCGCAAATTTTCGCAGATGTGCGCACCTACTGGAGCCCGGAGGCCGTGAAGCGGGTGACGGGTTACGAATTGACGGGACCGGCCTCGGACGGCATTTTGCATTTAATCAACTCCGGTCCGGCAGCGCTCGACGGGACCGGGGAGCAACAGCGGGAGGGAATGCCCGTTATGAAGCCGCATTGGGAGATCGGCGCTGAGGAAGCGGAGCGATGCTTGAACGCCACTTCCTGGCGTCCGACTTATCGGGATCAATTTGCCGGAGGCGGTTATTCTTCCGATTATTTGACGCGCGGCAACATGCCGGTGACGATGGCGCGTATCAATCTGGTGGAGGGACTCGGTCCCGTGCTGCAGCTCGCGGAAGGGTATACGCTTGAGTTACCCCCGGAGGTGCATGAGAAGCTGGACAGCCGGACGACGCCGACGTGGCCGACAACGTGGTTCGCGCCAAGGCTGATTCCGGGCGATCCGGTGTTTGACGAAGTCTACACTGTCATGGAGAACTGGGGCTCCAATCATTGCGCGGTCAGCTATGGACATATCGGCGGGGAGCTCATCACGTTGGCCAGCCTGCTGCGCATTCCGGTCAATATGCATAACGTTCCCGCCAAGAAGCTTTTTCGTCCGAGCGCGTGGGGAGCCTTCGGCACGAAGGACGCAGAAAGTGCGGATTTCCGCGCTTGTGCGGCTTTTGGCCCATTGTACGGCTAAGCTCTAGAGTCGTACGAAAGGATAATGTTGTCGTGCATATATCTCCTTATGATGCTATACGGTGCTGAAACCCGAATGGTTAACCTGTGATAAAGGTAATTTAAGGAACGTATGTGGTAATCCTCATGAGTTGCATGCACTTTTTTCTTGATCGATTATCTGTACGACCTCACTGATGGGGCAGCCGAAAACTTATTCAATTTCAATATGAAGCGAGAAGCCTCTCTCGTCAGCGGGGGAGATGCGGACAGTGTGCTCGCCGAAGCGCTGCCGCCACAGCTTGTCGGAGCCGAGATAAGGAGCGGCTAGCTCTCGCGCGTCTTCGCCGAGCAGGCTGTCCACCGGCAACCAGCAGCCGCCTCCGTTCCATCGCTGCAGGCGCCGCAGCTCTTCGGGCAGCAGCCAACTGCCGGCAATGACGGCCGCGCCTTGTTCGGCGAGCCTGCGGCAAGCCGCCAACGTATCGTCGCTGATGTAACTGCCGGCTAGCAGGATCAGCTCAGGCTCGCCGATCGCTTCAGCCGTCGCATAGGCGTCGAAGGCCAGAACGTTGTTCGCCGGCTGGAACAATGGATGGATCGGCTCGCCGTATTTCTCTTCATGCACGCCTTCCCTCAGCGGATACTCCGCCGGCGGCTCGCTAAACTGCAGCGCATGGCGCGGGAAGCTGTAGCCGGGAATATGCAGACAACTGCCATGGGCGGGGACGGCTCCTTGCGTCGCCAAATGCCAGGCGTGAAAAATCGACTGGCTGTGCTCGGGCATAGGAAGCTCCCGAATGCCGAACGGCCGTTCGTTCTGCCCGTAATTGCTGTCGTCCGAGTGAACGATCGCGACAGTCGCCCGCGCTTGCCGATGATTGTAAGGCAGCGGATGGGCAGGCACATACTCTCTCACGAACCGCAGCCACTCCTCCCCGAAAACGGTCGATTCTAGCTTTCCTCCTTCACCCGTAAGAAGCAGTCCGTCTATATTTTCCACGAACAGATGAGACGGTCCCATATGGTAACCCAGCCGCAAAGCGGAAGCAAACTCGGTCGGCGAATGTCCGGGAAAGCCGGAGAGGCGAGTCGGCCACGCCCCTACGTCCGGTCCCCACAGGTCGGCGCAAATCCAGAGCGCTCGGTCGTATTGCTTCGCCGCCCCAAGCGCCGTGCCGAGCTGGAGCGGATGGAACGATTCCTTCATAATTTTCGGCGCCGGGGTCATGCCGGCTCTCGCCTGGGCATGGAACAGCGTAGGGAAAACCTGTTCCGATAGAACCGACTGATTACTTTCCAAGGCTGCTTTTAGCGGCACTAGCCCCTCTTGAACCTTCTTTACGAATTGCCCATGCGCTTCCTGCAGGCTGTCCGCCTGCAGCTTGCCCCAGTGCGGGAACCATTCGTTCTTGCGGTATTGTGCCGCGTTGATCTGCAGATGCTCGGGCTCGTCGAGCAGCAGCGCTTCCAGCAGCCCGCTGTCTGCCAGCGTCCGCAGTGCCTCCGGGGGGATGTCGTAACGATTGGCGCCTTCGCTCCACGGACCGTTGATATTGCCGTATTCGTTGCCGACGACTAGACGAAGGCCGAATTTCCGGCAGTCCTCGATCAGTGCGGGCAGCTCCTGCAAATCCGGAAACAGGTGGTGGACGTAAAATTCGGCCCCCAGCTCCTTCAGTAACGCCATATACGACTCGGGCGCAACGTCGGGCTCCTGCGGCGGAATCATTCTGCCGGTTCCGGTCCGCATCAGCCGACCGGAGCCGGCGCGATTCCACGGATCGTTCCAGCCGAGCACCGGCCCCTGGATGCCGAGCTTAGGTTGAACGTTCATCGAATCTCCTCCATCAATCAATATAGGGGAATCGTACCATAGCGATTGCGAGGATTCCTGCTCAAACGGGCGGCTTTTTAGGAAGGTTTGTCCGGGCGGTGGAGCTTTAGGCGGAGTTTTAGGCTGGGCTTCGGGTTTCGAGCTTCGAGTTTCGGGTTTTGAGCCTCGGGATTCGAGCTTGGGTTTCGAGTTTCGAGCCTCGGGTTTCGAGCCTCGGGACTCGAGTTTGGGTTTCGAGCTTCGGGTTTCGAGCTTGGGTTTTGAACTTCGAGTTTCGAGCTTCAAGTTTCGATCCTCGGGATTCGAGCTTCAAGTTCAATCTTCGGGCTCCGGGCAAGCTCGCGTTAAACGAATAGAAAAAAGCTCGCAGCCCTAGGTGTAAAGGGATTCGAGCTTTTTTAAGCGGTTCAGCAAGGTATGAAAGAGACTCTCTTTTTAGACAGGTGACGTATTTAGTTTGAAGAATATGGGTTTTGTATGATTAACCGTACAAATGCCGCGATTTTGTTGGGCGCTGCGTCTATTTTGTAGGATTGATTGTACAAAATACGGCGTTGGAGCGGTCGGGGCGGCAGATTTGTATGATTAATCGTACAAGTTGGTCTCAAATAGACGAAGAGGGCCGAATTCTTTTGAGCGGAAATTCGAAATTTCGAAATTTCATATCGTGTTGGAGAGCGGCGACGAACGGCCTGCCAGATCGCGCTCAACCGGGCTTCGAGCCTGAGCTGCCAACCCCGACAGCGGCGGTCGGAGCGCAGGTAGACAGCCGAGCGACGAAGCGGGTGTCCACTCGGGTTTTGCTGCGGGCGTTGGAGCCGTGTTCGGCGGGATCGGTCAACAGATCGACGGCCAGTCGGGCCATCTTCTCCTTCTCGACATGGATCGTCGTCAGCTCCGGAGTCACGATCACAGACTCGTTGATGTTGTCGAAGCCGATGACGGAAATGTCCTCGGGAACGCGATAGCCAAGCTCGGTCAACGTCTTCATTGCGCTGATGGCGATATAATCGCACTCGCAGAAAAGCGCCGTAGGCAGCTTGCCCTCAGCGTGAAGGCAGCCCTCAAGCTGTTGGCGCATCGAGTCCTGCGACGACAACAACGTCGGCGCGACCGAGAACGTCCGGCTTGGCGCGACCTCTAAGCCCTTCTCCCGAAGCGCGGCGGCAAAGCCCGCTTTGCGTTCCTCGAAGTTATGAATTCGCACGTTGGAAGCGACGTAGCCGATATCCTTGTGGCCGATGTCGCACAGATGCGCACCCGCTTGATAGGCGCCCATTGCATTATTGATTTCGACGAAGTGAATCGGCAGCGTATCGTAGCAAGTGTCGAGCACGACGAGCTGCGGCAGCTTGTCCGCGACGAAGGCGATCTGTTCCCGACTCAAATTGGTGCCGAGCAGGATGACTCCGCTGTTGCGGTGATCGTCGGCAACGGCACGGATGCTCTGATCGAAATGCTCCATATCTACGGATGAAAAAACGACGGAATATCCTTTGGAGCGGCAGCGCTCCTCGACGAAATGAATCAGTTCCCGGAAAAAGGGCTGCTGATAATATTCCTCCGATATAATCCCCAGATTGGTGATAACGAGAAATACGAGCTGTTTCGAGCTTTTCTCCTGTACCGTTGCGGTGACGCGGGGCTTGGCGTTATAGCCCATTTCCCGGGCAATGCGCAAAATGCGTTCCCGAGTCTCGTTCCCGATGCCGGGCTTGCCGCTGAACGCCAAAGAGACGGCGGATTTGGACACTTGCGCGATTTTAGCGATATCTTCCATTCTCATCGGATTTTCTCCGTTCTATCAACTGAATGTATAGCTTGCGTCATTAAGTTTAGTTTACTACTAATCTTTCCACTTGCGCAACAGAATAAACTTAACAACTTAATTTGTTTAGTTATATCAGCTAAACTACAGCTAAAAATCGAGTTGACGGTCTATTTTAGGGATGATACGATAGGGTAAAGCGCTAAACTAACTAAATTGTTTATTTCGAATTAGTTTAGTTGTTATCTGAATGTTTAGTTCTGCTGACGATGACAAACGGAAAACGCTACTAACGGAGAAGAGAGGCTGAACATGAAAAAGCTGAAACTGGGATACGCGCCGACTCGCAGGTTTACGTTCAGCGCGGAGGATGCCTTCAAGTACAAGGTGCAGATCCGCAACAAAATGGACTCATTCGGAATGGATATCGATATCGTCGATCTGGAAGGATTGAACGAAGAAGGACTGCTGTACGACGACCGGATCGGAGCGGAGCAGATTGCCGAGCATTTGCAGAGGGAGAAGGTCGACGCCGTCTTTTTTCCGCATTGCAACTTCGGTACGGAGGACACGGTGGCGCGGGTCGCCAAGGCGATCGGCAAGCCGGTGCTGCTGTGGGGACCGCGCGACGAAGCGCCGCTCGAGAACGGAATGCGTCTGCGCGACACTCAGTGCGGACTGTTCGCGACCGGCAAGGTGCTGCGCCGTTTCGGGATGCCTTTCACCTATGTGACGAACAGCCGTCTGGACGATCCGGTTTTCGAACGCGGCTTCAAAAACTTCGTGGCGGCCGCCAATGTCGTGCGCCATTTCCGCAGCCTGCGGATTTTGCAGATCGGACCTCGCCCGACCTCTTTCTGGACGATGATGTGCAACGAAGGCGAGCTGCTGGAGCGCTTCGGCATCGAGCTGCATCCGATTACGTTGGTGGACATTACGAACGCGGCGAAGAAGGTCGAGAAATCGGGCGGCCCCGAGCTGACGGAAGCAATCGCATACATTCGCGATAAGCTGGACATCGCCGAAGTGACCGAGGACGACGTCAAACGGGTGGCCGCGCTCAAGGTAGCGATGAAGAAGCTCGCGGTCGATTCCGGCAGCACCGCCATCGCGATTCAATGCTGGTCCGCGCTGCAGGATGCGATCGGCATTATGCCATGCCTGGCTAACGCGATTCTGACCGACGAGCAAATTCCGGTCACCTGCGAGACCGATATTCACGGAGCGATTACATCCGTTATGGTTCAGGCGGCGGCGATGAACGAGGCGCCGACCTTTTTCGCCGATATTACGGTCCGTCACCCGGAGAACGACAATGGGGAGCTGCTGTTCCACTGCGGGAACTTTCCCGTGTCGCTCAGCGTGGAAAACAAGCCGAAAATGCGCAAGCACTTCTTGTTCGACGATCACTCGCCGGGCACGCACGAGGGCGAGATTCGCGGCGGCAGCATGACGCTGGCTCGCTTTGACGGCGACAATGGCGAATACCAGTTGTTCCTCGGCAAGGCGAAGGGGATTGCGGGACCCTATACGCGCGGCTCATATGTATGGGTAGAGGTGAACGATTGGCCGCTGTGGGAGGAGAAGCTGGTGAAGGGGCCGTACGTGCATCATTCCGTAGGCATCCACGCCAACGTTATTCCGGCGCTATATGAAGCTTGTCAGTATATTCCGGGGCTCACGCCGGACCCGGTCGACCCGACAGAAGAGCAGATTCGCGCCTGGCTGAGAGGAAGTGTGTAACGATGGCGACTGTACTGGAGCTGAAACGCAAATCGCTGCAAATCCGCAAGGAGCTGCTGACGATGATCCATGGAGCGAAGGGCGGCCATACCGGCGGCTCGCTCAGCAACGCGGACATTCTGACGGCGCTTTATTACGAGGTGATGAAGCACGACCCGCACCATCCGAAGCTGCCGGATCGCGACCGCTTCGTGGCGAGCAAGGGGCATTGCGTAGAATCGCTATGGTGCATTCTTGCCGATCTCGGTTATTTTTCGCAGGAGGAGCTGGCCACGTTCAGTCAGTTCGGCACAAGGCTGATCGGACATCCGAACAATAAAGTTCCCGGCATTGAGATGAACACCGGAGCGCTCGGCCACGGCCTCGCCGTATCGGTCGGCATGGCGCTGGCCGCCAAGCGAGATGGCAAATCCTATCGCGTATTTTGCCTGATGGGCGACGGCGAACAGGCCGAAGGCTCGGTCTGGGAAGCGGCGATGGCGGGAGCCCATTACAAGCTCGATAATCTCGTCGGCATCATCGACCGCAACCGGCTGCAGATTAGCGGCAGCACGGAAGACGTCATGGCGTTGGAGCCGCTGGATCGCAAATGGGAGGCGTTCGGCTGGCATGTCGTCACCGTGGACGGACACGATTACGACGAACTGTTGAAGGCGCTTCGCGGCTTTCCGGAGGCAGACGGCAAACCGACGCTGGTGTTGGCGAATACGATCAAGGGCAAGGGCGTTTCTTTTGCGGAAAATAAACCGGAATGGCATCACCACGTCCCGAGCGACGATCAGTTGAAGCAAGCGCACGAGGAGCTCGACGCTGCGCTGGCCGCGCTTGAAGGCGAAGAGGAAAGGAGCGGGACTCATGCCTAATACGATTCCGAACCGCCAGGCGATGTGCGAGGCGCTGCTCGAATTGGCCGAGAGCGATCGCGATATTATGGTGCTGGCGAGCGATTCGCGCGGCTCGGCGGCGATGGCGCCGTTTGCCAAGCGCTACCCCGAGCAGTTCGTGGAGACCGGCATTGCGGAGCAAAATATTGTCGGCATTGCGGCGGGGCTGGCGCATAGCGGCAAGACGCCGTTCGTGACTTCCCCGGCATGTTTCCTGAGCATGCGAAGCATCGAGCAAATCAAGGTGGATGTCGCTTATTCGGGTACGAACGTGAAGCTGGTCGGGATTAGCGGCGGCATCTCCTACGGCGCGCTAGGCATGTCCCATCACTCCGTACAGGACATCGCCGTAACGAGGGCCATCCCCGGGTTGGCCGTCATACTTCCGGCCGATCGCCACGAGACGAAGAAGATGACGAAGGCGATCGCCGAATACGAAGGCGGGGTCTACGTGCGGATCGGCCGGAACCCGGTCGAGGACGTGTACGAGGAGAACGACGACCGCGAGTTCGTTCTTGGCAAAGCCGTCCGTCTGAAGGACGGCACCGATCTGACACTGATCGCGGCAGGCGAGACGGTGCGGGTAGCACTGGATGCGGCTGAGCTGCTGGCGCAGGACGGCATTCGGGCTCGCGTGCTGAATATGCATACGATCAAGCCGCTCGACGAGGAGGCGATCGTCGCCGCAGCCGAAGAGACGGGGGCGATCATTACCCTTGAGGAGCACAGCGTATTCGGCGGGCTTGGAGCCGCCGTAGCCGAAGTGACGGCGCAGCATTGTCCCGTTCCTCTGCGGATTCTAGGCATTCCCGACGAGCCCGCAATCGCCGGCAAGACGGCCGAAGTGTTCCGCCATTACGGGATTTCTGCGGAGCACGTCAAGGAGCTGGCCGAACAATTGCTGAAGCGGACCGGTGTACAGGCGAAATGAGCGGCTTGGATCGCTATCTGCTCACCGTAGATCAAAGCACGGCCGGCACGAAAGCCGTACTGACCGATCGGGAGGGACGCATCCGGCACCGCTGCTCGCTGGGGCATCGTCAAATTTATCCGCAGGACGGCTGGGTGGAACATGATCCGCTAGAGCTGTATGATAACGTTAAAAGCGTCATTCGCGGCGTGATGGAGCAGGCAGGCATCGGACCAAACGAGGTCGCGGCCCTGACGATTACGAATCAACGCGAGACGGCGCTGCTCTGGGATCGCGAGACCGGGCTGCCCGTCGGCAATGCAATCGTCTGGCAATGCCGCCGTTCTGCCGACTGGTGCGAACGGATGAAGCGGGAAGGGCTGGAGCCGCTCGTCGCCTCCAAAACCGGACTTCCGCTCGATCCTTATTTCTCGGCAGGCAAGTGGCGCTGGCTGCTGGATCACGCCGCTGGCGGCATCCCGGCCGAGCGACTGGCCGCAGGCACGGTCGACAGCTGGCTGATCTGGAAGCTGACGGGCGGCAGCGTACATGCAACCGATTACACCAATGCCAGCCGGACGCAATTGTTCAACATTCATACGCTGATGTGGGACGAGGAATTGGCGGAGAGGTTCGGCATTCCGCTGTCCATGCTTCCCGAAGCGAGAGATAGCAATTCCCTGTACGGCATGACGGACGAGCCGGAGCTGTTTCCGGTTCCGAAGCCGATTGCGGGCGTCATCGGAGACTCGCAGGCGGCGCTGTTCGGACAGCAGTGCACCTTGCCGGGCATGGCCAAGGGCACGTACGGCACGGGAACGTCCGTGCTGATGTATGCGGGCGACAAGCCGGTACAAGCCAATCAGGGATTGGTTGCGGCGATTGCCTGGAGCATCGACGGCAAAGCGGAGTATGCGCTGGAAGGCGTCATCCGTTCTACCGGCGACTGCTTGAACTGGGTGCGCAACGAGCTTGGCTTGTTCTCCGATTATTCCGAGCTGGAGACGGCCGTCGCCGAGATTGCCGATACGGGCGGCGTATATCTCGTCCCGGCTTTCGTCGGGCTCGGCGCGCCGCACTGGAACGCTCGCGCTCGTGCGGCCGTCATCGGCCTGAACCGCTCGTCGGATCGGCGCCATCTGCTGCGCGCCGCGCTGGAGAGCATCGCTTTCCAGGTCGCGGACGCGGTTCGGCTGCTGTCGGCGGAGACCGGCGAGCCGCTGCGCGAGCTGCGCGTCGATGGAGGCGCTACCGCCAATGAGCTGCTGATGCGCTTCCAGGCCGACTTGCTGGATGCGGAGGTCGTCCGTTCCGATGCGGCCGAGCTGTCTGCGCTAGGCTCCGCTTATATGGGCGGGCTCGCCCTCGGATGGTGGGATCGGGAGAAGCTGTTTTCTTTTTACCGCAAGGTTAAGGTTTATTCGCCGAATATGGCTAAGGATACGCGAGAGCGACTGAGTCGAGGCTGGCAGGCCGCCGTGAAAGCAGTGCTCGTCGCCGAAGAAACGTCGCGAGACGATTAAGCTGCGGACGTCGGCCGACTGTGGAAGCCGGCGTGCCGCCAACACCAATATAGGAACACGGAGGAATCGCCAAATGTCACTGCGCGTCGTCCACTTAAAAACAGAATATGTCGTAAATCCGCTTGGACTCGACGAGAAAAAGCCAAGGCTGTTCTGGCGTCTGGATTCGACGGAACGGGGGGCCGCGCAGAGCGGCTATCGCGTGCTCGTCGCTTCCTCGAGGGAGGCGCTGGATCGCCATGAAGGAGATCAGTGGGATTCCGGCAAAGTCGCGTCCTCAAGTCAGATCCAGATCGAATACGACGGCAAGCCGCTTGTTTCCGAAGGCTGCTATTATTGGAAGGTGCAAGTATGGGACGGCGCAGATCGGCCGTCCGACTGGAGCGAAACGGCATTCTGGACGATGGGGCTGCTCGACCGCGGCGAATGGAAAGCCGGTTGGATCGGCCGCAAGACGGAAGCTAACGTTCAGATGCAGCCTTCACCGTACGTTCGCAAATCTTTTGCCGTCGAAGGCAAGATTCAGAGAGCGACCGCTTACGCGACGGCGCTCGGACTGTACGAGCTGCGCGTGAACGGGGAGAAGGTCGGCGATCTGTTCGCGCCGGGCTTTACCGATTACGACAAGCGGGTGCAGGTGCAAACCTACGACGTTACTCGTCTTCTGACGGAAGGGGATAACGCGGTCGGCGCGGTGCTGGGCGACGGCTGGTATTGCGGAACCGTCGGTTTTCTGGGCGATAAGGTGTACGGGGAGCGCCCGTTTTTCCTCCTGCAGATCCACATTGAGTTGGCAGACGGCACGAAGCGCATCGTTGCGACCGATTCGTCCTGGCGGACGAACCGCGGTCCGCTGCAATACTCCGATATGATTAAGGGAGAAGCGTACGACGCCCGTCTTGAGCTGGACGGCTGGGATCGGCCGGGCTTCGACGATTCGGGCTGGGAGCAGCCGGACGTTCGGCCCGGCTACAACGGATTGCTGACTGCCTCTATCGAGCCGCCGGTGCGGATTACCGAGACGTTAAAGCCGATCTCCGTTCGTCGCACGGAATCCGGCTCGTACATTTACGATATGGGGCAAAACATGGTCGGCTGGACGGAAGTGAAGGTTCGCGGGGAACGCGGGCGGAAGGTGACGCTGAGCCATGCGGAGATGCTGAACCCGGACGGCTCGCTGTACTTGGACAACCTGCGCGTCGCCGTGCAGCAGGATCATTACGTTCTGAAAGGAGAAGGCGAGGAGAGCTACGAGCCTCGTTTCACTTTCCACGGCTTCCGCTATGTAGAGCTGATCGGCTATCCGGGCGAAGCGGATCTGGAGACGATCGTCGGCAAGGTCATTCACTCCGACACGCCTCGCACGGGCCGGCTGCAGACGAACGACGAAATGGTCAACAAGCTCTACTCGAACATCGTCTGGGGTCAACGAGGCAACTTCCTGTCCGTACCGACAGACTGCCCGCAGCGCGACGAGCGGCTCGGCTGGACCGGAGACGCGCAGATTTTTGCCAGAACGGCTTCCTATAACATGGACGTCTCCCGCTTTTTCACCAAATTTATGTGGGATATGATCGACGCTCAGCAGCCGTCCGGCGCCTTCACGGACGTTGCTCCGGATGCAGGCTGGATTCGTCACAAAATGTGGAGCACTCGCCTGAACTGGTTCGCGCCGGACAATGCCGGATGGGGCGATGCGGGCGTTGTCATTCCCTGGACGTTGTACCTGATGTACGGGGATACGCGCATTCTGGACACGCACTACGAAGCGATGGTTCGCTGGGTCGAGTATTTGAAGGCGAATACGAACGAGCTCGTTCGCCCGGACTACGCCAACTACGGCGATTGGCTGTCGATCGACGCGGATACGCCTAAAGAAGTGCTGGCGACGGCCTATTTCGCTTACAGCACCAAGCTGCTGTCGCGCATTGCCGGCGTGCTGGGCCGAACTGAAGACGAAGCGAATTACGACGCACTGTTCCGGGATATCGCCGCCGCCTTCCGCCGCGCCTTCGTGGACGAAGAAGGACGCATCCACGGCGAGACGCAGACCGTATACGTGCTCGCGCTGCAATTCGAGCTGCTGGATGGCCGCGTTCGCGAGCTGGCGATCGCCCGTCTCGTCGATAACATCCGCGCTCGGGGCAACCGGCTGTCGACCGGCTTCCTCGGCGTCGGCTATCTGCTGCCTTCGCTGACGGACAACGGACAGCTCGACGTGGCGTATACGCTGTTGACTCAGGAGGCGTTCCCGAGCTGGATGTATTCGATCAAGCACGGCGCGACGACCATCTGGGAGCGTTGGGACGGCTGGACCGAGCATAACGGCTTCCAGACGCCGTCGATGAACTCGTTTAACCACTATTCGCTCGGCTCTGTCGGCGAGTGGATGTTCCGCTACATGGCGGGCCTCGAAGCCGATCCGGCGCAGCCCGGCTTCCGCCGCGCGATTGTCCGGCCGCTTCCGGGCGGACGGCTTACCGAGGCGAAGGCGGAGTACGAGTCGCTGTACGGTGTTCTGTCGACCGACTGGAAGCTGTCCCCTGACGGCCGCTTCCGCTTGAACGTCCGCGTGCCGGCAGGCGCGACGGCAGCCGTCTTCGTACCCGGAGCGGACGTCCGCATGGATGGCCAGCCTGTATCGGGTGCCGGAATGTCGCTCGCAATCGAGATCGGCTCGGGCGAGTACGTATTCGAGAGCCATATTTCTTCTACAGGCGTTTAACGGCAATAGATAAAAAGAGGAGCGATGAAGCATGGCAAAACGACTGATTCCCGATACGCTGATGCTGGAGGAAAGAGGCGGGCACGCCCTGAACGCGATGGCGGGCATGTCCGATCCCGATTTTCACGGCTATCCCTTTTTCGCGGCGAACCTGATGACCGAGCCGGCCAACCTGACGCACGGAGACTGGGATTTCGGATCCTCTCACGGCCGCATGATCGACGGCATGATTTTGGCCCGTCTTATGTCGGGAGAGACGCTGGGCGAGGAGATCGAGGCCAAGTACCGCGAAAATTTGATGACCTTCTTCAAGGAAGACGGACTTAGCTACAGGCAGCACAATCCGAACTTCGACTGGGAGCAGAACGCCAACTTGATCGATCAGCGGGCCGTCATTTTGTCGCTGACGACCTGGTACATGACGACGGGCGATCCGAAGGTCAAGGAGGCGGCTGATCGTCATGTCGCCGCGCTGAAGCGGATCGCGATCAAGGAGCGCGAGGTTTGGTACTACCCGGCGTCGGAATACATGGAGGGCGGATGGCCGTCGAAGAACGCCGCTTTGCTTCGCCTTGCGCCCGACCCGGCCGCGTTCTGCGGACGGCTCGTCATGCCGCTTCTCAAGTATTACGAGGTAACCGGCAACAAGGACGCCTTCGAGCTGTGTCGTTTCTTCACCGCATTGATCGTCGAGCGCAGCGGCGTGTTTAACGAGGACGGCAGCTTTAACGACGGTTTAGCATACCGGAGCGGCCACTTCCATACGCGTCTCGGCACGCTGGACGCCATCGCTCGCTTCGGCGCTTTCACGGGCGACGCCAAACTGATCGCCTGGGTGGAGAAGAGCTATGCTTGGGCGCTGACCAAATGTACCGCGTTCGGATGGACTCCGGGAGATCTGAAGGAGCAGGCGTACGAGCACGAAACCTGCTCCCTTGTCGATCTGATCGCGACGGGAATTACGCTGGCGAAAAACGGCTACACGAAATATTGGGGAACGGTCGAACGTTTCCTCCGCAATCATCTGGCGGAATCGCAGCTGCTCGATCTGGATTGGGTGAAGGAGACGGCCGACAAGTCGAGCAACGTCCCGGGCCATATCAGCTATACGGACGTCGCCAAGCGCACTCGCGGGTCGTTCGCCGGTTATTCCGCTCCGAACGATTTCTGCTGCGACGTCAATCATGGACGCGGCCATACGAACGATCTGCAAATTTGTTGCCTAGGCTCCGGCACTCGCGGCCTGTACATGGGCTGGAGCAATACGATCACGGAGAAGAACGGCAGCGTAAGCGTCAACTTCCTGCTCAACCGCGGCTCCGTCTGGCTGGATGTGGACAGCTATTTGCCGCATGAAGGAAAAGTGGTGCTGCACGTTCGCCGCGACATTTCGGAGCTGCGCATCCGCATCCCGGAATGGGCCGGTTATACGAAGGTGAGAATCGTCCGCGAGCGCGGCGACGACGTTACGGAAGGCCGCGGCATGGACCCGAGCAGTTGGGTACAGGAGCATTTCCTGCTGCTGGGCGAGGCTTGCGAGGGAGAAAAGATTACGGTGACGTTCCCGCTGGATACGCGCACGACCGTCGAGACGGCGATCGGGCAGACGTTCCTGACGCAATGGCGCGGAGACGACGTGGTCGGCATTTCCCCGGAAGGACGTTATCATCCGTTCTACAGCGGACGCCAGGTGTTCGATACCGCGCCGATGCGCGAAGGCGAATACCAGCGGCCGAGCAACGAAATCGTATGGTAATGCCTAAGGAGGAATAGGACGATGAAAACTGTCGTTGCCGTATATACCGGCCAAGGGCTGGCCGATCCGCTGAAGGCGGTATTTCGCGAAGTGCTGCCGGACGTGCGGCTGGTGAACATCATTGACGACTCTCTGATCGGGGATGTCGTCCAGGCGGGGCATATTCCGCCGGGCGTGGCGCGCCGCCTCGTGCAATATTTTCATCACGGCGAGGAGCTGGGCGCGGACGTCATTCTGAATACGTGCTCGTCGGTCGGCGAGGTCGCCGAGGAAGCGCGCAAGCTCATCGGCGTTCCGATCGTCAAGATCGACGACGCGATGGCGGCCAAGGCGGCCGCGGCCTACGACCGGGTCGCGGTGCTGGCTACGCTGCCGTCGACGCTTCAGCCGACGATGCGTCTGATCGAAGCCAAAGCGGCCGAACTGGGACGCGACGTCAAGCTCGTTAACGGCCTGGCGGAGGGCGCGTTCGAGGCGCTGACCGGCGGCAGGCCGGAGGAGCATGATCGCATCCTGCTTGAGACGGCGCTGCGCGTCGCGAAGGACGCAGATGCGATCGTATTGGCGCAGGGCTCGATGGCTAGGATGGAGAAGGCTTTGGCCGAAGAGACGGGCAAGCCGGTGCTATCCAGCCCGCGGCTTGGCGTCGAGCAGGTAAGGGAGACGCTGGAGAAGCTGAGCCGG
>PJUD01000395.1_pt1 | contig 24833 bp, 25 predicted proteins | sample 1512341 | NCBI WGS metagenome assembly PJUD01 (sample SAMN08177675, study PRJNA422409) | Feces metagenome, whole genome shotgun sequencing project. | isolation source: Chicken feces (3) enriched on wood chips: beechwood xylan treatment | host: Gallus gallus | place: USA: Madison | collected 2015-01-15 | reverse complement strand
GCGACGCTGAAACTCCAGGTGACGCCGAAGCGGTCGGTGAGCATGCCGAAACCAGCGCTCCATGCTGATGCGGCCAGCGGCTCGACGATGACGGCGTCGCTGGAGAGCGCGTTCCAGTAGCTCTGGAGCTCGTCGAGGGTGTCGGAACCGATCGAGACGAACAGCGCCTGGTCGGTGATCGTGACGTTGTTCTCGCGTCGGCTCGAACCGCCGCCGGCGATGGAGCCTCCGAGCTGGCCTGGGATGTCGTAGCACATGACGCGGAAACCGTTCTCTGCGACGACGAGACCGAATACGACCTTGTCGGCGCCCGGCGCGTCGGAGGGCATGCCGAAGTCCGCGTAAGTGTTGATGACGGCGTGGCCGCCGAATACGGACTGGTAGAACTCGAGCGCCGCTCGCGCGTCGCCACGGAAATTGAGGTGGGTGGTGGTCTGGAGGGTCATCTCTGCTCCTTGTATGGACTCGGCCCGATCAGGCTCGATGCACCCACACTTCCAGTCGTTTAGGTCTACTTCTGTCCTAGACAAGAACTAGAGTGGCAGCATGACGACGACTTCACGGCTCCTCCGCCTGTTGTCGCTGCTCCAGACCCGCAGATTCTGGCCCGGGTCGCTTCTGGCGTCCCGGCTGGACGTCAGCGACCGTACGGTCCGCCGCGACATCGACCGCCTCCGGGACATGGGATACAGCATCCAGGCGACCCTGGGTCCCGCCGGCGGGTACCGCCTCGACTCGGGCAGTGAGCTTCCGCCACTTCTCTTCGACGACGATCAGGCGATCGCGGTCGCGATCGCCCTGCGAACGGCGCCCGTGATCGGCGCAGGCATCGAAGAGGCCGCCGTACGCGCCCTCGGCACCATCCGCCAAGTGATGCCCTCGCGGCTGCGACACCGCCTCGACGCGCTCGAAGTCACCGCGGTCGGGCGTCCCGGCGACGCCGCTCCCATCGATGTCTCGATCGACCTCCTCGTCACACTCGCGAACGCCATCCGCGACCGGCACACGCTTCGGTTCGACTACGCGCCCCGTGACACGGCCGATGTCGACGAGGGCGAGCCACTCCCGCCCCGCCGCATCGAGCCCCACCACCTCGTCACCTCCCACGGACGGTGGTACCTCGTCGCATGGGACCTCGACCGCGACGACTGGCGCCTGTACCGCGTTGACCGCATCAACCTCCGAATACCACACGGCCCTCGCTTTGACGCACGCTCCGTACCCGGTGGAGATGTCAGGGAGTTCGTCTCTGCCCGCTTCAAAGGGGTCACCGTGAACGAGTGGCCGTGCCGCGGCACGGTGCTCCTTCATCTCCCGGCGCGCGACGTGATTCCGTTCGCCGGCGACGGAACAGTCACCCCAATCGACGAGCACACGTGCATCCTTGGATCAGGTTCCTGGTCATGGGGCGCCCTCGCCGCCTCGTTCGGGAGGTTCGAAGCACCCATGGAGGTCATCGAACCCGCCGAACTGGCGACCGCGTTCGCTGACCAAGCTGAACGATATGCAACAACAGCGAGGGCTGCATCCATCGGTGCTGTCTCCATTCAGAGCGGGGCGACTCGCGGCGACTGAGAGCACGACTGGCACGTACTCGGCGACGACCCCATCCGAAAAGTGCCGTCCTGCTCGCTCGCGACGCGCGTGAACCGCCCATGTCGTGTCCGATGAACCGTCGAACGTCCCCGTGCGGTCGAATCCTCTGGCGGATCGGCGTGCCGACCCGTCGCCTCAGCTCACACGAAGAGCAGAACCCTCATCTGCCAGGTGGCCAAGTACCCGGCGACAGCGACGATGGCCGTGATCGCAACGCCCGCGGCACCAGCCCACCAGCCACGGCGACCCAAGCCGAACGCGCCGGCCGCGGCCGCGGTGACCAGAGCGGACCACACGGCGGCAGGCAGCACGCGCGCATCGCCTGCGCACCCCGCCGGCGGCGGGTAGATCGCGAGGCACACGGAGCCCGGTGGTGTCGTGACGGGAAGGGCGAGCCCCCACATCATCACGAGCGCCACGACGGCGATGCCGACGGAGACGGCACCGCCGATCCACATCGGAAGCGGTGCGCGCGACGTGCGATCGTCGGTGTCGAACATCATGGGTTCCCCCTGTGGTGAGACGCGGCGTCCGGTCGGTTGTCAGATCATCCGCCCGGCGTCGATCTCCGTCGTGCGGGGGAGGTGCACCGGTGCCCGGGGCGCGCATAATCGGGGCATGAGCGACACCATCTTCACGCCAGGGGCCGACGTGATCACGACGCGCGGACGCGGCGCCGTCGTCGACGTCCGGGCCACACCGTCGGGCAAGTTCGTGTTCGGAGTCGAGGACGCCGACGGCGAGGTGACCTACTTCACGGAGAAGGCCCTCCGGCTCGCGCAGAGCTGAGGCGTCCCGCGACGCGCGCGTGCCCCTGCCCCTCGCACGCTCGGGGTTCTATTCTGTTGGCAACGAGGAGTCGCCGATGACGATAGAGCTGCCGAGCCAGGGCGAGACACTGATCGCCTCGGTGCAGCGAGCGCTCCGGCTGGTCGACATCGTCGCCAACGCCCCGCGTCCCATGACGGCGAAGATGCTCGCGCATATCTCGGGGCTCACCCTCGGCACGACTTACAACCTCGTGCGCACGCTGCTGCGCGAGGGCTACCTGACGGCCGAGCCGGACGGACTCGTCCTGGGCGCGCGCTTCCTCGGCGTGCGCGAAGAGGGCTCCGGCATCTTCCTCGCGCGTGTGCGCGAGTCGCTGCGCGAGGTCGCCGAAGGGCTGGGCACGACCGCGTACCTGTCCCGGTACGACGACGGCGAGGTCCACCTCGTCGATATCGTCGACGGCAAGGCCAGCCCGCGCGTCGAGCTGTGGGTCGGCCTGCACTCCAGCGCCCACGCGACGGCGCTGGGCAAGCAGATCCTCGCCGAGCTGTCGCCCGAGGAGCGCAGCGACTACCTCTCCCGCCATGTGCTCGAGGAGCTCACCCCGTACACGATCCGCGACCGGCGCCTGCTGCTGGAGCAGCTGGAGCGGCCGGCGCCCGCCGTCCTCGACCGGCAGGAGTATGCGATCGGCTTCACCTGCCTCGCCGTTCCGGTCCGCGCGCCGGGCATCACGGCATCCCTCGCGGTCTCCTTGCCGACCCACCAGGTCGAGGGCGATGCCGAGGACCTTGCCGCGCGGCTGCGCACGATCGCGAACAAGCTCTCGCTGCGCCTGGGCGCGGAACGGCTCGAGAACGTCGGGAGTCTCGAGAACTTCTCGCGGTGACCGCTTCATCATCTGAAATCCGCGGTCTGTCGCCGGACTTGACGTCCTGGGTACCGTGGTCTCGACGATCGTGACGTTCCCCCAGACGAGCGATCGGTTTCCCAGTGCGGCGCGCCGCCCGGCATCCCCAGCCCGGGCGGCGCGCCGAGTCTCGCCGAGTCTGTGAGCCTCACAGACTGGGGGCGTAGCGTGCGGGATACGGGAGGCACTCCGAGAGGAGGGCGCCATGACCACCGTCCGCTCCACCGTCCATCGCCACGAAGGCACGGCACCGCGCGGTGCCAGCGAGTTCACAGAACTGGCCAAGCTGATCCGCGGCGGGGGACTGCTGCGTCGCCGCTACGGGTACTACTGGACCAAGCTCATCGCCGCGCCCGTCGTGCTGGGCACGTGCCTCGCCGCCTTCATCTGGATCGGCGACACCTGGTGGCAGATGTTCACCGCGGCGGTCCTGGCCGTCGTGCTCACCCAGATCGCCTTCCTCGGCCACGATGCGGCTCATCGCCAGATCTTCGTCTCGGGTCGCTGGAACGACTGGATCAGCATCGTGCTGGGTGATCTGCTCGTGGGGATGAGCTACGGCTGGTGGCAGCACAAGCACACGCGCCATCACGCCAACCCGAACCGGATCGGCTCCGATCCCGACATCGAGCTGCCCGTCATCGCCGTGGCGGCCGAGACCGTCTACGTCCCGCGTAATCGCGCCGCCGGATGGCTGCGCGCCCATCAGGGGCTGTTCTTCTTCCCGATCCTGCTGTTCGAAGGGCTCTCGCTGCACGCGTCCAGCGTCCGGCGGGTGATGACCCCCGGACACCTCGACCGGCGCTGGGCCGAGATCGGGTTCCTGAGCATCCGCGTGGTCGGCTATCTCGTTCTCGTGTTCCTCGTCCTCTCTCCCGGCGTGGCGGCGGCCTTCCTCGCCGTCCAGCTGGGGCTGTTCGGCTTCTATATGGGCGTCTCGTTCGCACCGAACCACAAGGGGATGCCGGTGGTGCCGCGCGACGTGTCCCTCGACTTCCTGCGCCGCCAGGTCCTCATGAGCCGCAACATCCGCGGTTCGCGGTTCCTGGACGCCGCCATGGGCGGCCTCAACTATCAGATCGAGCACCACCTGTTCCCGTCGATGCCCAGGCCCCACCTGCGCAAGGCGGCGCCGGCGATCGCGGCGTACTGCCGGGAGCACGGCGTCGCGTACACCCAGACGGGCCTGTTCGCCTCGTACGCGATCGTGGTCCGCTACATCAACCGCGTGGGTCTCGGCGAGCGCGACGTGTTCACCTGCCCGCTGGTGGAGCAGCGGAGCCACCTGACGGTGAACTGACCGGGCCCGGAGCATCGGGAACCGGAACGTCCGGAACCGGTGCGTCGAGGGCCCGGATCATGCGTGCGAGCGTCTCGCGCAGTTCGGCGCGCGCCGGCTCGGCCAGATCGGTCGTGTACTCGACGCCGGCCGGGATCCACGACATCCCGTACATCGTCTCGCGGAAGTCGGCGCCGCCCACCGGCCAGCGGGTGTGCCCGGCATCTACGGCCTCGGCGCCCTGGCCCCATTGGCCGAACCAGTCGCGCATCGCGTCGAGCGGCAGCGCCATGACGACCTCCGCCTCGACCGGCTGTCGCACCCAGCTGCGGGCGACGAGGACGAACTCCTCGATCTCCTCGGCCGTCAGCGGGCGCGGGGTGAACAGCACCCGCGTGTGCTCGAGGTCGGTGAGGCGGTCGACCCGGAAGGTGCGCCAGTCGTCGCGCTCGAGGTCCCAGCACAGCAGATACCAGTGGCGCTCGGCGGGGGCGAGGGCGTGCGGTTCGACGCGGCGCCGCGTGACCTCTCCTGACGACGCGGTGTAGGTGAAGCGCACGCGCTCGTGGTCGCGACACGCGAGGGCAAGCTCGCCCAGCAGTTCGCTCGACACCGCGGCGCCGGCGCGCAGCCCGGCCGGCTGCACCGCCTCGGCCAGCGCGGCCACGCGGCGGCGCAGGGGAGCCGGGAGCACCTTCTCGAGCTTCGCCAGCGCCGTGATGGTGGTCTCGGGGCCGGAGACGAGCCGCTGCGAGGCGGCGACGCGCAGACCGATCGCCATCGCGACGGCCTCTTCGTCGGTGAGCAGCAGCGGTGGCACCGCGCTGCCCGCCTCGAGCCGGTATCCGCCCGACGCGCCGGGGCTGGACTCGATGCGGTAACCCAGCTCGCGCAGCCGCTCGACGTCGCGGCGCACCGTGCGCTCGGTGACACCGAGGCGGCCGGCCAGCTCGGTGCCGGGCCAATGCCGGTGCGTCTGCAGCAGATTCAGCAGCGAGAGGGCGCGGGAGGTCGTATCGGACATGACGACACTTTCCCATGAATCGCGGACGGGATCTGTCCGCAATGGTTTCTACTCTCGAGTCATGACCAACGAACCGATCATCGAAGCGCAGGGTCTGACCAAGTGCTTCACCAGCAAGAAGAAGACCGTCGAGGCCGTCACCGACCTCACTTTCCAGGTCGCGCGCGGCGAGCTCGTGGCCTTTCTCGGACCCAACGGCGCCGGCAAGTCCACGAGCCTGCGCATGCTCACCACCCTCCTCCCGCCGACCGCCGGGACGGCGCGCGTCGTCGGGCAGGACATCCTCCGCGACGCGGCCGCCGTCCGGGCGCGCATCGGCTACGTCGGCCAGCTCACCAGCGGCAGCTTCGCCCAGCGTGTGCGCGACGAGCTGCTCAGCCAGGGGGCCTTCTACGGCATGCCGGCATCCCGCGCTCGCACGCGCGCCGACGAGCTCATCGCGTCGCTCGACCTCGCCCCGTTCGCGACGCGCTCGGTGCAGCAGCTCTCGGGTGGGCAGAAGCGGCGTCTCGACATCGCGCTCGGCCTCATGCACGCCCCACCGCTGCTGTTCCTGGACGAGCCGTCGACCGGGCTCGACCCGCAGAGCCGGGCGAACCTGTGGCAGCACATCCTCGACCTGCGGGCGCAGCACGGCACGACCGTGTTCCTCACGACGCACTACCTCGAAGAGGCCGACCGCTACGCGGAGCGGGTGATGGTCATGGACCGCGGTCGCGTGATCGCCGACGACACCGCCACCCGGCTGAAGGCGAATCTCGCCGGCGACGTGATCACACTCACCTTCGCCACCGCAGCCGATGCCGATCGGGCTGTCGACATCGTCCGCGTACTCGCCGATCGCGACGTCGCGCGCGCGGACGCGACGCTGACGGTGACCGCTCCGGACGGCGATGCCCTCCTGCCCGAGGCGGTGCGCCGCCTCGACGCGGCGGGCCTGCGCGTCGACCGCGCCACCGGCGTGCCGCCGACCCTCGACGACGTCTTCCTCGCGCTGACCGGCCGCACGCTGCGCGAGGCCGGCGAAGGGGAGCCGGTCGAAGAAGACGAAGACCCGGATGCCGCGGCATCCACCGCCGCACAGGCGAACACGACGGGAGCCCAACGATGACCATCCACCCCAGGACGACGGACACTTCAGTCCGCGCGAATCCCGCACGCGACACCTGGAACGTGCTCACTCGCGAACTCAAGCCGGTCGTGCGCGACCCGTTCTCGCTCATCTTCAGCCTCGTGCAGCCTCTGGTCTTCCTCGGTCTGTTCGGTCCGCTGCTGGTGGGCCAGTCCGGGATGCCGGTGGGGGAGACCCTGCAGTGGTTCGTTCCCGGCATCCTGGTGATGATCGTGCTGTTCGGCACCGGGGCGACGGGGTCGAACCTGCAGTACGAGATGATGACCGGCTCGCACGAGCGCACGCTCGTCGCGCCGCTGTCGCGGTCGTCGCTGCTGGTCGGCCGGGCGCTGAAGGAGATCGCGCCGATCGTCGTGCAGGCGGTGCTCATCGTGCTGATCGCGTGGCCGTTCGGCTTCAGCTTCCACATCGGCGGGCTGCTCATCGGGCTTGCGCTGCTCGCGGTGTTCGGCGTCGGGCTCGGCTCGCTCTCGTACGCGCTCGCGCTGGCGACCCGCGACCGCGAGTGGCTGTTCTGGGGTGTGCAGCAGACGCTGATCTTCCCGCTGCTGATCCTGTCGGGCATGCTCCTGCCGCTCGACGAGGGACCCGGCTGGATGCGGGTGGTCGCCACCGTGAACCCGGTCAGCTGGGTCGTGCAGGCCGAGCGGGCGCTGCTGGCCGGAGACCTCGCCGACAGCGTCGTGCTGTGGGGCTGGGTGGCCGCGCTGGTCCTGGCGGCCGTCGGCCTCGCGGTGGGCATCCGGTCGATGCGCAAGAGCAGCTGACCCGCCCCGCGACGACCCCCGGTCGTTGAGCGAGCCGTAGGCGAGTCGAAACGCAGAGCCGCTGACCCGGCCCCCGCGGGGGCCGGGTCAGATGCGGGCGGCGATGGCCCCGGCATCCACGCCCGCGGGCAGGGCGCCGTAGAGCGCGCCGCCGGTCGCGTCCTCGCCGAGGCGCGTCGCGGTGAACCCGTCGGCGACGGCGGCCGGGGCGAAGCGGACCAGCAGCGACGCCTGCAGGGCGAGGGCGAGGGCGGCGACCAGGCCCCGCGCCCGCGCGTCGGGCACGGGGTCGGCGGCGACGTCTGCCACCAGGCGCCGCGTCCGGTCGAGCCAGGCGTCGAGCCGCCGGTCGGCGCCGCGCGCGAGCGATACCTCCGCGTCGAAGGCCTCGACCGAGCCGGGTTCGCGCGCCATCGCGCGGAGCACGTCCAGCGCGATGACATTGCCGGAGCCCTCCCACACCGCCATGACCGGCTGCTCGCGGTAGCGCATCGCCAGGGGGAACGCCTCGGTGTAGCCGTTGCCGCCGAGGCACTCGAGCGCTTCGTAGGCATGGCCGGGGCCGCGCTTGCAGATCCAGTACTTCGCGACGGCCGTCGCGAGCCGGCGAAACGCCTGCTCCTGCTCCGACGCGTCGTCATCGTGCGCACGGGCCAGCCGCAGCGCGGTCGCCGTGGCCGCCTCGGTCTCGAGCTGCAGGTCGGCCAGGACCGCCGTCATCGCGGGCTGGTCGATGAGCGTCCTCCCGAATGCCGCGCGATGCCGCGCGTGCCAGCCCGCCTCGGCGACGGCCTGGCGCATGCCGGCCGTCGACCCGTACACGCAGTCCAGGCGCGTGCGCGCGACCATGTCGATGATGGTGCGCACACCGCGCCCCTCCTCGCCGACCAGGATGCCCACGGCATCCAGATATTCGATCTCGCTGGACGCGTTCGCGCGGTTGCCGAGCTTGTCCTTGAGGCGCATGAGATGGATGCCGTTGCGCTCGCCGTCCTCGGTCAGCCGCGGCACGAGGAAGCACGAGAGGCCGCCGGGTGCCTGCGCGAGCACGAGGAACGCGTCGGACATCGGCGCCGAGCAGAACCACTTGTGTCCGGTGAGCGCGTAGCGTCCCTCGCCGAGCGGGTGGGCCGCCGTCGTGCCGGCGCGCACGTCCGAGCCGCCCTGCTTCTCGGTCATCGCCATGCCGAAGATCGCGCTGTGCTTGCCCGGTCGCAGCGCCGGGTCGTACGAGGTGCTGCACACGCGGTCGAGCCAGGCGGAGCCGACATCCGGATGCTGCTGCAGCACCGGCACGACCGAGTGCGTCATCGACACGGGGCACGCGTGCCCCGGCTCGATCTGCGCGTAGAGCATGAAGGTCGCCGCGCGGGCGACGTTCGCGCCGGGGCGCGGCTCGACGTAGGCGGCGGTGTGCGCGCCGTCGGCGATCGCGGCGGTGATGATGCGGTGGTAGGCGTCGTCGTACTCGACCTCGTCGACGCGGTGCCCGTACCGGTCGTGCGTGTGCAGCACGGGCTCATGCCGGTTGGCACGCTCGGCGTCGCGCTGGAACGCCGCGGTGCCGACCCGCTGTCCGGTCAGGTGCAGGCGGTGCTGGGCCCAGCCCGCGTCGTGGCGGGCGACGCCCTCGACGAGGGCGATGTTCTCGCCGTACTCGTCGAGCTCCACGCGGGGCGGCGGCTGGTTGACGACCTCGTGGGTGGGCATGTCGCCATCGAACCAGGGCGATCGATCGTGGGCAAGGGCACCTACGATGGGCATGTGGGCGAGAGTCAGGGGCGCATTCTGACGGGCCTCGTGCGCGTTGCCCCGCACCGCGGCGATCACCGTGTCGCGCTGCGCGCCGCCGTGTCGATCGGCGTGCCGCTGCTCGTGCTGTGGGCGACCGACTCGCTCGAGCTGAGCATGTACGCGACCTTCGGAGCCTTCGCGTCGCTGTACGGGCGGCACGACGGGTACGCCGATCGCATCCGGATGCAGGCGGGCGCCGGGGCGTGCCTGCTCGCCGCGATGCTCGCCGGCACCGCACTGGCGTTCACCGGGACGCACGACGCCGTGCGCATCGTCGTCGTCGCGCTCATCGCCGCCGTCGTCACGCTCATCGCACACGCGTGGCGCTGGCATCCGCCGTCGGCGCTGTTCGCCGTGTTCGCCGCGGGGGCGACGGCGTCGCTGCCGGCGACGGCCGCGTCGTTCCTGCACGCGCTGATCGTCGGGGGAGCGTCGGCGCTGTTCAGCGTGGCGCTGACGACCGCGATCGCACTCGTGCGCCGCCGCGGCCGGCTGAGCCTGATCGTGCGCCGCCGGCTGCCCGCCGACCGCGACGCCGTGGGCATGGCGCTCACGATCGGCGTCGGGGCGGTTCTGGCCGGATTCACCGGATACCTCATCGTCGGCACGCACTGGTACTGGGCCACGGTGGCCGCCGTCGCCGCGCTGGGCGGCGCCCACCTGAATGCGCGGATCATCCGCGGGGGCCAGCGACTGATCGGGACCTTGCTGGGCGTGCTGATCGCCGCGGGACTCCTCGCCCTGCAGCTGCCGCCGCTGGCCACGATCGCCGTGGCGGTGCTCTGCCAGGTCGGCGCCGAGCTGACGGTGGGGCGAAACTACGGCATCGCGATGCTCTTCATCACCCCGCTCGCGCTGCTGATGATCGCGCTCGTGGTGCCGACCGACCCGGCCGTGCTGCTGCACGATCGTGCGCTCGAGACGGTCCTCGGCGTGCTCGTCGGCACGGTCATCGCTGTCGCCTCGGCCGTGCTCCGCCGTCGCCGTCGCGCGTAGCGCGTGGGCCCGCGCCCCCGGCCCTGCCGGTCGCGCCCCGCCGCGCCCGCGAGGCCTCACCGGCGAGGCCTCTGCGCGGGCGGTGGCGCCCCGCCTCCTCCGCGAGCCGTCAGGCCGCGTGCGAACCCTGAGCTCCCGTACGTCCGGCGCGTGAGGGTTCGTACGCAAGGTGAGGGCTCGCGAGTGCACGCGGCGAGCTCTAAGGCCGTGTGCGGGCCATGAGTTCCTGGGTGCTCGTCATGTGCGGGTTCGTACGCAAGGCGGGGGCTCGCCGGTGGACGCCGCGAGCCGTCAGGTCGCGTGCGAGCCCTCAGCTCCCGAACGTCCGGTGCGTGAGGGCTCGCCCACGACGTGAGGGCTCGCGAGTCAGTGGATGCCGGGTCGCTCAGCCCCGGCCGAGGACTCCAGTCTGCAGACTCCAGTCTGCAGCACCAGTGCGAAACAACTATTGCGAAAGGAACATTGCGCAAGTACTCTTTCGCATATGGACATCAAGGACCCCGCCACCTTCCGGGCCATGGCGCACCCGCTGAGGCTCGAGTTGTTCGAGCGCCTCGCGATCCTCGGGACCGCGACGGCCTCGCAGCTGGCCGACCTGGTCGACGAGAGTCCGGCCAACTGCTCCTTCCACTTGCGTGTGCTGGCCAAGCACGGCTACATCGAGCGGGTGGAGTCCGGCGATGGCCGCGAGCGTCCCTGGCGCGTGCTCGACATCACCCAGACCTGGGACAGCGACCAGCCCGAGGAGACGCGCCTGGCGAAGGAGACCCTCGAAGACACGCTGCGCGAGTGGGACAACGCGCGTCTGCGCATCGCGCGCCGCACCCCGACGCCGCCCGAGTGGAAGGGGACGCTGCTCTCGTCCAGCGCGACGCTGTGGCTCACTCCCGCCGAGGCGAAGGCTCTGGGCGAGGGCATCGCGGCGCTCATCCTGCCGTACGCCGACCGCTGGGAAAGTGACGAGCGCGTCGAGGGCGGTGCGCCGGTGCGCGTCCTGGCCGACACCTTCCTGGTCCCCGGCCGTATGGTCCCCGATGAGAACGCGACCCAGGACGAAAGCGCGACAGAGAACACCACCGAGAACACCACCGAGAACACCACCGAGACCGACGAGGCGGACCCGTCATGAAGGACGTGCTGCGCGTCGGCCCGTTCCGACGCCTGCTCACCGGGTGGACCGTCGGCAATGTCGCCGACAGCATCCTGTTCCTGACCCTCGCGATCTGGGCGAAGGACCTCACCGGATCGTCCAGCGCGGCCGGCCTCGTGTTCTTCGTGCTCGCGGCGCCCGTGCTCCTCGCGCCGGCGATCGGCCTGCTCGCCGACCGGATGAGCCGCAAGCGTCTTCTGGTGATCGGCAACGCGCTCGCCGCCGCCGTCGCGCTCGCGCTGCTGCTCGTCCACGATCCGCACGACGTCTGGATCGTGTACGTCGTCACCTTCGTCTATGGCACGCTCGGCTACGTCAACGGATCGGCGCAGGGCGGGCTCGTCCGCGACATGCTGCCGGCCGAGATGCTGGGGTCGGCGAACTCGATGCTCGTGACGATCGACCAGGGGCTGCGCATCCTGACTCCCGCCGTCGGTGCCGCGCTGTACGTCGTATGGGGCGGGCATGCGCTCGCACTCGTCGTGGCGGCGATGCTCGCCGTGGCGGCGCTCCTGCTGAGTCTCGTGCGGGTGACCGAGTCGGCGATCACGGATGCCGGGGGCGAAGGCGAAGGGGGCTGGTCGCAGATCACCGCCGGTCTGCGCCACCTGCGCTCGGTGCCGCTGCTCGTGCGCATGGTCCTCACCTGCGCGATCGCCTTCGGCGTCGTCGGGTTCTTCGACACGGCGCTGTTCGAGGTGGTCGAGAAGGGGCTCGGGATGGATGCCGCCTTCTTCGGCGTCCTCATGAGCCTGCAGGGCGCGGGGAGCGTCATCGGGGGAGTGACGGCGGGGATCGCACTCCGCCGGCTGGGGCCGGCGCGTGCGCAGGGCGCGGGACTGGCGCTGATCGGCTGCGCGGGTGCGTCCATCGCCCTGTGGATGCTGGGCATCCCGCTGCTGCCGCTCATCATCGCCGGATGCTTCCTGGCCGGCGTCGGCGTCCCGTGGATGGTCGTCGCGCTGATCACCACTCGTCAGCGCTGCACGCCGCCGCGCCTGCAGGGCCGGGTCGGCGCCGCGATGAATGTCGCGATGACGGTGCCGCAACTCGCTTCGATCGCCGCCGGCGCGGCCCTCGTGGTCGTGGTCGACTACCGGATCCTCATGATCGTCGCCGGCGCCGTGCTGTTGGCCTGCGCGGTCTCGCTCCTCGCTTCGCGTCTGCCCGAGCCCGAGGATGCTCCCGACGAGACACCGGCCGACGTCCTCGCGCCCGGTCGTTGAGCGCCCGGGCGAGTCGAAGCGCCCCAGCCGTCCCCGCCGCCCCAGCCGTCCCCGCCCCGCATAGGCTGTCCGCATGCAGCAACGCCCCCTCGGCCGCACCGGCCGCGACGTCTCCGTGATCGGCCTCGGCACCTGGCAGCTCGGTGCGGACTGGGGCGCCGTCTCCGAGGACGAGGCGCTGAGGGTCCTCGCCGCTTCGGTCGAGGCCGGCGTCACCCTGTTCGACACGGCGGATGTCTACGGGGACGGTCGCAGCGAGTCGCTCATCGGACGGTTCCTCGCAGGCAACCCCGGGCACGGCGTCACCGTCGCGACGAAGATGGGCCGCCGCCTGGCGCAGGAGCCCGCGAACTACACGCCCGAGAACTTCCGCGCGTGGACCGACCGCTCGCGCCGCAACCTCGGCGTCGACACCCTCGACCTCGTCCAGCTGCACTGCCCGCCGAGCGCGGTCATCGATGCCGATGCCACCTACGACGCGCTCGATGCCCTCGTCGCCGACGGTGCCATCGCCGCGTACGGCGTGTCGGTCGAGACGTGCACGCAGGCGCTGTCGGCGATCGCCCGTCCGAACGTCACGAACATCCAGATCATCCTGAACCCGTTCCGCCTCAAGCCGCGCGATGAAGTGCTGCCGGCCGCGCAGGATGCCGGTGTCGCGATCTTCGCCCGCGTGCCCCTGGCTTCCGGGCTGCTGAGCGGCAAGTACTCCGCCGGCACCGTCTTCGCCGCCGACGACCACCGCACGTACAACCGGCACGGCGAGGCCTTCGACAGAGGCGAGACGTTCTCGGGCGTGGACTTCGACCTGGGGCTGCGAGCCGTGGAGGAGCTGTCCGCGGCGCTGCCCGACGGCATCGCGCTGCCGGCCGCCGCGCTGGCGTGGGTCGCGGGGCGTGCGGGTGTGACGAGCGTCATCCCCGGTGCGCGCTCGGTCGCGCAGGCGCGCGCCAACGCCGACGCTGCCCGCGCGCTCGAGGGCATCGACCTGTCGCACTTCGCAGCCGTCGTCGCCGACGTCTACGATCGCCTTCTCCGGGACAGCATCCACTCTCACTGGTGACCCGCGAGAGCCCGGGACCCGCCCTCACGCCTCCGCGTACACCGCGCGCTCGAAACGCGCGACCGCGCGCATCACCGCCGGGTCGAAGAACGGCAGCAGCTGGGTCGCCCATACCGCCGCGATCCCTGCCGACCGGTCGATCCAGAAGTGCACGTTGGCCAGGCCGCTCCAGGTGAGGCTGCCGGAGCGGCGGCCGCCGGGCACCTCTTCGTCGTTGATGAGGAACGACGACGCCCACGAGCGAGGCCGGCCGGGGAAGTGGTCGACGTCGCACGCCAGCGCGGGGATCGCCGTCGTCAGCGGGCGGACCTCGATCCCCGGCACCGCCCGGACCGCCTGCGCGACCGTCTCCGGCCGCAGCACGCGGCCGCCGGGTGCCGATCCGTCGCCGAGCCACACGCGCAGCAGGGTGAGCAGGTCGGGCACGGTGGAGAAGAGGCCCTGACCGCCCATGTCGATCTCGGGTGAGTCGGGCGGCGTCGTGGCCGAGGCGACGATGTGGCCGTCTCGAGTGCGTCGGTGCAGAGGAGAGAGCCGCCGTCGCATGCCGGGCGAGATGTCGAACGAGGTCGATTGCATGCCGCACGGGGTATAGATGCGCTCGCGGAAGACGTCCTCGAGCCGTGTACCGCGCACCGCCGCGATGACGAGGCCGAGCCAATCGGTGGCCGTGCCGTACGTCCACCGGTCGCCGGGGTCGTGCAGCAGCGGAGTCCGGAGCGCATCGCGCAGGGGAGCATCTGACGTCGGGCGGGCGCGGGTGAGCGCCGCGAGGCGCGGGTCGAACATGTCGTATCCGAGGCCAGCCGTGTGCCGCAGGAGCATGCGCGGGGTGATGTCCCGTGCCGGGGGGCGCGTGCGCGCCGTGCCGTCCTCGGCGAGCGAGACGAGCACGTCCAGCTCGCCGATCGCGGGCAGATAGTCGCGCGCCGGCGCGTCGAGGTCGATCAGCCCGTCCTCGACGCACTGCAGCGCCGCGGTCGTGGTGAACGTCTTGGTGACCGAGTGCAGTGCGAGAACGGTGTCCTCGTGTGCGTCCCCGGCGACGTGAAGACGATGCGACCCGTCGCGGGTGACGACCCCGGTGATGACGAACGGGATGCCGTCGCTCACCGCCTCATCGATCGCGTCATCGACACCGGGCCTCATAGGGCCCGAGCGTAGCCCGGAGGCGTCGTCCCTGCTGCCTGCTCGGGGGAAGGGGGGAGAGGAGGCGGGGAGCCGGCAGCCGGTGCCGACCAATAGTCTGACCGGATGCAGGTCGAGTTCGAGGCAGACGTCTTCCGGTGGGAGGCCCGCACCGAGTCGTGGTTCTTCGTCGCGCTGCCCGCCGATCTGAGCGCCGACATCCGTGAGGTGCCGCGGCCGGCACGCGGGTTCGGGTCGGTGCGGGTACAGGCTCAGATCGGCCCGTCGTCGTGGCGGACCTCGATCTTCCCCGACGGGCAGCGTCGCGCGTATGTCCTGCCGTTGAAGCGTGCCGTGCGGGAGGCAGAGGGCATCGAAGAGGGTGCGACAGTGGTCGTGCGGCTCGCCATCCTCGATGCGTGATTCATGCGGGTGAATCGTGGGACCGCTCCCCAGCAGGCAGGGAGATAAAGAAACTCTTTTCACATCTATCTCAACTTCAACGTTGACAACAAGATGAGAAACCTCTAATGATTGGTGTCGGAGAGGGAGAAGCGCCTGGGGGCGGATCTCATCTCCAGGCCCGCACGATCGGAGACCCGAACTCTGATATCGCCCGTCGGGCGGAACTCCCCCCGGGTTCCGCCCAACGGACGGCGTGCGCACCAGGGCCGGTCCTGTTTAACCCCCCGCCAGAAACAAGGAGGCCGCGCATGCGCACCGTCCGTAACTACATCCAGGCCGAGAAGGCCCGTCGCGAAGAGAACGGCGACGAGGGCTTCTCGCTCATCGAGCTCATCGTCGTGGTCGTCATCCTCGGCATTCTCGCCGCGGTTGCGATCCCGGTGTTCCTCGGTCTGCAGGAGCAGGCTGAGGACAACGCCCGTGCGGCTGTCGCTGCTAACGCCGCGACGCAGTACGCAGCGTGGGTGGCCAACACCGACACTGACAAGGAACCGAATGACTATGCGGCTCTGACCGCGAACGGCAAGTACGACATCAGCGACAACACCGGCGGCCTCGACACCTTCTGTGTCACCGTGCTCGAAGGTGACAAGGAAGCCAAGTCCGGTCCCGGCTGCTCCGGAGGCGCGGAAGAGGCTGACGGTCCTGCTGGCGGCTGAGTCCTATCTCATGCACTGAGGCCGGCCCGTATCCGACGGGTCGGCCTCAACGCACTACCAACCCCGCGTTCCAGCCGGAGGTGATCGGCATGTCCCCGCGCGACGACGAAGGATTGAGTCTCGTCGAGGTTCTCATGGCGATGTTCCTCCTCGCTCTGCTGGCGATCGCTGTGCTTCCGCTGATGATCGGCGCGACGAGGACGAGCGTCGTGAACGAGGACCTCGCCGGCGCCACCGCGTTCGCCAACGCGCAGCTGGCCGAGATCCGTGAGTCCGCCGTCGCCGGGTGCGAGGAACTCCAGGACTGGGACGAACGAAGGATCGACGATCCTGCGAGCACCGACGTGACGGCGATCGTCTCGATCCTGGAGGAGTGCCCGTCGACGTACCCCGCGGCCGTGCCTGTCACAGTGACCGTGGGGACCTCCGCAACACCCGAGCTCGTCGTCCTGTCCTCGCTGATCCTGGTGGCGAGGGCGTCATGACACACCGTCGGCAGGGGGGCGATGACGGAGTGACCCTCGTCGAGCTCATCGTCGTCGTCGTCATCTGTGGACTCTTCCTCGGACTGCTCGGCAGTCTCTTCGCGAACGGACTCATCGCGCAGCAGCAGGCCACGGCCCGCGACCGCGCGACGGGCCACGCCAACACACTGGCCGCCTCACTGGGCACATCGATCCGCAACGCGACGAGCGATATCACCGTGAGCGCCGACGGGCAGGCCATCGTGGCGAAGGTGGTGACCGGCGACAGCACGTGGGAGTGCCGCGGGTGGTTCGTGGCCCCAGACGGTTCGGTGCACTACGCAGCCGTCGGCGAAGACGACGCACCGATCTCGATGGCCGAGGCCGCGAACTGGCCCAGGATCATCGCCGGCATCGAACGCGACGACGGTTCTGTGGAGGGCGTGACGGGTGGTCTGGCGGACGCGGACGGAGACGGCAGAGACGACGCGTTCGCGCTGAACGAGCGCACGCTGTCGATCGGACTGAGGGTGCGCGTCGGTGACATCGAAGTGGCGGTCACCAACGGTGTGACCGCGCAAGGGGCACTGCATTCAGAGGGGGACTCGTGTTCATGAGAATGGCCGGTACCAGGCACCGCACGGGCGACGAGGGTTCGGTGCTCGTCTCGGTGCTGATCATCATGGCTGTGCTGACCATCGGCGGCATCGCGCTGTCATCGATCGTGGTCAACACGTCTGGAATGCTCGCGGACAGCCGCAGCACAGCGCAGTCGCGCGCCTCGGCCGACGCCGGCCTGGCCGACGCGCTCGCCGTTGCGCTGCGCGACAAGGACATCTGCGACGACACCCCCATCGAGTCCGATCCCATCAGCGGAGACCTCGGAGCCGGCTCGACCTACCAGGTGACGCGGGACTGCGAGAGCATCGAAGGCCGAGTCATCATCCGGTCCGAAGGCCGTGCGGCCGGAGGCGCGGTGACCACCGTCGAAGCCATCTACGCGTACACCCCGGTTCCGATGCTGCAGAAGGAACCGGCGCTCATCACGCGCGCCCCGCTCAACCTGAGTGCACTGAAGATCCAGGCCGTCGATCCGGCCAGCCCCGCGACCGTGTGGGTCATCCCCGACGACGGCGTCGCGGGAGACTTCACCTGCAACTCGGGCGGCGCCATCGCCGGATCGATCTACCTGCCCGCCGGAACCGTGTCGGGCGTGGGTGGCTGCGAGGTCACCGGAGACGTCTACGCGGAGAAGGACGTCACGATCGGCAGCGGCACCAGGGTCCACGGCGACCTCGTCTCACTGAACGGCAAGGCGAGCGTCTCGGGCGGGAGCACCGTCCACGGCGGACTCTACGCCAAGGGAGATGTGACCCTGAGTGGCGGACCCACGATCCGCGGCGATGTCGTGTCGGCATCTGGCAGCGTGAGCGTCACCGGAGGGATCACTCTCGACGGCAGCATCCACGCCGGCGCCAACGTGACGGGCTCGAGCGTCAGCAACCGCTTCGCCGACAGCATCTACGCCGGGGGCAATCTCTCCGTGACGGGGGGTGCTCCCATCGCCCGCGACGAGATCAGGTACGGCGGGACGTTCACTTTCCCGAGCGGTGCCCACAACGACTGGGCCGTCAACACGGTGACGAAGACGACGGTGCAGCCCGTGGTCACCGTGCCGCGCCTGCCGAACGCCCCGCAGTGGCAGGGGTTCTCGCAGGCGGACCTCGATGCGCTGGTCGCCAACGGCGTCTTCGCGAAGATCGCCTGGACGGGCTCGTGTGCCTACGCCTGGTGGCCCGAACACGAGATGGTCGCCAAGATCAAGGCCCTCGCGACGCCGACGATCATCGACGCCCGGCACTGCGCGAGGCTCGACCTGCACCAGTACAGCGGGACGACGGAGCTGAACACGGACGTCGTCTTCGTCGCACCCTCCTTCAACATCGAGGATCAGAAGTTCACCTCCGGGAACGGGGAGGAACACCGCATGTGGTTCATCTCTCCCGAGGTCGAGAACCGTAACTGCACGGGCGTTCCCGCCATCAGCATCGACGGTTCGAGGATGCTCCCGTCCGGGAGCGCGTCGAAGATCTCGGCGATGATCTTCACGCAGTGCACCGTGGACTTCCCGAACAGCGGTGAGGGGTGGAAGGGCTCGATTCAGGCCGGTGTGATGGCGGGCAAGCCGAACTACTGGTACACACCGGTGGGCTTCCCGGGCACCGCATTGGCAGATGAGGACGAGGACGGCGGCGCCGGGTCGACGGCAACCCTCGGTGAGCTGGTCTCGAGGCGTGACGTGAGCACGCCATGAGTCCTGTGTCCCTGATCCTGCTGGTTTTCGCGGCCCTCGTCGGACTCGTGATCGGCTCCTTCCTGAACGTCGTGATCTACCGCGTGCCCGCCGGCATCCCGCTCACGCGGGCGAGCCAGTGCCCCGCGTGCGATGCGCCCGTCAGGCCGTGGCAGAACGTGCCGGTCGTATCGTGGCTCGTGCTTCGAGGAAAGTGCGCGTCGTGCGGTACCCCGATCTCGGGCCGCTACCCGCTCGTGGAGCTTGCCACTGGCCTCGCGTTCGTCGGCGTTTCCTGGTGGCTCGTCGACGCGTTTCGATTCGTGTGGCCCGGACAGGGACCGGAGGCCGTGCTCGCGACGCCGGAGCTCTGGCCGATCCTCGTCGCGTTCCTGTACCTGGCGGCGATCAGCATCGCGCTGACGCTGATCGATCTCGACACGCGCCGGCTGCCGAACCCGATCGTGCTGCCGAGCTACGTCGTGCTCGGTGCGCTCTTCACGCTGGCGTGCGTCCTCGGCGCCCCGTGGGAGGCGCTCCTGCGGGCGGCGATCGGCGGTGCGGCGCTGTTCGCGTTCTACTCTCTGATGCGGCTCATCCGCCCCGGCGGCATGGGCGGGGGCGACGTGAAGCTCGCCGGTGTGCTGGGCCTGGCGCTCGGCTGGGTGGGATGGGGGGCGCTCGTCGTGGGAGCGTTCGCAGCGTTCGTGCTCGGTGGCATCTTCGGCGTCGCGCTACTCGTGCTCCGTCGCGCGGGTCGCAAGAGCGCGATCCCCTTCGGCCCGTGGATGATCGCGGGCGCATGGGTCGGGATTCTCGCGGGCGAACTGCTCGCTCAACTGTATCTGGGGCTGCTCGCCGGGTGACGGCGGGCCGAAACGTAAGGAGCAGGGTTATGGCGAAGACGATCGTCGGCCTGGAGATCACAGAGGAGGGCGTGCGTGCCGCCGAGGTGACGACGGCTCGCACTCCCACGGTCGTTGCCTACGGCGCCGTTCCGCTGCCGGCGGGCGCGGCGAAGGACTCAGAGGTGTTCGACCGCGATGCCGTGGTGCTCGCGCTGCGCCAGCTGTGGTCGCGCGCGGGGATCAAGAGCAAGAACGTCGTCCTCGGCATCGGCAGCCGGCGCATTCTCGTACGCGACTACACGACGCAGGCGATGCGTCCCGACCTGCTCGCGCAGGCCCTGCCGTTCCAGGTGCAGGACCTGCTGCCGGTGCCCGCGGACCAGGCCGTGCTCGACTTCTACCCCGTGGCGCAGGAGGGCGATCAGGTCACAGGGCTGCTCGTGGCCGCCGTCGCCGAGACGGTTGAAGACCTTGTCGCGACGGTGGCGAAGGCGAAGCTCAAAGTCGACGTGGTCGACCTCGCCCCGTTCGGTCTCGCCCGCGCCCTGCACCGAGTTGCGCTGCCCGGCGAGACCGTCGCCGCCCTGCATCTGGGTGATCACACGAGCTACGTCGTCGTCCTCGAGGACGGCGTTCCCCGGTTCGTGCGCATCATTCCGGTCGACATCCTGACCGATGCCGTGCGCGCGCGCGAGGCGGTGACGTCGGTGGGAGAGCCCGACAGCGCTTTCGACGAGGTTCTCGAGACCGTGCCCGCGACCGCCCACGGCGAACTGCCCACGCGGCGCCGCGCGGCCGCGCGCGCGATGGCTCCGCGCCCGCTCGAGATGACCGCGGAGGCGATCAACGATCTCGTGCTGCGGCTCGGCAGCACGCTGCGCTTCTATGCCGACCGTTCGGGGGAGCGACCGATCACCCGCGTGCTGGTCAGCGGCGCCGGAGCCGCCGTCGACGGTGTGACGCAGGCGCTCTCGGCCAGCCTTCCCATGCGGGTAGAGCTTGTCGGGGCGACGGCCGTCGCGAAGGCGAAGGCATCGATCACGCCCGGCGCAGAGGACCTCGACCTGCTCACGACAGTGGGCCTCGCGCTCGGGGAGGTGCGTTGATGTCGTTCGGGAACAGTCCCGCCCTGTCGCTGGGCGGCCTGCCACGCGTGAACCTCACGCCGCGATCGGAGATCGAGCGCCGTGAGCGGGCGGCGCTGCTCTCCCGCTGGGGATGGGGGATCGCCGCGGCGCTGCTCGTCGTGGTGCTCGTCGCCAGCGGTGCGTTCGCGCTGCAGACCGCCGCCGACCAGCGGCTCGCCGCTGAGAACGTGCGCACCAACGACCTGCTCATCCAGGTCGCTGCGCTCGCGCCCGTGCGGGAGAAGCTCACGCTCGAATCGGAACTGCAGGCGTACCGGACCCAGGCGATGGGCACCGACCTCACGTGGTCTGCGCTGACCGCGACGGCCGAGCTGGCACTGCCCGAGGACGTCGTCCTCGCGGGCTTCGCGCTCGCGCCCGCAGCGGTACCCGCGGGCGACGACCCGAGTGCGGAGGTGGGCGTCACCGGCACGCTCACTCTGCACAGCGGGTCGCCCGCCGAGATTGTGCCGTATGTGCGCGCCCTGCGCGAGCTCCCGGGAGTGATGTCAGTTGTCACCGATGGTTGGCAGCTGCAGGCCGAGACTGACGAGGGGTACAGCTACCTGATCCGCGTCGTCGTCGACCAGTCGGTCTACACCGGCGCGTTCGCAGAGGAGGCAGGCGAGTGAACGGCCTCAACAAGCAGTTCATCAACATCATCGGCGTCGTCATCGTCGTCGCGGTGCTCATCGCGGGCGTCGCCCTGATCGCCCTGCCGATGTGGTCGCAGGCGCAGACCACCGATGCCAGCACGCGCAACGTGGCGCAGACGAATGCGATGTACCAGGCGCAGATCGATCAGCTGTCCGCGGCGGAGGCGCGCATCGACGAGATCGACGCGCACATCGCCGGTATGCGGACGGAGATCACGGCGTTCTCGAAGCTCGACGACGTGTTCGACATCGTCGTCGAGGCGGCCGAGAAGCATGAGCTGGTCCTCGACAAGGTCACGGCGTCGGATTCGGAGCCCTTCGCCTCGCGGGGCACGGGGGCGAGCACGGCTCCCGCAGACGGGAACGACGGTGGCACGGACGCGGGCTCACCGGCATCCGACCCGCCGAGCGGGCAGCGCCAGATCGCCGTGACGATCGAAGTGCCGGTGCCCGACGCCGTCACGGCGACCGCATTCATCGACGACCTGCGCGTGGGGCCGCGGCTCGTGCTGCCGATCGATGCGGCGCTCAACTCTTCGAACAACACGCTCACCGTGACCGTGCTCACCTTCATCCGGACGGAGGGCTGAGATGGCCGCCACCGACGTCACGCCGCTCATCGGACTGCTGGCCGAGGCTGGGCGCTCGCGCGCTTCGGATGTGCACCTCACGGCGAACCACCCGCCGTTGATGCGCGTCGACGGCAGCCTCGCGCCGATCCCGGGCTACCTCGACCCGACGACGACGAACTGGCTCGACTCGGCGCTGGGCGGCATGCTCACCAGCGACCAGATCGGCGAGTTCCGGCAGCGTGGCGAGGTCGACCTGTCGATCACGGTGCCGAACGTGGCCCGCTTCCGTGTCAACGTGTTCCGCCAGCTCGGCGAGGTCGCGGTCGCGCTGCGATTCATCCCCGACCAGACGAAGCCGCTGAACGAGCTCGGCGTGCCGATGATCGCCCGCGACCTCGTGATGAAACCCCGCGGGCTCGTCCTCGTCACCGGTCCCACCGGTTCGGGAAAGTCGACGACGCTCAGCGCGATGCTCGACATCGTCAACCAGACCAAGCCCGCGCACATCGTGACGGTCGAGGATCCGGTCGAGTTCCAGCACACGAGCAAGGTCGCGCTCATCCATCAGCGCGAGATAGGCAGCGACACCGCGTCGTTCGCCGAGGCGCTGCGGCGCGTGCTGCGTCAGGACCCCGACATCATCCTGATCGGTGAGCTCCGTGACCCCGAGTCGATCTCGACCGCACTGACGGCCGCCGAGACCGGCCACCTCGTGCTGTCGACCCTGCACACCCAGAGCGCGGCGAAGTCGATCAACCGTATCGTCGACGCCTTCCCGCCCGACCAGCAGAACCAGGTGCGCACGCAGCTCGGCGACACGCTGCAGGGGATCATCACCCAGACGCTTCTGCCGAAGGCTCAGAGCAACGGGCGGGTCATCGCGACCGAGGTGCTCGTCAACACGCCCGCCATCGCCAACCTCATCCGCGAGGGCGAGGTGAGCCAGATCTACTCGATGCTGCAGGCCGGCGGCGGACTCGGCATGCACACGCTCGACCAGGATCTCAAGCGCCTCGTCGGCACGGGCGAGATCTCGATGGCCCTCGCGAAGGAGATGGCCGTCGACCCGAAGACGTTCGACGACACCCGCGTGCGTCCACTCGACCTCGACGCCGATGCCTGGACGATGCACGCGTCCGAACGGCAGAGCCTGGGCTGGGGCAACTGATGTCACGGGGGAACGCATGTCACTGATCGAGGAATACACCTACCGCGCGATCGACGCGCGCGGCGGCGGGGTCGTCAGAGGCACGATCGAGGCGGCGAGTGAGAACGCGGTCGCCTCGAAGCTGCGCGCACAGGGGCTCACGCCGCTCGAAGTCGCACTCACCTCGAAGACCGGGCTGAACCGCGAGATCACGATCCCGGGCTTCGAGAAGAACGTCAAGGCCGACACCCTCGCGGTGTTCGCGAAGCAGATGGCGGGCCTCATCAACGCCGGTCTGCCGCTCATGCGCACGCTCGCGATCCTCACCGAGCAGGCCGAGGACAAGAAGCTCCAGGCGGCCCTGCTGCAGGTGCACGCCGCGGTCGAGCAGGGGCAGGCGCTCTCGCAGGCCATGGCCGCGCACGACCGCGTCTTCCCGCCGCTGATGGTGAGCATGGTGCGGGTCGGCGAGTCCGGCGGCTTCCTCGGCCAGGCGCTCACGAGCGTCGCGGCCACTTACAAGAACGAAGCCGAGCTGCAGAACAAGATCAAGTCGGCGACGACCTACCCGATGATCGTGCTGGTGATCGCCATCCTCGGCGTCATCGGCATGGTCACCTTCATCGTCCCCGTGTTCGCCGGCATGTTCACGAACCTGGGGTCGGAGCTGCCGCTGCCGACGCAGATCCTCGTGAACCTGTCGAACAACATGATCTGGATCCTGCCGCTGCTGATCGTCATCGGCGTGATCTTCTCCTTCTGGTGGCAGAGGAACAAGCACACCGAGAAGGTGCGGCGTGTCGTCGACCCGTGGAAGCTCAAGCTCCCCGTCTTCGGCCCGCTCGCCACCAAGATCGCCGTCGCGCGCTTCAGCCGCGGACTGTCGATGATGCTCAAGGCCGGCGTGCCGCTCGTGCAGGCGCTGTCGATCGTGGGGGAGGCCTCGAACAACTACAAGGTCGAGTCCGCCGTCCGCGCCGTGCAGGAATCGGTCAAGCAGGGCAAGTCGTTCTCGACCCCGTTGGCCAAGGCCGAGGTGTTCCCGCCGATGGTCGCGCAGATGGCATCGGTCGGCGAGGAGTCGGGCACGCTGCCTGACATGCTCGCGAGCATCGCGGACTTCTACGAGGGCGAGGTCGAGACGGCCACAGAGCAACTGACCTCGGCGATCGAGCCGATCCTCATCGTCGGCATCGGCATCCTCATCGGTGGCATGGTCGTCTCGCTGTACATGCCGATCTTCTCGATCTACGGCGAGCTGGGCAATTCGTAGCCCGTCACAGACTGCGGGGCGCGCGGCAGGGGAGGCCGCGTGCCCCGCTCCTTCTCCCGGCTCGGTTAGCAGTTGGTTCCGACAGTGGAACCGGTTCCACCCGTGGTTATCCACAGAACAAAGCCCCGGTCAGCATGAGAATAGTCTCACCCGCAATCGTGCATTTGTTCTAGACTCGTGGGGGTGGTGGGCGGTAAAGTGTGAGACATGAGTACTCCACTGGATGCCCTGGCCGCGGCGGTCGACACCGCCCGCGCGCTGTGGCCGGCCGGGGAGACGCTCGACGGGGCGGAAGCGGCGCGACTGGTCGCGGTGAACGACGCGCTCGGGCGGGTACGGCGGTTGACGGAAGCGGCGGCGGTGAAAGTCGCCGCGGAGATCTCCCGGCAGTCCCGCCCCGAACTGGGCGCGGACTCCCTGGCCAAACAGCAAGGGTTCCGCAACGCGCAGACCCTGCTGGCCGCCACCCTCGGCACCACCACCGGGGAAGCGG
>PJUD01000392.1_pt1 | contig 25000 bp, 14 predicted proteins | sample 1512341 | NCBI WGS metagenome assembly PJUD01 (sample SAMN08177675, study PRJNA422409) | Feces metagenome, whole genome shotgun sequencing project. | isolation source: Chicken feces (3) enriched on wood chips: beechwood xylan treatment | host: Gallus gallus | place: USA: Madison | collected 2015-01-15 | reverse complement strand
TCTGCGCCACGCGCCGTTCTCGGCCGGCCCGCTCCAGGATCTCTACCCGGACGGCTTCCAAGGCCATACGTCCGCGACGTGCGGCTGGGGCTCGGGCGTGAACCAGCTCATGAACGCCGTCGAGACATGTCGCGAGGACGGCGGTGCGAGCCTGTATCCGGATGCCGCGGCATCCAACTCGCGACCGGCCGTCGAAGCCACGAAGGACGCGGTCGAGGGCATTCTCGGCATCGAGATCCCGTACTACGTCTTCATCGACATGCACGGGTTCGCCGACCTCGTCGACGCGCTCGGCGGCGTCGACATCACCGTCCTCGAGCGCCTGCCCAAGGGCGGTGGGCCCGGCCCGAACGACCTCCCGCTCGAGGAGTGGGCGACCGGCTGGATCGAGCCGGGACCTCAGCACATGGACGGCGACACCGCCCAGTGGTACGCGCGCTCCCGCTACACGACCAGCGACTGGGACCGCATGCGCCGCCAGCGCGAGCTGCAGCAGGCGATCCTCGCGCAGGCGACCCCGGCCACCGTGCTCACGCGCTTCAGCGAGGTGATGGATGCCGGTACCGACCTGGTCGACACGGACATCCCCGACTCGCTGCTGCCGTTCCTCGTGGAGCTCGCGATCAAGGCGAAGGACCAGCCGGTGCAGACCCTCGAGCTCACGCCCGACGGCGCGGACATCGACCCCGAGGATCCGAGCGCGGCAGACTGGGCACGCATCCGCGACCGCGTGCGCGAGATGCTGCATCCGCCGACGGCCGACGCGGAGGAGTGATCGCGAGATGACGACGACACTGCGGCTCGTGCTCGACCAGCTGGTCGCCGCGACCGACCCCGATCTCGCCACGGCTTCGCGGGAGCTCGCGCGGGCCCTGGTCACGACCGCGCCGGGGGGGTGCGAGGTCGCCGCGATCGTCCCGTCCGGCGGTGATCCCGATGTGCTCGATGCGGCCGTCCCCGGCTTGAGCGGCGTGACGCGTGCGGCGCTGCCGCGCCGCGAGCTCGCCGCAGCCTGGCAGCTCGGCGTGCCGTCGGGCGTCGGCGCCGGTCTGATCCACTCGCCGACGCTGCTGGCCCCGCTCGTGCGGCACGACCGCGTCCACGACCATGACCAGACCGTGATCACGGTGTGGGATCTGGCCGCGTGGGAGCATCCCGATGAGCTGCCCCGGCCCGCCGTCACCTGGCGCAAGGCGATGCTGCGCCGCGCGGCGCGATTCGCCGACGCCGTCGTCGTCCCGACCCATGCGGCCGCCGAGCGCCTCGCCGAGCGGTCGAAGCTGGGCGACCGGATCCGTGTCATCTCGGGGGCGGCCGCGGAGGACTTCCGCATCCCCTCCGACGAGATCGGTCGCCGCCGGGAGCTCAACCTCCCCGAGGGATACGTCCTCCTGTCCGGGTCGGCCGCGCCGTCCGCGCGACTCGAGGCCGGTTTCCGCGCGGTGGCCGGGATCGCGGGGGACCTGCCGGTCGTCCTCATCGACGCGCCGGTCGGCAGCGAACCGGAGCTCGCCGACCTCGCCTCGGCGGCCGGGATCCCCGAACGGCGCGTCCACGTGCGCGGGACGCTCGAGGATCCGGATCGGGCCGCGGTCTTCGGGGGAGCCGTCGCCTTCCTCGCGCCGCAGACGCGCACCGCGTTCCCGTGGCGTGTCGTCGAGGCGCTGCGGTTGGGTGTTCCGGTCGTCGCCGCCTCGTCGGATGTGCACCGCGAGGTCCTCGTCGACGGGGGCCTGCTCGCCGACCCGGACGACCCCGATGCGCTGGCCGAGGCCCTCGCCTCGGCGCTGGGCTCGACGGCGGCCGTCGAACGGCTCTCCGTGCTCGCCGCCGACCGCGGGCGCGCGTTCTCGTGGGCGGGCGCGGCGGAACGGGTCTGGCAGCTGCACGCCGATCTCTGATCGAGGGGCCGGCACCGATGGATGCAGGCTGGCGCTGGCCGTTGACTTCCGTAACACTAGTCACATGCGTCTCAGCCTGACCCGCGGTCGATCGCGCTCCCGCACCCTCGCCGTCTTCGCGATCGCGGCCGCACTGGTCGTCACGCTCCTGAGCGCCATCACGACGCCGACGCCGGCGCGCGCCATGGACCTGCCGCCCTCGATCCTCGAGGGCGGCTTCATCATCAGCGATGCGGAGTTCTACGACTCGACGTCGATGACCGAGGCGCAGATCCAGACCTTCCTCGACGCCAGGGTGCCCACCTGCCGTGCCACGACCGGACCGACGTGCCTGAAGAGCTTCCGCGCTGACCTGCCCGCCAAGGCGGCGGACGCCTACTGCAAAGCGGTCGCGGCCAAGCCGAACGCGACCGCGGCCCATATCATCTGGGCGGCGGCGACCGCGTGCGGGATCAACCCCAGGGTGATCCTCGTGATGCTGCAGAAGGAGCAGGGCCTGGTGACGTCGACGGCGCCGGTCGAGTGGTCCTACCGCGCGGCGATGGGTCAGTCGTGCCCCGACACTCCCGCGGGCTGCTCGGCGGCGGCGGCCGGATTCGTGAACCAGGTCTATCTGGGCGCGCGGCAGCAGCAGCTGTACACGAAGAACCCGAACTCGTACAACCACAAGGCGGGCCAGATCAGCACGATCAGGTGGCACACGACGGCCAGCTGCGGCACTTCGAGGGTGTTCATCCAGAACCAGGCCACCGCGAACCTGTACAACTACACGCCGTATCGGCCCAACGTGGCCTCGATCGCCGCGGGCAGCGGGACGGGCGACAGCTGCTCGACCTACGGCAACCGCAACTTCTACAACTACTACGTCGCGTGGTTCGCCCCCGGCACCTCTGCGCCCGTCGACGCCTGCCTGCAGCCGGTGCCCGCCGACATCGCGGCGCAGTCGGGCAACGCGACCATGAAGGACGTGTCTGCCTCGGCGCGCAACGCGCGCACGGCGCCGACGCTCAGGTGCACGACGGGACTCACCACCCTCGCCCCCGGTACGGCGGTGACCGTCACGGGAGCCTACGGCTCCTGGACGCGGGCGACGGTCGGTGGCGCCACGGTCTGGCTCACCACGAGCTCACTCGACTCGACCGTCACGGGTACGCCGGCGGGCACCACGGACGCCTGCGCGATGCCCGCCGCAACGAGCATCGCTGCGGCGAGCGGTTTCGCCGCCGTGACGACCGGGACGCTGAACGCACGGCTCGCCCCCTCGACGGCGTGCACGACCGGCGCTGTCCAGATCGGCCAGGGCGAGGTCTACGCGCGGACCGGAGTGTACGGGGCCTGGTGGCGCCTGACGATCGCGGGCAAGACGTACTGGTCCCACAGCGACTACCTGACCGATGCCGTCGTGACCCCTGCGCCGACGATCTCGGGGACGGCCAAGGCGGGTCAGATCCTGACGGCGAACACGGGCACGTGGTCGCCCAAGCCCAGCGCGTTCGCCTATCAGTGGAAGCGCGCGGGTGCCGCGATCGCCGGCGCCACGGCATCCACCTATCGCGTGACCAACGACGACGCGGGCAAGGCCCTCACGGTCACCGTCACCGGCAACGTCCCCGGGCAGGGGAACGTCGCGCAGACCTCCGCGGCTGTCACGCCGACCGGGTTCGCGACGGTGCGGTTGTCCGGCGAGGACCGGTACGCGACGGCGACCGCCGTGTCGCGGACGGCTTTCCCGAACGGGGCGAGGACGGTCTACCTCGTGTCCGGATCGGAGTTCGCCGACGCGCTCGCGGCCAGCCCGCTCGCCGCCTCTCAGGGCGCCGCGCTCCTGCTCACCGCCCCGAAGGCTCTGCCGGCCGCGGTCGCGACCGAGCTCACGCGGCTCGCGCCCACGCGCGTGATCCTGGTGGGCGGAACCACGGCGATCGACTCCGCCATGGCCGGCCGGATCACCTCGCTGCTCGGTTCCGGGGTCGCGGTCTCGCGGATCGGCGGCGTGGATCGCTACGAGACGTCGCGTCTCATCGCCGCGACGTGGAGCGGCGTCGACACGGCCTACGTGGCGACCGGCGTCCACTTCGCCGATGCGCTCGGCGCGGCCGCCGTGGCCGGCACGAAGAAGGCCCCGATCCTGCTCGTGAAGGGCGACGGCCGGGATGCCGGCGTCAAGACGATCGAGTCGCTCGCCACGCTGAAGGCGACGAAGGTCGTGCTCGTCGGCGGGGAGGCCGCGCTGAGCAAGGAGATCGCCGCCCAGTTCACCGCAGCCAAGCTCAGCGTCACCCGCTACGGCGGAATCGACCGGTACGCGACCAACGCGGCGCTCAACGCCGCGTCGTACGGCACCCCGGTCGGTTCGGTGGTCGTCGCGACCGGAACCGACTTCCCCGACGCTCTCGCCGGCTCCCTTCTGGCCGCGTCGTCGGCGTCGCCGATCTTCGTGACGCAGGGAACCTGTGCCACGGGATCGCTGGGCGACTTCCTCGCCACCCGGGGTGTGGGCTCGGTCACGCTGATCGGTGGCGCAGACGCGCTGAGCGGTGACGTCGCGCGGCTGAAGCGGTGCTGAACCAGAGGCCGATCAGCGTCATTCGGTTAGGATGGCCGATGGCGCGCCGGGGGACCCGGGATCCGGCGGCCGCAAGGACATAAGTGACCCAGATCGACTACAGCGCGTTCGACACGCCAGGACGCGGCCGCGGCATCCTCGATGTCGTCCGTTATCGCTACCTGCTGCGCCTGCTCATCGGAAAGAGCACGTCGCTGCGTTACCGCAACTCCGTGCTGGGGTGGTTCTGGTCGTATGTCCGGCCGACCGTGCAGTTCCTCGTGTACTACCTGGTCATCGGGCAGGTTCTGCAGATGCACAAGAGCGTCCCGGCCTTCCCGCTGTACCTGTTCAGCGGCATCGTTCTCGTGAATCTCTTCAACGAGGCGTTCGGAGCGGCCACTCGATCGATCGTCGACAACCGGGCTCTGGTGCGCAAGATCTATCTGCCGCGTGAACTGTTCCCGATCGCGGCCGTGATCGGGTCTTTCGTCCACTTCCTCCCGCAGCTGGCAATCCTCGTCGTTGTGAGCGTGCTGCTGGGCTGGTTGCCGTCGTTCGCGTCGATCGGACTCGTGCTCGCCGGCATCGCGCTCGTGCTCTTCTTCATCATGGGCATCGGGCTGTTCTTCTCCGCGATCAACGTCCGCTTCCGCGATGCCTCGAACGTCGTCGAGATCATCCGCACGATCGCGACCTGGTCATCGCCGGTGCTCTACACGTGGTCGATGGTCGAAGAGGTCACCAAGAGCGTGCCCTGGGTGTTCCACCTGTATATGTGCAATCCGATGACGGTCGCCATCGAGCTCTTCCACAAGGCGTTCTGGACGTCGCTGCCCGAGGTGGTGGCCAAGAGCGAGACCATCGCGAACTTCGGCTGGCCTGAGCACTTCAGCTGGTACCTCCTCGTCGCGATCTCGATCATCGTCTTCAGCCTCGTCGTCGGACAGTACGTGTTCCGCCGCTTCGAGCGGACCTTCGCCCAGGATCTGTGATGCCGACCACCACCGCGCAGCCCCGCATCATCGTCGACCACGCCTCGAAGTGGTTCAACAAGCGCAACGTACGGTCGATGCGCGAGGCCTTCATCAACCTCGTCCGGCGAGAACCCGTGCGCTCGAAGCAGTTCCAGGCGCTCAGCGACATCAGCTTCACCATCGGCGAGGGGGAGTCCGTCGCCGTCATGGGACTCAACGGCTCGGGCAAGTCCACGACGCTCAAGCTGGTCTCGGGCGTTCTCGAGCCCGATGAGGGGCGTGTGCTCACGCGGGGGCGGGTGGCCGGACTGATCGAGGTCGGCGCGGGATTCCACCCCGACCTGACCGGTCGTGAGAACGTCTTCCTCAATGCGGCGATCCTCGGCATGAGCGAGCAGGAGACGCGTGAGCGCTTCGACGACATCGTCGCCTTCAGCGAGATCGGCGACTTCATCGACCAGGAGGTCAAGCACTACTCGTCGGGCATGTTCATGCGCCTGGCGTTCAGTGTCGCGATCCATGTCGAACTCGATGTGCTCCTCGTCGACGAGGTGCTCGCTGTCGGCGACGCGCCCTTCCGTGCGAAGTGCAACGAGAAGCTGAAGGAACTCGCCGCGCAGGGCGTGACGATGATGGTCGTCAGCCACAGCGTGGGCCAGGTCAAGCAGCTGTGCACGCGCGGCATCGTGATCCGCAAGGGGAAGATCATCTTCGACGGGCCGATCGACGAGGCCGTCGAAGCACTGCAGGCATGACGGCGCCTCTCCACGACGCGAATCGCGGCAGCCGTTGAGCGGGGTTCGGATCGAAGCGACGCGGGGCGCGACCGGCCCGGGCGTCGGCGATGCGCGCGGGGTGCGTGCGGACATCCAGGCGCTGCGGGCGCTCGCGGTCGGCTTGGTCGTCGTCTACCACTTCTTCCCCGGCGCCGTCACGGGCGGCTTCGTCGGAGTCGATGTGTTCTTCGTCATCTCCGGCTTCCTCATCACGAATCACCTGATCGCCCGCCCGCCGCGGAACGTTCGCGACCTCGGCGAGTTCTGGGGCCGTCGCGTGCGGCGCCTGCTGCCGGCATCGTTCCTCGTGCTCGCGGTCACGCTCGTCGCGACCGTGCTGATCGCTCCGCAGACGATGTGGTCGGCGGCGGCCAAGCAGATCGCGGCATCCGCGCTGTACGTGCAGAACTGGTTCCTTGCCGCCGAGTCGGTCGACTATCTCGCTGAAGACAATGCCGCGAGCCCTGTGCAGCACTTCTGGTCGCTCTCGATCGAAGAGCAGTTCTACTTCGTCTGGCCGATCCTCGTGCTGGTGGCGGTGATGCTCGCCGCCCGCCGGGGACGGCCCGGCCCGCGCGCTGCGGTCGGCGTCGCCATCGCGCTGATCGTCGTGGCTTCCTTCGCCGTCTCCGTGCACCTGACGGCCACCGACCCGGCCGCCGCCTACTTCGTCACCTGGACGCGGGCGTGGGAGCTCGGGGTCGGCGGCCTCGCCGCCTGTGTCTTCCCGTGGGTGCAGGCCCGCCTGCAGGGCAAGGACGCTCTGCGCACGGTGCTCGCCTACGCCGGACTGGCCGGCATCCTCGTGGCCGGTCTCACCTACACCAGTGCGCTCCCGTTCCCCGGGGCCATCGCGGCGCTGCCGGTCGTCGCCACGGCGGTCGTCCTCGTCGCAGCGGTTCGATCCGGGGCGCTGTCCCCGCTGCCCGTGCTGGCCTGGCGGCCCGTGCAACTGGCCGGTGACCTCTCCTACAGCATCTACCTGTGGCACTGGCCCGCCGTCATCCTGCTGCCTCATCTGTTCGGCCGGTCGCTGCGACTGTGGGAGAAGCTGCTGATCATCGCCGTGGTCGTCGTGCTGTCGTGGTTGACGAAGCTGCATGTCGAGGATCGATTCCGCGGGCGGCTCCCGCTCGGCACGCCGCTGCGCCGGTCGTTCGCCTTCGCGGCCGTCGGCATGCTCGTGATCGGCGCCGGCGCCGGCGCCGTCGTCGCCACGGTGGCCTCGGCAGAGCAGTCCGAATCCGCACAGGTGCAGGAGCTGCTGGAGGATCCGTCGTCCTGTTTCGGCGCGCGCGCGATGGTCGATGAGACGTGTGATCCCCACGGGGACGATCTCGTGACCAGTGCCGTCTTCGCGGCCGCCGATCGACCCGACCCGTACGAGGACGGATGCTGGATCCTCGGCGACTTCTCCGACCAGAAGACGTGCCACTACGGCAGCACCGACGCGGATGCCGTTCGGGTGGCGCTCGTGGGCAACTCGCACGCGGGTCACTGGCTGCCCGCGCTGCAGCAGATCGCGACGCAACGCGACTGGAGCATCACCACCTACCTCATCTCCGAGTGCTACACCGTCGACGTCCCGATCAGCTTCGAGACGCCGGCCCGGACCGCGAACTGCGCGGACTGGAACGAACGGGTCATGGATGAGATCGCGACCGGTGAGTACGACCTCGTCGTCACGTCGAATCGCACCTCCCGTCCGCTGGAGGGCATGAGCTTCGAAGAGACACTCGCCCAAGGGCACGAGGCGTACGGACGGGTGCTCGATGGGTGGTCATCGGCGGGGACGCCGGTTCTGGTCCTGCGCGACACCCCGTACGCCGTCGAGCTCGACAGCGTGCCGGACTGCGTGGCGGCGGCGACCGACCTCGCTGCGTGCGACGGCACGCGGGACCGGGAGCAGCCCGACCCGATGGCCGTGGCCGCCGCGGAGCGTGCGGACGATCCCCGCATCGCGCTGCTGGACCTGACCGACCGCATCTGCGCGGGGGATGTCTGCCAGTCGGTGGTCGGCGGCGTGATCGTCTACTTCGATCGCGGACATCTGAGCGGGACGTTCGCGCGCTCCCTCGCCCCGGACGTCGCGGCGGCCGCCGACGCGCTCCTCGCGGGGGCGTCGCGGTAGGCGTCAGCGACCGAGGACGCGCTTGACTCGGCGCACGATCCGGGTCAGCAACAGGGGGCGACGCGGGGTCACCGCACGTCGGGCCGGCGAGTCCGCCGACAGCTTCCAGTACTTCGACCGCTTGATCGTCGAGGCGTCGGGCTTGTAGAACGGCTCCACCAGCGACAGGTGCGGGCGCTCCCAGGCGATGTCGCGCTTGACCACTCTGGCCGGAGAGCCGACGGCGATGGCATTGTTGGGGACCCGACCCTTGAGGATGGCCCCCATCCCGAGGACACTGCCCTCGCCGACGGTCGAGCCCCCGAGGACGTACGCGCCCCAGCCGAGCCACACGTGCGCGCCGATGGTGATGTCGCGTGACACGTTCACCCGCTTGCCGCTGCGGACATCGAAGATGGGATGGCCATCGTCGGCCCGCACCTGGTTCTGCGAGGCGAACATGACATCGGGGCCTACCTTGATCGTCGTCCCCTCGGTGGCCGACAGAATGACGACGTCTGTGGAGGTCGTCCCGGCGCCGATCAGAATCCGGGAGTCCTGGCCCACGCGGGCGCTCAGGCTCAGATGACCCCCGCCGGCGCCGATCTCCATCTCCCCGTTGTCGCAGTCGAACACGACGTGCAGCTTGCTCATGCGGGGGCGTGCGGCCACGCGCAGGACGTTGTTCGCGCCGCGGAACGTGATGGAGACGGTCCCTTCATGCGGGGCGTCCCCGCTGTACTCGATGCGGTTCCCGCGCTCGTCGGCGAAGTTGTCGAGTGTGCGCACGGGTTCCATGCGCACATCCTACGAGCACGGCGGAGGGCGGGCGGCGCCTCAGCGCGGCCGGTTCATCTCCGACACCTGGACGGTGACCACCTGCCCGGTGAGATCCGAGTCCAGGACCCCGAGCGTGACACGGGCGACGTCGCGCGCGTCCAGCAGCGAATCGGGTGGCTCTTCGCCGAACGCCGCGGTGCGCATGGGTGTCGCGGTGCGCTGTGGGTTGATGCAGTTGACGCGCACGCCCGACTCCGCCCACTCCTCGGACAGCGCCTGCGTCAGGTTGACGACACCCGCTTTGGTCGCCGAGTATGCCGCGTAGCCCGAGCGGCCGCGCGTGTAGGAACTCGAGGTGAACAGCACGAGCTGGCCGTGCGCGGGCTCGAGGTAGGAGTAAGCCTCGCGGGCGATCACCGCCGGGGCGACCAGGTTCGTCTCGATCGTCAGCTTGAGATCCTTCTTGCGCGCGTCCACCAGCGGCCCGATTTGGAGTACGCCGGCCGTGACGATCACCGCGTCGATGCGTCCGAGCTGCTCGTGCGCCCGGGCGAGGGCGGAACGCACGTGCTTGGCCGATCGCACGTCGGTCCCGGTGCTCGACCGGCTGAACTCGGCGACGGCGGCGCCGGCCGAACGGGCCAGTTCGAGAATGCTCTCGCCGATGCCGTAGCTGCCTCCGAAGACGACGATCCCGCGCCCGGCCAGGTCGGGCAGCTGTCCGGTGCGGCCGCCCTCGGACAGGCTCGTGGACTGAAGCTGGAAGAGCTTGTCGGCGATGTGCACGTCGATCGGCTCGGTCACTTTCATGTTCTCCGGGGTGCCGTCGACGACGTAGATCGGCACGCCCGGGAGATACGTGAACACGACGCCGCAGTCGTCCGTGGCGCGGAAGTGCGGATCGTCCTCGGCGAGTTCGTAGGCGCGCCGGATGGTGCCCAGCCGGAATGCCTGCGGAGTCTGCCCCCGTCGCAGCCGGGAACGGTCGGGGATCGCCGTGATGAGGCGTTCCCCATCGACTTCGATGATGGTGTCGGCGGACGGGATCGCGGTGTCGACGGCGTCGTATGTGTCCAGCGCGTCGACGCAGTCCTGGATGATCCGGTCGTCGATGAACGGGCGCACCGCATCGTGGAAGAGCACCTTGGTGTCATCGCCTTCGATGGCCGCCAGGGCGAGCTTGGTCGTGTCGTTGCGCGTGACGCCGCCCGGCAGGATCCGGGAGAGCTTGGGAAAGCGTGCGGCGTCGAGGAGATGGTCGAGCTCATGGATCGATTCGGCGTTCATCATGACGATGACCTCGTCCACGCGCTCGCTGCGGTCGAGCGCCTCGAGGGTGTGCTCGACGATGGCCTTGCCGGCGATCTTGATGAGCTGTTTGGGGATGCCGAGGCCGACGCGCACGCCGATCCCCCCGGCGAGCACGACGGCCACGGTCCGGGCTGGAACTGTCATGCGTCTCCCCTCCAGGCAGCGGCGGCCGCCGCCGGTTCATCCTACGTCGTCGATCCCCGGCAGGCGGATCGCCCTAGACTTCGAGGGTGCCACGAAGGCTTGCAGAGGACATGGCGGTCAGCGTCGTCATCCCGTTGTACCGCGTGGAGCGCTACCTGCCGGATCTGCTCGATTCCCTCACCGCGCAGCACCCGGGAGCGTATCGGCTCGAGCTGATCTTCGTCGACGACGGATCGCCGGATCGCTCGGCCGAGATGGCCGAGGCGTGGCTCGCCGGCAGCCGCTTCGACGGGCGCGTGCTGCGGCAGGCCAACGCCGGGGTGAGCGCCGCGCGCAATGCCGGCCTCGACGTCGCCACGGGTGACTGGGTCACGTTCCCCGACTCCGACGACTACCTCGATCCCGGGTACTTCCGCGCGGTCGCCGCGTTCGCGCGGACGCATCCGGAGGCGACGCTGCATTCGACGCGACTGCTGCGCCTGCGCGAGCCGGAGACCGTCCCCCGCGACGTCCACGCGCTGGGCTTCCGCTTCGCCGCCGGCGATCGGGTGGTGGCGATGTCCGCGCATCCCGACTTCTTCCAGCTCAACGTCGCATCGGCGTTCTTCCGCGTGACGGACCTGCGTCGCACCCGAGTGCGCTTCTCGAGCGGACTGCACGCTTCGGAGGATGCGCTGTTCACGGCGGCGTACCTGTTGGAGGTCGCTGAGCCCGTGCTGGGGCTCGTGGCGTCGGCGCACTACATCTACCGCAAACGCGCCGCGGCCGACTCCGCCGTCGACCGCTACCGCACCGACCCGGCGACGTACATCGACCGGTTCCGCGACGGGTATGCGCCCCTGCTGGAGCGCGCCGCCGCGGGAGGCGAGGCTCCCGGCTGGCTGCAGTCGATGTTCCTCTACGAATGCCAATGGCTGCTCCCGGCGCAGCTGCGGCCCGAGGGGTACGCGCACATCCTCAGCGACGACGCACGCGCGCAGGTCGTGGCCGCGTTGATCGCGTGTGCGCGGCATGTCACGGCGCAGCGTCTGTTCGCGTACGACGCCACGGCGCTGCCCCTGGAGTCGCGCCTCCTGCTCCACGCCCTGGCGGGCCGGGATGTCCCGGCGTGGGTCGGGGTCTATCTCGGTGGTCGCACGGGCACGATCACGGCGTTCACCACTGGCCCCGGCGTCCTCGAGGTCGCCGGCCGTGACGGCGTCTTCCGCGAGGTCGCGGCAGACGCGGTCCACCGCGACTACTTCGGCCAGCGGGCGCTGACGACCGTGACCGGCAGCCAGGTGGGGGACATCCGCCGGGCGCGGGTGGACGGCCGGGATTGTCGGCTGATCCGCCGACGCCCGTTCGAATCGCTGGCCGAGCAGCTCGACCGGCATCGTCGTCGCATCCACGGCGGGCGGACGGCGGTCTCCGCGCAGGCGACCGATGTCCGCGTATGGAAGGGGGTACCCGGCCCGGGCGGACGTCCCGTTGCGCGGGTCCGGAGACTCCTCACGGTCGAGCGTCTGCGGCTGCGACGGCTCCGGAGGTCCCTCGTGCGGTTCGCGCGGCGGGGGCGAACGGTGCGTCCCAGGTAGACCACAGCACCAGCGTCCTAAAATCGTTCGGTGGCTCGGCCGGAGCCATTCACCAGATGAGGCTCGCACCGTGACGTACACGTTCTCCGTCATCTCGCCCATGTACAACGTGGCGCGGTACCTTCCGGACTTCTTCGCCTCGCTGCGGGCACAGACCTACGGTTTCGAGCGCATCGAGGTGATCCTCGTCGACGACGGGTCCACCGACGAGACGGCGCAGGTGGCCGAGCGGTTCGCCGCCCAGCACGCCAACGTGCGGCTCGTGCGCAAGGAGAACGGCGGGCAGGCCTCGGCCCGCAACCTCGGACTCCGCCACGCCACCGGAACGTGGGTGACCTTCCCCGATCCCGACGACGTGGTCGTTCCCGGTTACTTCGCCGACGTCGCCACGCTCCTCGCGCGCGCCGACGCCGATCTCGCGATGGTCACGACGCGTATCGTGATGTGGTTCGAAGCGCGTCCTCCAGGCTCGCAGCTCGCGGACTCCCACGCCCTGGCTTGGCGTTTCTCGCAGGGCACGCGCGTGCTCGATCTCGACGAGGAACCCGACGTCATCCAGGCACACGTCACAACCGGGTTCCTCCGGCGCGACATCATCGCGCAGCACGACCTGCGTTTTCGCGAGGAACTGCGGCTGCGCTTCGAAGACGCCAGCCTCGTCGCGCGGTACCTCATGACCTTCCGGCAGCGCCGGATCGGCCTGGTCGCCACGGCGGACTATCACTATAGGCAGCGGGCTGATTCCTCCTCGACCATTCAGTCCACGGCGGCCGATCCTCGCAAGTACACGGATACGGTCCGGTACGGGTTCCTGGACGTCATCGCAGCCGCCGACGGACCGCTGCCGCGCTGGGCGCAGAACCTCATGATCTATGACGTGATGTGGATCTTCCGCAGCTCACAGGGGGCTGTGGTGCGCCGGGCACAGTTCCCCGACCGGATGCACGCTGAACTTGACGAGCTCTTCCCGCTCTGGCTCGCGCACATCGATGATGATGCCATCACCGGCTTTTCGAGTATGGGCGTGCCGATCTGGATGCGCGAAGTTCTCCTGCTGTGGAAGCGCGGGAGTGGCCACGGCGCGGTGACCCTCGGCGGAATCGATCCGAAGCGTGGGCTCATCTCCCTCATCTACCGATACCGCGGAAAGGTGCCCGCCGAACGGATCACTGTGGGCGGCCGCGAGGTTCAGGCCCGCTACGCGAAGGACTGGCACCTGGAGTACGTCGGCCGTCCGGTGGCCTTTCAACGCTATGTCTGGGTGCCACTCGATGAAGGCATCACGATCGAGCTCGACGGTGAGCCTCAGCACATCCACGTGACTGAGGACATGGAGGGTGCGCCTCGCGTCGAGACGGGCGTGATCTCTACTCGCGCGGTCTCGGCAGCGTTGAAGGCGGAACCGCCGGCGACAGTGCCCAAGGGCATCCGCCGTACACGACGGCGTGTCGGGATCACGGCGCGCGAGGTGCGGGCGATCGTGCGAGAGCGGCCGGGTGCAGTCGAGGCCGCGCACCGCCTGCGGGTGGCCTGGGGTGCCATGTCACCTCGATTGGCGGCGCGGTTCGCCGGTGCGTGGGTCTTCATCGATCGGGACGTCGACGCCAACGACAGCGCCGAGATCCTCTACAAATGGGTCGCGCGGGAGCACCCCGAGATCAATGCATGGTTCGTCATCCGAAGGAAGACGCCGGATTGGGAACGGCTGTCGAACGAGGGTGTGCGTCTGGTCGACTACGGCTCCGTCGAGTTCGCCGCGCTGATACTGTCTGCTGAGCAGGTGGCCTCCAGCCATGCCGACCGGTTCATCTCCGACCCTCTGCCGAAGCGGTTCGGACGGCGGTCCTGGAACTTCACGTTCCTTCAGCATGGTGTGATCAAGGGTGACATCTCGGGCTGGCTCAACGGCAAGGCGATCGCCACGTTCGTAACATCGACTCAGGACGAGTACGACTATGTCACCGGGCCCTCGCCGTTCCGGTTCGGCGCGAAGGAGGTCCGCCTGACGGGACTGCCCCGCTTCGACGCGCTCCTCGCACAGGATGCCGCGGTACCGGAGGGCGCCCGCGACATCGTACTGTTCATGCCGACTTGGCGCGACTACCTCGTCGGCGCGATGACGAGCTCCTCACGGGACCGCAGCGGCGTCGCCGGTTTCGGCGAGACTGCCTACGCCCGCGCCGTCGAGCAGTTCCTCGCCCACCCCGGTCTAGCCGAGACTCTCACGCGGGAGGGCGCTCGCATCGTGTTCATGCCTCATCCGAACATGCGGCAGTACTTGGCGAGCTTCCGAGTGCCATCGCATGTGGAGGTCGTCTCGTACGACGATGTCGACGTGCGGGAGATGGTCGCACGAGCCCGCGTGCTCGTGACCGACTACTCGTCCGTCGCGTTCAACATGGCCTTCGTCCAGCGGCCGGTTGTGTACTTCCAGTTCGATCGAGATGATTATTACGCTGGACATACTGAGCGACCGGGCTACTTCGATTACGCAACGCATGGCTTCGGGCCTGTGGTCGATTCGGACGACGACGCCGCCGCCGCCGTCGCAGATGCACTCACCGGTGACGTCGATCCCCGTTACTCGGCTCGGATGGCGCAGGCCTTCCCGGTCCGTGACGGTCGCAATAGCGAACGCGTCTATGACGCCATGGTCGAATCGCGCTCGATGCGGTCGCTGGCAGAGCGTAGCCGAACTGCGCAGCCTGATCGATGGCGTCTGCCCGACCCGGACTAGGATCGGGACCGTCGCCCTCGGAGAGTGGGGGCCGTGATCCGATGGGCCGAGATGACGCGAGTGTCCAACCTGCGTGCGCGCGTGCGCGCCTCTCTCATCGCCGCGGGCCGGGGTGCCGAGGCCGCTGCCTTGAGGATCGCATCCCGCCTGTCATTTCGGCCGCTGCTGAGCGTGATCATGCCACTCCCGTCCACGGCCGGGCCGACAAGAACCGTGGCGTCCGGCATGGAGACGATCGCCGGTGAGCTGACCGCAGCATTGCGGATGGCGCGCGGCAGGTGGGTGGCGGTGCTCGATGGCGATGGTCCGATCACGCCCGAGATCGTCGCATCGCTGCGGAACGCAGCGACGCGACATGCCGCCTTGGTGCCGGTGCTCGAGCCGGAGGAGGATCCGGTTGCGCTCATGACCGCCGCCGTGCTGACTGAGGGAACGGCATTCCCTCGCGCAGTGGCGCGGGCAGCTGCAGCCGACGACGGGTCCTGCAATCTTGCGGGGCTGCGCCATCGAGCGCGCGCACTCGCCCGGCTCAATCGGGTTCCGTCACCCGCGCTCACCACTTCGGCACTTGTCGACAGTTCGGAACCGTCGGCCGCCGAGCGGATCGCAGCGATTGCTCAGATCGGGACTATCGGCGCCCCCGGCGAACGCGTACGCCGCGCGCTCGATCGGGCCTGCGTCGTCCTGGCTTCCGCCGCCGGTCGTCAGCTGCGGGGCAATGACCAGGACCGGCACGCGCTCATGCAACAGTACCGAGACGGGCACATCCCCTGGCAGGAGCTCAACGCATCCGCTGCCGAGGACCTCGTGATCGCTTATACGTTCCCCCCGACTCTCGACACCAGTGGTTTCGTCGCCGCCCGTCGGCTCGATGAGCGCGGCCGCGCCTTCGACGTCATCGCGCAGGACATGAGGAGTGTCTTCCCGACCGACTTGCGCTCGCTCGAACTGGTCGCCGACGATCTGGGCGCGCACCGCATCCACCGGGGCCGCGCGACGGCGAGCACTTGGCCGGTGCTCGAGGAATACTGCCGGTTCGGACTCGACCAGATCGAGCGGCGTGAGCGTGAGCTCGGCGCGTACCGTACCGTCTACAGTCGCTCGATGTGGCTGCCCCCGTCGATCCTGGCAGCCTGGTTCAAGTCCCGGAGGCCATCCGTGCTGTGGACCGCCGAGCTGTCGGACCCGCTGACGCTGCGCCCCGACGGTGGCAGGCGCGAGGAGAAGCTGACCGACAGCGAGATTCTGAGCGACATCGAATCCGCGGCTCAGAGGCGCGGCTTGCCTGGACCGGCGTCGGATTCTCTGTTCGAGGCCGTCGAATGGATGGTGTATACGCTGGCGGACGAAATCGTGTTCACGAACGAGAACCAGCGCGAGCTGATGCTCGGCACTTACCCCGATCGCGCGGTCGCCAACCGTGCGCGCTCACACTCCGTCATCCGTCATCACCCAGAGCCGGACCAGTCTCTGTATGCCCTCGGCTCGTCGGCCATGCCCTCACTGGACGGGATCGTGTCCATTGGGTACTTCGGCCGCTTCTACGACGTGCGCACGCCCACCGATCTCCTCGCGCCGTTCGCGTCTCTTTCGGCGGTCGAACGACGCGGCCTGAGGATGTTCATCTTCACTCCCAATGCGGATCCAGTCCATGACGCGGTTCGCGACAGTGGGCTGGAGGATCTGGTCGAAGTCCGACCGACCCTGGGATACTTCGACTTCCTCGCCACCGCGCGCGACATGGACTGGCTCCTCGTTGCTGACGCTCATCGCCCCGAAGCCTTTCCGGTGAATCCGTATCTGCCTTCGAAGTACGCCGACTATCGTGGCGCCGGCGCCAAGATCTGGGGGATCGTCGAACCGGGATCGATACTCAGCGGCAAGCCTCTCGATGCAAGCTCGCCCCTGGGTGACGAGTCGGCAGCGGCGGACGTCCTGCGGGCAATCGCGGCCGGATCACTCTGATCGGACGCGCCACGTCCCACGGGTATCGATGAGGATGCGATCAGGCAACCCGAGCGCAGTCGCGTCGGTCTCCCGGAACGCACGGTGATCAACCAGCAGTACGACGATGTCGGCGCTCGAGACGGCGTCCTCGAAGCCGGTGAGGCTGACCTGCGCCAACCCGGCGAGTTCGGGAGGAAGGGCTGCGATGTGCGGTTCGACCGCGAGGATCGCGGCATCCGGCATCGTCGCTGCGATGCCCGCCACGATCTGCACCGCCGGCGATCCGCGGAGGTCATCGACGTTTGGTTTGAAGGTGAGTCCCAACGTGGCGATGGTTGCGCCGGGCCGCCCGGCAGCGGCCACGCGCACCTGCTCGATCACCCAGTTCGGCTTGGCGTCGTTGACCTCGCGCGCTGTGCGGATGAGCGGGGTGAGCGCGGGTGCGCTGTCCACGATGAACCACGGATCGACCGCGATGCAGTGCCCACCGACGCCCGGGCCGGGCTGCAGGATACTCACGCGCGGATGCCGGTTAGCAAGGGAGATCAACTCCCATACGTCCACGGCGAGGGCATCGGCGACGACGGACAGTTCGTTGGCGAAGGCGATATTCACGTCGCGGTACGAGTTCTCCACCAGCTTGGTCAGCTCTGCTGTCCGGGCGTCGGTCACCCGGATTTCTCCCCTGCAGAACCGTGCGTACAGCTCACGGGCACGTGCGGCTGCTGCGGGGGTGACACCCCCCACGATGCGGTCGTTCGAAGTGATCTCGGCGACGATGCGACCGGGAAGTACCCGCTCGGGGCAGTGCGCGAGATCGACGTCCAGCACGCCGTCGACGCCGACGAGGTCGGGGCGAAGCCCCGCGAGTTGGCGGGCGACGGACTCGGTGGTTCCCGGCGGGACGGTGGATTCAACGATCACGAGGTCGCCCGCCTTGAGTACCGAGGCGATCATTCCGGTGGCGGCACGGACGAACGACAGATTCGGGGTGCGATCTTCTGCGACGGGCGTCGGCACGGCGAGGATGTGCGCATCGGCGACGCCGGGCTCGACACCCGCAGTGAGCGATCCGGACGCGACGGCACCGGCCACCAGCTCGGACAGATCTGGTTCGGCGAACGGGACGTGCCCGGCGGCGACCGCATCGGCCGTGGCCCGGTTGACATCGACGCCGTGCACTGCCACGCCGCTGGTGGCGAGGACGGCGGCTGTGGGCAGGCCGATGTAGCCGAGCCCTAGTACGTTGACAGAGGCGACAGGCTTCATCTCGGGCTTTCGGGGGTCGTTTCGGTCATGGGCGGAACTCATCGGGTCGAGCCGCGCCGCTGAAGTACGCGCGTATGGCTGCAAGCGCTCGTTCGGCGGCGCGACCGTCACCGAACGGGTTGACGGCGGTGGACATCCGAGCGTACCGCCCCGCATCGTCGAGCAACGCGGAGACGGCGGCGGCGATACGGTCGGGTTCGGTACCTACCAACTCGGCGACACCGGCTTCGACCGCCTCAGGCCGCTCGGTCTCCTCGCGCAGCACGAGTACGGGCTTGCCCAGGGCGGGGGCCTCCTCCTGGAGGCCGCCGGAATCGGTGATCACGAGGACGCACTGCTGCAGCAGCTGACACATGTCCGGGTAGGCGAGCGAGTCGGTGAGGATGATGTTCGGCTCCTCAGACAGCGCCGAGATGAAGATCTCCCGCACCGCGGGATTGGCGTGCAGCGGCAGCACCAGGTCTGTCGCAGGGTATCGCTCTGCGATGCGCTTCAGTGCCTGCGCTGTCCGGCGCATGGGCTCGCCCCAGGACTCGCGGCGGTGCGAAGTCACCAGGATCACGGGCCGGTCGGCATCGCGCTGTGCCAGAGCCGGCTCGGCGAACCCGTCGACGCGCTCCAGCGCGGTGTGAAGGGCGTCGATCACCGTGTTGCCGGTGACCACGATGTCGTCGGCGGGGATGCCGGTTCTGCGCAGGTTGGCGGCGGCACCCGCGGTGGGGGCCAGGTGCAGTGCGGCGATCTGAGTGATCAGGCGGCGGTTGCCCTCCTCTGGATACGGGGAGGAGATGTCCGGGGTGCGCAGGCCCGCCTCGAGGTGGAAGACCGGGATCCTCTCGTAGAACGCTGTGAGGGCGGCGGCCAGCGCCGACGTGGTGTCGCCCTGCACGAGCACAGCGTCGGGTGCCAGCGCGCGCAGGCAGGGCGACAGCGCCGATAGCGTTCGCGCCGCGAGATCATTGAGCCGGCCGTCAGGGCGGAAGAGGCCGAGGTCGGTGTGCGGGACGATGCCGAACACGTCGTGGACTTGGGTGAGCATTCCCTGGTGTTGGCCGGTGACGACGGAGAGCATCTCCAAGCCTTCTGTGCGGGCGGCGACAATCGGGGCCAGCTTGATGGCTTCGGGGCGAGTGCCGTAGACGGCGACGATGCGGCGGGTCACGGCCGCGGACCGTCGTGCTCGACGCCGGCGAACGAGAGTTCGGCAGGGATGATGACCTCGGCGTCCGTAGTGCGGCGGATGCGGGCAGCGGCCGCGGCGGACTTGCGCTGGAAAACCTCCGGGTGTGCATAGAGGTCTCGTATGGCGTCGGCCAAGCCGATTGCGTCATCCGGAGGGGCGAGGTACCCCTCGGCCTCGCTCACGAACTCCGGCACGGCCGCGATACACGTGGTGACCGGGACCAGTCCGGACGACATAGCCTCGTCTCGGCTGACCCCATGGGTGTCGGCACGGGTCGGAATCAGGAGCACGCCGTACTCCTTGTGGAGGGCTGCGATCTCGTGCTGCGTTGCGAAGCGGCGTTCAACCGTGACGTTGGCGAAGGCCGCCAGCGGCGCTGTGTTCTTCTCGAATTCGGGTCCGTCGCCGATGAAACGGAACTCGAGTTCACCGAACCACGGTTCGTCGGCGAGATCGCGAACGGCGGCCACCGCGAGGTCGTTGGCGTAGATCGGGCCCACGTGCGGACGGATCGAAAGGATGCGCAGGCGCTGGGCGGGGTGCTTCGGGGCATAGGTGAACATCATCGTGTCGATCGGGTTGGGAATGACCGCCCGCCGCGACTCGGGCAGGTCGACACCGAGGTCCGCCAAGGTCTGGATGAGGAACTGCTTCGAGACGAAGGCGAAACGCACTGACTCCGGTGCCGTGGCCAGCACGTGTCGCCAGAATGTCGCGCGCGCGGCCGTTGCACGCTGCGCTTGCGCGAGCGCGGCCGCATCCGCGTAGGGGCGGTGTTGCCAGCCCTGCACCTCGGAGCCGTGCACCCACACGGTGATCTGCAGCCGCGCAGCCTCTTCCTCCAGGACGCGCCAGATCGGTGCGGAGAGGAAGTGGACGAAGACGTGGGTCAGACCGGGCCGGCGCAGGGCGCGGCGCAGCGCGGCCGCGCCCCCGGTCTCGACCTCGACACCCTCGAACTCGTACCGCGCGCTGCCCGCGGAGGCGTCGATTGTGAACACGCCCACGGGGATGCCGCCTCGCCGGTACGCTCGCACGCGTGCATGGACGAACCCGTAGCGGTACAGGTTGTCGTGCGCTGGGTAGGCGTCGGTGACGACGAGGACAGCGGGGCCGGCGACGGCGTCGGCCTCGGCTTCGTGGGGGGCGTCGACGCGTAGCGCGCGGATGCGGAGGGTGCCTGCTCCCTCGACGCGAAGCCCGAGATCGTAAGCGACGGCGCGATCCGGCCGGTCGAAGTGAAGGTCCAGGCCGGCCGGTCCGGAGTCGGTGCGGAGCGTCCGGCCGCCGTCGTCGATCCAGCGCAGGAGGACCTTGATTGCGAGGGTTCCCTCGGCATCCAGCCGCAGGCGCGCGGCATCGGGTGCGGGCTCGCGCCCCTCGGCCCACACTGTCGTGGCGGGCGCGCCGTCTTCGCGGTCCAGTGTGATCGTCCCGCCGCCGGTAGGCACGATGTCCAGGCGGGAGGCAGCGGGCGCCGCGGCGGGCCAGCGATCCGGATCGACCAGCAGGTGGTCGGCGCGTTCGTCGGCCGTAAGCGGGCCGTGCGGCAGGAGCGTCTCCAGCTCGGCCAGCGGCATGCCCTCGTATACGGGCAGCGCTGAGGAGGCCGACTCGGCCTGGTCGTGGTGGGCGCCGCCGGCGCAGTAGTCGAACGGGTCGATCGATACGACTTGCCCGTCTGCGGCGACCGGCACGGCGTCGGCAAGGAACTCGGCGACACTCAGCCGCGCGGCGGTGGCGGCCGTCGCCAGCGATCGTGCGGGGGCGACAGACTGGTCGCCCAGCTGGCGATGGGCCTCCCCCCGGCGCTGGCGGACGAGTCCGGCCGCGCCTACGGCGATGTGCTCGGCCTTGGTGATCCAGGAGGCGTCTGTGTACGCGGGGGCTTGAGCGAGGCCGATGAGGTAGTCAGGTCCGTACCAGTCGCCCGGGTCGAACACCGCCGCGGGCCGGCCGCCGGTGAGTTCGTCCAGCGGCGCCGGCGACCAGGGTTCGGTGACCGGCATGCCGTGCTGCGCGCCGATCTCGGCGGCATCAGGATCGGCGGTGGCGATGACGGCGTGGGTATCGACACCGCGCTGCGCGGCAACCACGGTGACGAAGGCGCGTGCCGAAGCCGCATCAGGGCACCGCCCGAGCACGGCCACCGACGGCCGGTGTTCCTCACTGGGTCGCCCCTCCAGCGCGGCGACGAGTCCGCGCAGGCGTGTCGTCCATGTGTGCTCGCGCAGGGTCTTGCGCAGCGCGATGGTCGTGAGCCGCTCGCGCCGCTCGTGGTCGGTCAGTAGCTGCCGTACGGCGGCGGTCAGGGTCGCGCCGCCGTCTGCGACAGTCACGAGCTCGCCGAAGAGCAGGCGGATGCTCCGCGCCGCTGCCGAGAGGACTGGCGTGCCCGTCAGCGCCATCGCCGCGACCCGGCGTGGGAACAGCGACGCGGACGCCGTGACAGTGCCGACGTTCAACCCGATTGCCGCGCCGCGATACCGCGCCGCGAGATCCTCTGGGCGGCACCATCCCTGCGCGTAGCCGGAGAGGTCGTCGGGCAGGCGATGGTGCGGGAGGATGCCACCGGCATTGCGGTCGCTGATCTCGAGCGGAACGATCTCCGCGACGGCGCGCAACAGTTGCGCGGACGTGCGCGCCCGATGCTCGCTCCGATGATAGTAGCCGCCGGCGAAGACGGCGACCTCGCGCCGCCGCTCGTCACCGACAGGACTATGGAGTCGAGGCTGCCCGGCGAACGGAAGCAGATGGATACGCGTGTGGCCGAGATCGCGACGCAGCTGCGCGATCGCGTCGGAGTCCGGCGTGCAGACGAGATCGAAGTGCGCGGCCAGTTCGAGGTAGTCGTCGTACCGGTCGGGATCGGCAGTGTGCCAGAACACTGTCGCCACGCCGCGCTCCGCGCACTTCTCGAGCAGAAGCGACAGGTCTTGCACGACGGGCCACGCCGGCGTGCCCGGCGGCTCGCCAGGTTCGTGCCAGCGTGGTTCCACCAGCAGGATGTCGGGCTCGAACCCCCAGAGATCGTCATGCATATGCGTCGATCGAACGGCGCGGAGCTCGCACTCGGGACTCAGCTCCAGCGCCGTCTCATCCGTGACGATCGCGGCCACCCGTAGCAGGCGGTTCGACCGGTCCTTCGCACGCAACACGACAGCGCTGCGCTGTGCCCGCGCCTCGCCGACGGAGCGGAGCACATTGTCTGACCAGGCCCGCTGAGACCAGGGCCTCAGCAACGGGGAGGATGGTGCCCCTGCGTTGGTCGTGGCGACCGGAGCGGCGATGGGGCTCGCGGGATCAATGGCGGGAGCGGAGGCAGTCCGCGGGATGCGCCGGATCAGCCGGCCCGCTGCGTCCGCGAGCCGCACGACACGGCGCCGCCGCACGGCGTCCAGCTGTGTGCGCGCGCGTGCGGCGTCGCGGACGGCGGCGTCACGCTCGGCACGCAGCGCCGTGGTCTCTCGGACGGCCCCATCGAGCAGTCGGCGCTGAGCGGCCTCGAGTGCCGCGTGCAACACGGTCTCCTCGGCGGACACTTCAGGCGATGCGCCCGCGTCGGGCTCACCGGGAGGACACTGAGTCGTCATACGAGTTTCTTGTCGGGTGCGCGCGGCTTCGCCCTCGTGACGGGGGAGGATGCCGCGATATCCAGGTTAGCGGCGCCGCGTCTCAGGCTACCCGAGCCGAGCGGCGTGGGCGCGAGGGGGCGCCGCTGTGCGTGCGTGGTACTCTCGCGCGCAGACGCTGGAGGAATCAATGGGGGCACCGTCACGCATGCGCCGCGCCGTCGCGGCTCTGGTCGCCGTCGTTCTGACGGGGGCCGGTCTGGTGACGGCGCCCGCTGCCGTCGCCGCTCCCGCGGCGTCGCGTGTCGCGGGGGCGGACCGCTATGCGACCGCCGTCGCGCTGTCGCGGGCGGCGTACCCGGACGCCGGCGCGGTGTCCACCGTGTTCCTCGCGAGCGGCACCGACTTCGCCGACGGTCTCAGCATCGGGCCCGCCGCGACGGCACTGGGCGGGCCTGTCCTGCTGACCGCGCCCCGCGCGCTGCCTGCCGGCACGCGCGCCGAACTGATCCGTCTGGCGCCGGACCGCATCGTGATCGCCGGCGGATCCGTCGCCGTCTCCGACGCCGTCGCACGGGAGCTGGGCGAACTCGCTCCGACGGTGGAGCGGCTGGCAGGAGCAGACCGCTACGCGACCTCGGTACAGGCCGCCGCACTCGGCTTCCCGGACGGCGCCGCGCGCGTGTACATCGCCACGGGCGCGGCGTTCCCCGATGCGCTCAGCGGCGGGGCGCTGGCCGGTGCAGACGATGCGCCGCTGCTCCTCGTGCGCGGGCGCAACGCGTCGCTCGACCCGGCGACGGCGGCACTGCTCGAGGCGCTCGCGCCCCGCGAGATCGTCGTGATCGGCGGCGACGCGGCGGTCACGACGGCCATGGCGAACGCCGTCGCAGCCGTCACGGGCGCGAGCGTTCGCCGACTGGCGGGGGCGAACCGCTACGAGACCAGCGCGAAGGTGGCCGCCGAGTTCGACCGACCGCAGACCGTCTACGTGGCCACGGGAGCCGACTTCCCGGACGCGATCGCGGCGTCCGGGATCGCGGCGAAGGACTCGGCGCCGATCCTGCTCACCCCCGCGCATTGCCTCACCGAGTCTGCGCGCGGCTATGTCTCGAGAGTCGCACCGGCGAGATTGGTGCTGATCGGCGGTCCCGTCGCGCTGCGCGGCCTGGTCGCTCAACAGCACGCCTGCCTCAGCCTCACCGATCCGAAGAGCCCGTGGGTGTTCGTCAACAAGAAGAACCCGCTGTCGCCGCTGAAGTACGCCCCCTCCGACATGCGTCAGCCGTCCATCACCCGGGTGGGTGGCGCGACGCTGCGCACCGAGGCCGCCGCGGCGCTCGAGAAGCTGTCCGCCGCGGCCGCCGCGGCCGGTGTCGGCCGGCTCGGGAACTCCAGCGCGTACCGGTCCTACGCGACCCAGAGTTCGATCTACAACCGCAATCTGCGCACACAGGGCAAGGTCTGGACCGATCGGTCTTCGGCGCGCCCCGGTCACAGCGAGCATCAGACCGGCTGGGCGGTCGACGTCGTCGCGTGCGCGCCGGGCTGCGGGGGCATCTACGCGTTCGGCGGGTCGAAGACCGGCGCGTGGGTGGCTGCGAACGCGCACCTCTACGGTTTCATCGTCCGGTACAAGGCCGGCTACGAGCACATCACCGGGTACAAGAGCGAACCGTGGCACCTGCGGTATGTCGGGGTCGCCCTCGCGACCGACATGCGCAGCGGCGGGTTCTCCACGCTCGAGCAGTACTTCGGCCGGCCTGCGGCACCCTCCTACTGACGGCCGTATCGCCCGCGTGCTGACACGGGCGGTACTCACGCGTATCCTGAGCGCGGGACAACGGAATGGGGCGGGGCGCCCTGGGGATGGGGTTGGCGATGTCGACACGCATGCGGACGCGACGGGTGATGCCTTCCCTGGCGATCGGCGCACTGCTGATCACCCTGCTGGCGGCACCGGCCGCGGCGGACGACACCGGGGCCGTCACGCCCCACGATCCGTCCCCTCCCGCCGAGGTGACCGTCAGCGGCACGGTGCGCGTGGTGCCGGCCGAGCAGCGGCCCGTGCACGCCGTCCTCGGCGACCCCGCCCCCGAACCCGAGCAGCACTTCTCGGGCAGCGTCACCCTGCACACGGATGACGGCGCCACCGTCGACCTGCGCGGCGC
>PJUD01000388.1_pt1 | contig 25193 bp, 20 predicted proteins | sample 1512341 | NCBI WGS metagenome assembly PJUD01 (sample SAMN08177675, study PRJNA422409) | Feces metagenome, whole genome shotgun sequencing project. | isolation source: Chicken feces (3) enriched on wood chips: beechwood xylan treatment | host: Gallus gallus | place: USA: Madison | collected 2015-01-15 | reverse complement strand
TGGTACTGGCAGGAATTTGGAGCAACTAAAGGTTATCCTTGGTATGGCCGTCATTACAATATCGGGCTGGAACCGTTCGCGGGCTATCCTACGCTTGGGCTGGAAGAGGCGATTCGCAACGACAGCGCGGGAGCGATAGGGGCCAGGGAGCGCAAAGCCTTTCGGTTGAAAACATCTCCCTACGAGTTGGACAGGTGAGATAGGGGAACCAAGATTGAAACTCCCGAGAATCGGCTGTTGATTCTCGGGAGTTTCGTTGCGGTTACAGGATCGGTCCGCATGCGATCCGATTTCCGGAGTTGCCGGACGGATCGGTGACGTAATCGTCCTCTTTTTCGTGGATCATCAGAGAGGTGCCCCCGTCGCGCAGCAAGGAGTTCGGCTCGCCTCTCTTTAGCGTGACCGTTTTGCTGATCAGATCGGTTTCGACTTTCCCGTCCGGACCGACTTCGATATTGAGCAGATCTCCGGCATGGAAGCCCTGCGGATTGTTGAAGCCATGCTGCTTCTGATAAGGATTCAAGTGGGCGCCCGCAGATTCGAATTTGGGGGGCTCGCATTTCCCGACTTCGTGGAAATGGATGCCGTGAATGCCGGGAGGGAGCTTTTTCGCTTTGAGATGGATGCGAACCGCCCCGACCTCTTCCGTAAGAACCGCGGTTCCGATTTTGTGCCCCTTGTCGTTAATAATCTTGACTTTCACCTTATCCGGGACGGCGGACGTCTCTTCGGCCGCGAGGGCGGATCCGGCGCTCCCCGAGACAAGTGCGATGCCGAGCAATCCGGCGATCAACTGGGTTCGAATGTTTTTCCACATGCGGATTCAACCTCCGTAATCTGTTGTTGTAAATCGTCAACTATCTTAGCTTCACCATCTTCGGCGAAAAGAAACATCTCCCTCGAATTCCTCTTTTTTATCCCCCCACTAAATGATCTGATTCCTCATCAATCGACATGCAGCTGACACATTACGATGTTAAATTCAATCTGGTATTCGCTTGCTGAGAATCTGACCGAGTACATAATCATTTAAATGATGTCTAAATAGAGCGAAAGCGGGGGCGTGACATGAAGAGAAAAAATGTGTTTTGGCTCGCAGTTGGCGTCTTGTTATTGTTCGGAAGCTTTCCGATGGCGAGCGCGAAGAATAATCTCAAAACCGTAAGCGCTACCGTAGCCTCTAATCTATTGATGTTATTGAATGGCGAAGTCTGGCAGCCCAAAGATCAGAAGGGGGAACGAGTGTATCCGGTTATTATCAACGGTTCGTCTTATTTGCCTGTCCGCGTTCTGTCGGAAGCTTTGGATGTCGATATTCAATGGGACAGCGCTGCGCAAACGATCAAAATTGGCGAGGGAACTTCGAGCGTCCAGGGGACTTCAAGTATCGATTTGACCCAACTGCCGCTCGGCGATGGCAAGTATACGCTCATGGGTCCTCAGAAGGGATACATTTATCTTGCCAGTCCGCCTCGCGGGGGAGACGGCGCCTATAAACAGGGAGAATGGATCAATACGAGTGAAGGCACATTTGATATGACTCAAAAGGCAGTGGTAGATGGCGCGGTTAAGTGGGAATCCGAGCTAACTATAGAGTTGAAGGGGAAGGATCGAATTCTGACAGGCAATCGTCTGCCGGACCATGCGACAGGGAGATTTCCCATTGATCCATCCGATGATGCTTATCGATACGATAGAAACCCCAATTCCATTAAAGAGAAGTTATTTCAAGTTGTACTGCCTGCAAAGCCTCTTGAAGCCAGCAAGGCGTCGCCTGTTACACCGGGGGCAATCGGAGTGATGTTGACAGGGAGCCTGATTTTTAACGGGCTTGATGCAGCGGGAAGGGATGCTGTAGCACACGAGACGCAGGATGGCTGTTATGGACACCCGGAGAAGGACGGCAGCTACCATTATCATAATTTGTCGGCTTGCGTGGACGATCCGCTCACGGGGAAACATTCAAAGCTTGTGGGGTACGCGCTGGATGGCTTCGGGATATACGGGAAATACGGTGAAAACGGGAAGCTTGTGACGAACGAAGATCTGGATTCGTTTCATGGCCATTCCCATCTGATTGAGTGGGATGGGGAGAGGGTGGAAATGTATCATTACCATACGACCGTCGAATTTCCCTATACGATCGGCGCATTCAAAGGAACGCCGGTGAGACAAGGGTTGACCTACTTCTAAGGACGGCGCCGGACCTATCCATGCTCCTAACAACTTAAATGAGGGGTCTATCGAGACAATGAAGCTGAGAATAGCGATTGCAAGTTTATTGGTGATATTGCTCGCGACAGGGTGCTCGAGACCCGATAATCCGAGCGGACAGCGGGAGAAGATGCTGAGCAAACGTCCGGAAGATATCGTGATTGGGGTGGCTTGGCCGTTCGAGACTAGGAACGACGGGTTTAAGGAAGGGCTCGAATTAGCTTACGAAGAGGTGAATCGAAGCGGGATTATGGGGCATAAGATCCGCTTGGTGCAGGAGGATGATCAATCCTCGGTTACTGCGGGTTTGGCGATTGCCCAAGCCTTTGCCAATAATCCCAATATGGCGGCTGTCATTGGCCATCGCAGCTCCGCTGTTACAGTTCCCGCATCCAAAGTCTACGAGAATGCCGGACTGCTGCTGCTTGCGCCCTCCTCCACTTCGCCCGGCTTGACGGAAGGGGGAGTTAAGCATGTGTTTCGTCTGATTCCGAATGATATTCAGCTTGGCGCAGAAATGGCCGATTACGCCAAAGCCGAGGGGTATCGCAATATTGCAATTTACTACGCCAACGACGAATACGGAAGGGGGCTGGCCAATTCCTTCGAAGACAGCGCCAAATCCAATGGTCTGCAAATCATAGATCGCATTTCCGACTATAAGGACAGCGCAGATTTGAAACGTCTTGTCGACAAATGGAAGCTGCTCGATTGCCAGGCCGTCTTTATTGCCCAGACGATGCCGGATGGGGCCGAATTTATCGTCCAGCTCCGTAAGGCAGGGTTGGACGTTCCTTTGATGGGAGGCGATGGAATGGATTCGCAGGACTTGTTGAAGATTGCCGGACAAGACGCGGAGAATGCCGTCGTCGCTTCTATTTTCAATCCGCAGACCCCCAACGAATTCGCTGAATCCTTTATACGGAAATATACAGAGAAATATGGCGAGGCTCCGCGCAAATACGCGGCCCAAGCTTACGATTCTTTGCATCTGCTGGCTGAGGCGGTACGACAAGCGAATTCATGGAAAGCCGCGGATATCGCTGAAGTTCTGAGAAAGCAACCGGCGTGGCAAGGCGTATCCGGTACAAGGACGTTTGACGCCAATGGCGAGGTGCAGAATATGCCAAGCGTGTTGAAACGGGTAGTGGATGGAAAGTTCGAGTATATGAATTAAGGGAGCGGCACGGGATGAACAATCAAGTTTTCCGTAAAGCGTCTATTGAGCGCTTATCTTCGCCCGAACAGTTGGACACGTTGATGAAAGTGACCTCCCCCAAAGGTTGGCTCGCTTTGATTGCGTTAGGTTTGCTGATCGCTGCCGCGATCGTGTGGGGCTTTCTAGGAACGATAAGTACGCAAATTACAACAGAAGGCGTGCTCATCCGACCAGGAGGCTTGCAGACCCTCTACGCTTCGTCAAGCGGACAGATTACCGATATTCGCGTAGTGGAGAATGATAATGTGAAGAAAGGCAATGTCATTGCGCGAATCGAACAACCGCAAATGCTGAAGCAGCTTGAACGGCTGACGGTTGAACTCAAGACCGCAGAGGCGGCTTATGCGAATGAGCCGCTGGAGGAGCTCGGCGAGCAGATCGCAAACCGCAAACAAGCGATTGCCGATCTGCAAGCGGACTATATGAATCAATCGAGCATTGTCAGCGTGTATACGGGCAGAGTTCTGGAAGTGAACGTCAAGAGGGGGGCTTCGGTTGACGTGGGTACGCCAGTGATTTTGGTGGAATCGGGAGAGGCGCGAGCGAAGGATCTGAAGACGGTGATCTACGTTCCTGTGCAGAGCGGGAAGAAAATACTTCCTGGTATGACGGTTGATGTTTCTCCTAGCTCCGTCAATAGAGAGGAATACGGATTTATGCTCGGTCGCGTCACCTCTGTGTCAGAATTCCCGTTAACGGCGCAATCGATGTTCCTCACGCTTGGGAACGAGGCGCTGGTTAGTGAACTTGCCAGCGGGGGCACGGCCATGCTTGAGGTGAAGGCAGATCTTATTCCGGAGACTTCTACCGTTAGCGGCTACAGATGGTCAACGTCCGATGGGCCCCCGCAGCGGATGGATAGCGGAACATTGGTAACTGCGTCCATTACGGTAAAAGAGCAAAAACCGATTTCGTTGATCATTCCACAGTTGAAGTGACAAAGGAGGGCGATTCGGTCATGAAGCCTCCGAAACGAGTGAGGACGCCAACCATTTTGCAGATGGAGGCTGTGGAATGCGGAGCTGCGTCATTAGCGATTGTGCTCGGTTATTACAACAGCTTTATTCCTCTGGAGGAGCTCCGTATCGAATGCGGGGTGTCCAGGGATGGCAGCAAGGCCAACAATATACTCAAGGCAGCTAGGAAATTCGGTCTAATCGCCAAAGGCTACAAGAAAGAGCCCGAAGCTTTGCGAGAGATGCAAGGGCCGGTCATTATTCACTGGAACTTTAACCATTTCGTCGTTCTGGAAGGATTCAAGAACAATAAAGTCTATTTGAACGATCCGGGGATGGGACCGCGTACGGTAACCTTCGAGGAATTCGATCAGTCCTTTACAGGTGTCGCGTTGACATTCGAGCCTTCGGAGGAGTACAGGGAGCAAGGGGGAAATCCCGGCATAGCGGGTTCGTTGAAGAAACGGTTAAAAGGCTCGGAGAGGGCTTTACTATATGTGATTCTGGCCGGGCTGTTCCTGGTCATTCCGGGACTTGCCATTCCCGCTTTCACGCAGGTGTTCATCGATCAAATTTTGCTGGGACAGAACGGGGAATGGCTACTCCCCGTTCTGCTCGGCATGCTGATGACCGCCTTTCTACGCGCGGCATTAACCTGGCTGCAGCGATATTATCTGCTGCGGCTGGAAACCAAGCTGTCGCTCAGCATGTCCAGCCGTTTTCTCTGGCACGTATTGCGCCTCCCGATTCAATTTTTTTCCCAGCGATTCAGCGGGGAGATTGGCAGCAGGGTTATGATCAACGATACGGTGGCGCAATTGCTATCGGGCGAGCTGGCGGTTTCGATATTGAGCTCGGTCATGATCGTATTCTATTTATTTCTGATGTTTCAATATAGCGTCCTGCTTACCTTCATCGCGATCGCTGCCGCGCTGCTCAACCTGGTTTTCCTGCGGCTGATTTCAAGGAAGCGGGTAGATCAAGGAATGCGTCTGCTTCAGGATGAGGGCAAGATGGACGGAATCGCGATGAATGGATTGCAAGTGATCGAAACGCTTAAATCCAGCGGTTCCGAATCCGATTTCTTTGCCAAGTGGGCCGGTTATCAGAGTAAACTGATGAACTCCGAGCAGCAGATCGGCGTTTCCTCAAGCGTCTTGGGGGCTGTCCCTTCCTTGCTTGCGGGAGCGAGTACGGTGGCTATTTTAGCAGTGGGCGGCTTCCAGGTGATGGAGGGGATGATGACGATCGGTATGCTCGTGGCCTTTCAAAGTCTGACGGCCAGCTTCATCGGTCCGGTCAACCAGATGGTTGAGCTGGGAGGGTCGCTGCAGGAAGCAAGCAGCGGCTTGAAGCGGTTGGACGATGTGTTGAATCATGAGCTCGACAGTCAGATCTCCCAATTGTCCGAGACGGGTTTGGCGGACGGCGGCGAAGCGCGTCCTGTCGAGGGTAAGCTGACGGGGGTCGTTGAATTAAGAAATGTCACATTCGGTTACAACAAATTGGAGGGCCCGTTGATCGAGAACCTCAATCTCAGCCTGAAGCCCGGGTCGCGCGTGGCGCTTGTAGGCGGTTCCGGCAGCGGAAAATCGACCGTTGCCAAACTGATTGCCGGCATCTACCAGCCATGGTCCGGCGAAATTCTCTTCGACGGAGTGAATCGCCAATCCTTATCGCGCAGTCTGGTCGGGAACTCGCTAGCGGTAGTCGATCAGGATATTCATATGTTCGAAGGCACGATCAAAGATAATTTGACGCTCTGGGATGCGACAATACCGGAGACGGATATGGTACGCGCTGCGAAGGATGCCTGCATTGACGATATGATCAGCTCCAGAAACGGCGGTTACGGGCATGTTCTTACGGAAGGCGGCGGCAATTTCAGCGGAGGACAACGCCAGCGCTTGGAGATTGCCCGCGCATTGGCAGGCAATCCTTCGATTCTTGTGCTTGACGAAGCGACAAGCGCATTAGACCCGAAGACGGAACAGTTGGTGGACGCCAGCTTCCGCAGACGGGGATGTACCTGCGTGATTGTCGCGCATCGCTTGAGCACGATTCGCGATGCCGATGAAATCATCCTGTTGCAGTGCGGTACAGTGGCTGAGCGGGGGACGCACGAGCAGCTCATGAAAATAAATGGCGCCTATGCCAAATTGATCGAGGAACATTAAGGGGAGGGGGATTCCGGGATGAGTCGAGCCGATCGTACTTTATTGGAGCGATTTTTCGCCAAACATGGCGAGAGGGTTCGCATCGAAGGAAATCATCCGCTGATTGTTACGGATGAATCCTCTGTCTGGTATATTCAAGAGGGTCATATCGATCTGTTTGCCGTTACACTCCGGGACGACGAAATCGTTAGCCGGCGGGAATTCCTGTTCAGTCTTGATCCGGGGCGCCTTATCTTCGGATATTATCGCGACGGGACTGCAGGCAGCGATGCCGCGGGGCATCTAAGCGCCGGTGTGACGGGAACCGTACTGCTGCGGGCGGATAGCTCTCTACTGTATCAAGAGTATACAGACAGCGCAATGCAAGCGGCATTATCGCTTCAAGTCCAAGCATGGGTGCAGAGCTGGTCGAAGGTGTTGAAGCTAACGGAAGCGATAAGACCCTTCGATCGATTGGACGAGCAATTGTCCGACTTCCATAAAACCGTTCATTATCGGTATCTGCAGAGGCGTGTGACGACATGGCAGGCCGAACAGCAAAGCCTCGAACGTAAGCGGAGCAATGATCAAGCGGTTATGGAGCAAGCGCTTAAACAACTGGCTGCTGTAACGGGCAGCAGTCATCGGCAAGCCGGGGCTGATATCGCAAGCAACGACATGCTTTACACAGCGTGCAAGCTGGTTGGCGAATCGATCGGGATGAAGGTCAAGCCGACGAATGCTCGTCAGTTAAGCAAGATCCGCGACCCTGTGGCGTCTATAGCTAGAAATTCGGGGTTTCGTTCCCGTCAAGTTGTTCTGAAGGACCGATGGTGGCTTGAAGATAACGGGTCTTTGCTTGGTTATATCGATAATCAGAATATTCCGGTTGCGTTAATTCAGAAAACCCCTAAAGCCTATGCTATGATCGATCCTGAAACGGGGGACGAGCGGACGGTGACGGAACAAATCGCCAAAACCCTCGCTACGATGGCGCATATGTTCTACCGTCCGTTGCCGGCAACGCCGCTAAAGGTGGCGGATATTCTTAAATTCGGTCTGCATACATCGATCAGGCGAGATATCGGAATGATGCTGCTCATGGGCGTCGCTGTCGGGATCTTGGGGACGTTCGTTCCCATTGCCAACGGCATCCTGTTCGATACGATCATTCCTGCGTCAGACAGAGGAATGCTCCTGCAGATGGGGTTCATTTTGGCGTCCGTAACCCTCTCGCTGTTTCTGCTCGAATTAACGCAGTCAATGGCGATCCTGCGACTGGAAGGGAAAATGGACAGTTCCATTCAAGCGGCGGTATGGGATCGATTGCTCAGCTTGCCGGTTTCCTTCTTCCGCGGCTATCCCGCCGGGGATCTCTCGATGCGGGCCAACAGTATTAATGCAATACGCCAATCGCTTTCCGGGATTGCGATGACAGCGATCTTCGGGGGGATTTTCTCTTCTTTTAACTTCTTCCTGTTATTTTACTATGACGTGAAGATGGCGCTTGCCGCCGCAGCGATGGTCTTCATGGCCTTCGCCGTAACGATCGGCGTCGGGATCTTGCAAGTGAGACGGCAGCGCGTATTGCTGCGAATAGAGGGGAAGCTTACAGGAACGTTATTTCAGATCATTAACGGCATTGCCAAGTTTCGCATGGCCGCTGCGGAGAAACGGGCTTTCTTCATCTGGGCGAAGCTGTTCGGCGAGATGAAGGAAACGGATTTTCGAGCGAGGACGTTAACCAATCTCCATGCCGTCTTTCATATTTTCTTTCCCTCTGTGACAGCAATCGTTCTGTTCTACATGTTTGCTTCGGGTTCAAGCGCGTTAAGTCCCGGCAAATTCATCGCCTTCTTCGCGGCGTTCTCGGCTTTTCTCGGAGCGATGCTCTCGATGTCGTCGGCAGTCGTATCGAGCCTGAACATCGTGCCGTTATACGAAAGGGCTAAGCCGATCCTTCAGACGATTCCCGAGGTGCTGGAGTCCCGGGACGATCCGGGCGAACTCACAGGGGAAATAGAGGCCAAGCATATTCATTTTCGCTACCAAGCAGACCAGCCGTTCATCCTTAACGATCTGTCCCTGCATATCCATCCGGGCGAATTTGTCGCCTTGGTCGGCGCTTCGGGATGCGGCAAGTCAACTCTATTCCGCTTGCTGCTTGGATTCGAGAATCCGGAATCCGGATCGATCTTCTTGAATGGACAAGATTTAACCACGCTGGATATTCGCGCCGTGCGCAGCCAGCTTGGCGTCGTTTTGCAGAACGGGAAGGTCATGTCCGGCGATCTGTTCACCAACATCGTGGGGTCGTCCAACTTGACGATTGAAGACGCTTGGGAAGCTGCGACGATGGCTGGATTAGATGAAGATATCCGGCAGATGCCGATGGGCATGCATACGATGGTTTCCGAAGGAGGCAGCACGCTTTCCGGCGGACAGCGACAGCGCATGATGATTGCAAGGGCCATTGCCGGCAAGCCTAAGATCCTTCTGTTCGACGAGGCGACTAGCGCTCTGGACAACCGCACGCAGACGATCGTCAGCCAAAGCCTGGAAGCCTTGAAGGTAACGCGTATCGTGATCGCTCATCGGCTCAGCACGATCAGAAATGCCGACCGCATCCTGGTCATCGATAAGGGGAATGTTGTACAGGCAGGTACTTATGAGGAATTGATGCGGCAGGAGGGACTCTTTGGCGAGTTGGCTAAGAGACAATTGGCGTAAGAGGATTCTCGCGAAATCATAAATTCGTTTTCTCTAACGAGGCACAGCAAACGTCCGGGATTATTTGCGGACAGGAACTGTGTCTTTTTTTGTGTATGTATTTATTCTACAAGTTTTCTTGAATATCTCAATTATCGACATTTTACTGACATCTTCGACTCGTACACTCAGGACATAGAAGAAAGGACAACAATTCGTGCAAGGAGGAGACGGCAAAAGAGTTGGACTCAGCAATCGTTCGCGGCGGCGGTTCGGCAAGTGGTACATAAAGCGACCAGCGATACGGCATTCAGGGAACAAGTGTTGAAAGACATACATACCGCAGTGAAGGAAGTATCCGGCCGGGAGGTTCCGCAGGACTTCAAAATCAATGTCGTAGACGGCACGGGGTATCACTTGACCGTTGTTCTGCCCGCGTTCAACCCATCGGGGGAGCTATCCGATCAGGAACTGGAAGAAGTTGCGGGAGGCGTTGTCATCGGCGGAGTAGATTACGGCAAAGGCTCGGCAACCAGTCCCAAATTCGATTGGCCGCGTACGCCGGAAAATGAAAGTATGCTAAATGGCCAACAGAGCGGCGGTACGATCAGGCCCAAGCCCACGATATGAAGGGAGGTGATATTCATGAACCATTCGCACAAGCCGGGCGAAGAAGCAAGCGAACCAGCGGTTAGGCAAGAATCCAATGAAGAAATATCCGAGCATGAGCTGGAGTCTGTAGCCGGTGGCGTCATGTTTGACGGCGATGGCAATAAGAAAGGCAAGCGCGATCCTGGCAAGTTCTATCCTGCAAGCGTTCCGTCATTGTCAAGCGACAATACCTGACGATCATCCTCCCGGTTGCGACAACGGGGTTTGATAAATAAACCAAAAATTTTAGGAGGAATCTTCAATGAGCGAACAAGAAAAAGGTCAATTGTCTGAATCGGAACTGGAAAGCGTAGCCGGCGGCGGTCTGATCAAGGGGATTACCAAGGGAATTAAAAAAGGCGCAAACGATTTGGTCGATAAAGGCAAAAAAGGCGCAAACAATGCAATCGATAAAGGAACCGGCGCCGCTAACGATGCCATTGACACTGTTTATTAAGTTTTAGGTGAAAGACCGGGGCTGTCCCATAAGCGCTTCAAGTAACTTTGAAAGATAATCGATGAACAAGGTGCAAGGGGTATATACCTCCTTCCGCTGCTATGCGCTCCTGAAATTTTTGAATAGGTAAACTCGTGAAAAGGTAATTTCAGTAGCGTATGAGGCAGTTTCCAGGAGATATATACCCCTTCTTTGTCTATCAATCCTCTCAAGCAAATCTGCTAACGGGACAGCACGGCAAACACAATTGTGCACACCAATTCAGAATGTAGGTGTACCGCTTCATGAAATGGTTGAAATCTATATGGACTATACTGGGGAGCATTGTCGCAGGCGTGCTGCTTGGGCTCTATCGACCCGAGCTGGCTTTGAAGCTTGTTCCGTATGGCGAATTGTATCTATCGTTCTTGAAGATGTGTGTGATTCCGATCATGGTTACAGCAATCGTCTCGAGCGTCGGACGGTTGTTTATGTCTTCGGGTCCAAATAATATATTAATTCGAATGATCCTGATTTCAACTGCCAGTATGTTAATCGTCAGCGCTTTAGGACTCATTACGGGCCTATTGGCAAATCCGGGAACGGATATCCCTCCAAGCAGCAAGGCGGTATTGGGAACGGTACTGCTGGATACAGAGTCTGCTTCAGCGACTGCCCCTGAATCCGTCAACACGGGTAGCAGCTTGATGGAATTCGTCTTTAAGCTGATACCTGAAAATATATTTATTGCCTTGGGTCAAGGCAATAATCTGCAAATTTTGTTTTTCTCCGTTGTGACGGGAATCGCGCTTGGAACGATCTCCGCCCGTGGCGGCGATCAGTTTCTATCGATGACCGATCTCTTGTTTAAAGTGTTCCAGAGAGTGATCTCCTGGTCCATGTACCTACTGCCTTTCGGGCTCTTATGCATCATGGCAGGACAAGTTGCCAGCACGGGTATGGGGTTAATGCTCGCGATGTTCAAATTTATTGGGCTCATTCATGCAATGTCGGTCATTCTGATGATCGTGAGCGGTTGCGTTATCGCCTTCAAGCTGAAAATATCGTTTATTCAATCCCTGTCCGGATTGAAGGATTCTCTGATCATTGCTTTCGGAACGCAATACAGCATCGCTACGATGCCCTCGGTTCTTGATGCCCTGCGCGAGCGCTTCAAACTGGATGCCGACTCCGTAAATCTGGTCGTCCCGCTGAGCGTTGTGGTATGCCGTTATAGTATGGTGATGATTTACTCGCTGGGTCTGGTCTTTATCGCACAATTGTATGGGGTTCAACTGGGTTGGCAGGATCTTCTCGTTATTTTAATTGGAGCGGTTCTGGCTTCTGTTGCCGGAGCGGGCGTTCCGGGAATCGTATCGATATCCATGATCGGGATGATTGCGACCCCTTTGCATCTTCCTCACAGTGCCGGCGTTATTCTGCTGATGGCGATCATTCCGGTGATCAATCCCATCATTACAACGGCTAATATTCATTTGAACAGTGCGGCGGCTGTGCTCATAATCGACAAAAGCCGAGAAGAAGACAAATCTGTTGAACAGCGCAGAATTGGAGAGAGGTCAGAAGGCGGAATCGCGTTTGGCAGCAGTTCGGCTACTGGGTGAGCCAAAGCAAGAACATGGATGTTCGCTGTAAAATTAGGGGGTTATCGTGTGATCGTCGGAATAGGTATGGATCTTGTCGATACTTCGCAGATTGAGCAAATGCTTCACAAGGAAAGCCGGCCGTTTATACAAAGCCTGCTGACAAGCAGGGAGATGGATATTGTCGAAAAGGTCGGGGATGAGCGGCGTCGCGCGGAATGGATTGCCGGGAGGTATGCTGCGAAAGAGGCGTTATTGAAGGCGCTTGGATTGCAAAGAGGGGAGGGGATCGGAATGCAGGATATCGAGGTGCTACCGGAATCGTCGGGTCGCCCGCACTGTCATTTATCCGCCCATGTGATCCAACGTATCGGGTTTCCTGTCGTCTGCAACCTTACGATCACCCACACGGCATCTACCGCAGGAGCGATGGTTGTGGTAGAACGGGTGGCGTCGGCGATGCTAGTGTAAATCCGCTTGCGTAGCCGGCCATGATGCGCCGATCAGTAGTAATATTGCGGAAGAAAGGCGATGTGAATGCATATTCGGCCAATGAAAGTGATAGGGAGGTTTACCGCGATACTAATGCTTATCCCTCTCTGGCTATTGACAGCCTGCGGGGAGGAAAGTCCGGTTTCCGGACCCGATGCGGCAATGGCAAACGTTGCTGCGGTTCCTACCGATCCGCCGCATAAAATAAAGGTGTCGGAAGAGGAGCTAGCCCGCTATTCCCCTGAGATGAAGCAAATTTATGATCGTGGGGTATTGCGCGTGGCGATCTATTCCCAGGATCGCATACCGTTCTTCTATGTGGATGATGGCGGCGGGCTTACAGGCAGCGACGTGGAGTTGGCTACGGACATGGCAGCGCAATTCGGTGTTGGGGTGGAATTTATACGAACTGCGCAATCCTTCGATCAAGTGGTCGATCAAGTCGCCTCAGGGCAAGCGGACATCGCCGTCTCCAAGCTCAGTGCAACGTTATCGCGCGCGAAGAAAACGCTATTCTCTCAACCGTATCTCACACTTCGTCAAGGATTGCTTGTTAACCGGTTACAGATCGCGCGATTGGGCCAATCGGACGCCCCCTTGCTGGAAACGATCAAGAACGCGCCTATTCAGATCGGAGTCGTTGCAGGCACCTCCTATGTTCGGTTCGCCAGCGAGTTGTTTCCGGCTGCCGAGCTGAAATCGTTTCAAAACACGCAGACTATGTTGGATGCGGTTTTAAGAGGCGACATTACCGCGATATTTTATGATGAATTGCAGCTGAAGGACATGGTCGAAAGCCAGCCGACGCATTCCATTGAACTGCAACTAATGATCCTGAACGATCAGATCGATCCGATTTCCGTCGCTGTGCCGCCGAATCATGTGCAGATGCTGAATTGGATTAATCTCTATTTGGAAACCAATCCTGCGAAAATAGCCAAGCTTCTGATTAAATACGATATTACGGGAGATTAAACTCTCTCTTAGAGCGCCATCGGATAGGAGGAAAGAATCACCGTAAACGTGGTCTTCCCAGGAGTTCCGTCCGTCAAAACCAAATCTCCGCCGAGAGATCGTGCGATTAATCTGCTGAATGGCAGTCCGATGCCCAGTCCATGTGCGTGCGGTTTGTTATCGCGTCCGCGATAAAAAGGCTCGAATACATCCACATACTCCTCTTGGGATATCCCACGGCCTGTGTCCCGCACATGAATGCGAATCTCGTTGGATTCATGCTGAAGCAGCACGCTGATCGTTCCTTCAGTGATTACGGCATCCTTCGCGTTATTGAATAGGTTGACCAGGATCTGCTCAATCCGCATAGGGTCCGTCCAGGTTTTCCAGTCTTTCCTGTCGTTTGCCGTATGTTGGACAACCTTCAGCTTATCGTCTTGCTGGTTGGTGCTCCATCTGTCGATAATATCTGCTACCAGCGTATCCAAATCGCAATTCTCTCGTGCGATAGAGACCTCGCTCGTGATGTAACGGTTAAATTCAAGCAAATGTTCAACCATACTCTGCAATCGACGGCTTTCTTCAAGAGATGCTTCCAGGTACTCGTATTTCTCTTCAGAGCTGACCTCGCGGTTTTTCACTGCTTGAATCTTACGATGGATAGAGACGACAGGTGACTTCAGCTCCTTCGTGATCCCCGTCAACAGCTGCGATCGCAATGCGTCCAGATGGGACAATCGATGGGCCATTTCGTTAAACGAATGCGTTAATTCATAGATTTCCTCCTCTTTGTATGCCTTGTTGAGGTGGATATCATAGCTTCCCGCCACCACTTGTTTGGCCGCTTCGGCCACCTCGCGGATCGGTGAGATTAATCTCCGGGTCATGGTGTACACGGTTCCCCAGCCTATCAGAAAAAAGACGCTTAGTAAAATAAACCTCGGGGAATTCACAAACAGCTCTTTGAGCTTAGTTTGTTTTTTCTCGAAGTACAATAAATAACCGGTGACAGTGGACTTCTGAAGTATCGGGTGTACAGCTATCATGTAAGGCACATCGTTATCAGCAGGTTTAAATTTAAGAACATGCGCAGAGCCCGTCATGATCTGAGGCAGCACTGCATCGAATTGCGTCGTTCCTTCAGGCGGACTCGAAGGTTCCTGTTGCTTGATGCGGCCATTGTTGTCCAAGATAAACAGGATGGGCCTGCCACTCAGACCATGCCGTTTCACCAGAGTCTCCAAGGTATTATGCAGCGTTGGGCTCTTATGCAGGATTCCACCGTTATCCGCTGCCATAGATGCAACATCGCGCGCCATAGCTTCCAGTCCGCGAGTTTGTTTCTGATTCGCGGTTGTCCGCATGATGTAAAGCGAGGTTATCATCATCACGGCGAGGCATAAGGAAATGATCAGGAAATAGCGGATGGACCAGTATTTCACCATATTCGGATGACGAACTTTATTGGACACAGCGACAATACCCCAATCTCCTTGTTGTAATGAAATCTAGCAACGGCAATTGCTTCACTACTATTCGACATAACGATGTCGTAATCCTATTCAGGAAAATGGCAGCATGAACGTAAAAGTGGTGCTCCCGGGGATACTTCCGGACAAGATCAGATCCCCTCCGAGCGAATGCGCGATCATCCTGCTGAATGTCAATCCAATACCTAACCCCCGAACGCGCATTTTTTTGCCGTCTCCACGGTAGAAGGGCTCGAATATCTCGGTGTGCTCTTTTACAGGGATTCCGCTGCCGGTATCGTGCACTTGAATATAAGATGCCCCAAGCGCTGGAACTAGACGGACGGATACCTTTCCTTTGGAAGCCATCGCATCCCTGGCGTTGTTCAATAAATTAATCATAATTTGTTCGACCCGATTAGGATCCGTTTGCATTCTCCAGCCATCCGCGCGATCGGGAGTCTCCACGACAATCTCGATTTCGGACGAACCTTGGCCGAGACGCCATCTCTCCACGATATCCGCAATCAGCTTGTCCAAATCGCACCATTCCTTGGCAATCGTCACGGTGCTGTCTACGAAACTGTTGAAATCCAGCAGATCCTCAATCATTTTCTGCAGGCGGGAGCTTTCTTTGAGACAAATCTCGAGGAATGCATCGGCTTCCTCCCCGGTTACGACTCGCCCTTTCACCGCTTGGATCAGGCCGCTTATAGAAGTGATCGGCGTCTTCAGTTCATGCGTGACGCCAGCTAATAACTGCGAGCGGAGTTCTTCCAACCGGTTCAGTTGATCCGCCATTTCCTTGAACGACTTCATAAGTTCCCGAATTTCTTCTTCCTTATAGTCCTGGCTGAACTGAACGTTATAATATCCCGCGACTATCTGGTCTGCAGCATCCGCAGCTTGTCGAATCGGTTTAACCAAGCGCCGCGTCATCAAATAAATGACTCCCCAACCAAGTAAAATAAATAAAAAAATAAGGGCGATAAGAGCCTTGAATTCCAGCAGCCCCTTCAGTACATCCGCTTTCTGCGTTAAGCACAGGGCATAGCCCGTTGTCAGGGACGGATCGAGCATAGGAAACACAGCAGCCTGATACACGGTATCGTCTTGACTCGAATGTGCCGTGAACAGGTGGGGTTTGTCTCTCATAACATCCTGCAACATAGATGGAACCGGAGGGGTTTCCGGTGGCAGGACAGGGGGGAATTGGGAGATGATTCGGCCCTGTAGATCAAAAATGATTACAATCGTTCTATTGTCCAATCCATATTGATCCACTCGCTCATCCAGCCAGCGATTTGTCGATGGATTGTTCGGAATGTTCCCTCCGTTGGCGGCCGCTGCCGTAGCGATGTCTCGCACTAGGCTGCTCATCCGCTGCTTCTGGCTAGATAAGGCATTGGCTTGAATAAAACAAAGGACAGAGACCGCTACGACTAAGAAAACGGTGACCAGGAGCAGGAAATATCGAATCGACCAGTAATAGAGAAGACTTCTTCGGCGAATCCTATCGGGCACAGTACGGATACCTCCATTGTTAGCGGACGTGGAATTTTGATGGAGTTTTCACGCGGAACTGATACCCGATCCGCCTGAAAGTGACAATCTCTCCTTCATCCTCCGTGCACCCGATCAGTGATTGGCGAATACGTTTGATAGCCAGATCGACAGCGCGGTCGCTACCTTCGTAATCGACGCCCCATACGCATTGAATAAGGTGTTCCCGTTCAAAGGTCTGATTCGGATGGCTTGTCAGAAACAACAGCAAATCCAGATCCCGAGGGGTTAAATGCACGCGATTTCCTTGAAACCATACCTCGCGCGAAGTATAGTCGATTTTCATTCGCCCGATGATCACCGCGTTCTCCGTCACGACTTGAGGGAGACGTCTTAATACGGCTTGAATACGGGCGACGACTTCATCTCCGACAAAGGGTTTGCTGATATAATCGTCTGCGCCTCCGTGGAGACCTTCCAATCGGCTCTTGATGTCGCCAAGCGCAGTCAGCATGATTACCGGGCACGCGCTTTGTTTGCGAATGCGTTGCAGAATCGACCAGCCGTCCATATCAGGAAGCATGACATCCAGCAATACAAGCGACGGTTCCCACTGTTCGAACAAGGCGATCGCACGCTCGCCTTCGAAGGCTTGTTCCGCCTCGAAACCCGCATTGATCAGAAATGCCTTTAGCACCATGGAGATCGCGGGATCGTCTTCGACAATCAATATCTTTTTCACATTCGTACGCCCTCTTTCTGACCTATTAACGATTCAGTCCTGACGGGGGAGCATGAACGTGAATGACGTTCCATTCTCCGCGCTGCTCTCGACATGCACTTTACCGTTCAAGCTTTCCAAGGCTGATACAACGGCAAATAATCCAATCCCTCGACCAGACAACTCGTTGACGGCTTTCCCGGTAGTGAAACCTTCTCGAAAAATCATCATGAGCTGTGTGGCGGGCGGCCAGGCATCGAACTCTTCTTGTGTACAGAAACCTCTAGTCACAGCTTGCGTCCCGATCTGCGGCAGGTTCATCTCTTTGCCATCATTCGACAAACGGATTCGGATTTCCTGTTCGTCATTGGACAATTCGCAGAGAAGGGTTCCCGAACGATCTTTCCCAATGCCTGTCCGATATTCGGGCGTTTCGATGCCATGGTCAATCATATTGCGAAACACATGAATCAACGTACGCGTGAAATCGATGTATCGCTCCGGATCGACCAGCAACTCGCCTCCACGGATCTCAATGGGATGGATTTCCTTACCTGTACGATGCGCTAGCTTCATCGAATAATCGGGATACATACTGAGCAGCTCCTTGAAGGGACGATACTGCAGCTTCTTTAATTCCGAGACGATCCTTTGCGCTGACGAGCCTGGCAGAAGCGTGTAGACCTGTTGTTCAAGATGACGCAGTCTGGAAATCTCGATCGTTACGGTTTCTTGTCCGGCATCGAACCCGTCGCCTAGAATGCCTCTTAAAATGCGCAAATCCTCCTCCAGCCACTCTAGCAGATCGAAGCCATCCAGCCATTCCGCTAGCGATGTCGAGGAGAAAGCATGCGGTGTACGAAGGGCAGCCTGCGTCTTCCACTCGACAAGCTCCGTTTCAAGCTCGTGCAGACGCTCCATCGTGTGCGTAAAATCGATCTGCGCGAAGTTCCCTTTGAAGGTATGAACGATTCGCGATAGCTCCGCCCACTTTTCTTCTGAGGACGTGGGCAGACTCATCAGCTCGTATCTTCCTTTTCGAGCGAATGCGCGGTACTCCTCAACCATTTCCTTAAAGTCGCGATAGTGCTTCACCACCCAAACGACTCGATTCAATACATGTCGTTCTTTAGCCATCTGGCTCTCCAGCCGCCGCCGTTCGGTGATATCCGTTAGAATAACCATAACTTTCCCGACGGTCGAATCCTCAGGGGGTATCCATTTATACTGCAATGAAACTCGTCTGCCGAGCACTTCCGCTTCCCCTGGAAGAAGCGATAAACAGACTTCGCGCTGCAGATCGTCGACTCCATGAAATACGGAGTCGAGTAACTCTTCATGGAGATCCCGTTCAGTTTCATCTACAGGATACAGTAGTTCAGTATAGCGGGAATCGGCGATCTCCTTGCCGAACAAGCGACGACATTCGATGCTATACTCCTCCTGTACAATCAACCGCTTGTCGAAGGTAAGAAAGCCTTGTCCCGCATAATCTAGCAAATTCTGTATCGACCGGGTTCGCTCCTTTACTTCCGCTTCCAACGACTGATTCCAATTCGTCAGCTTGAGATTGTTGCTCTGCGTGGTGCGATAAACCGCGGCATAACCCTTGAATAAGATGACAGCGAAGAAGATCGTGCTAAACAATAAGGTGTAGTCCAGACAAAGCCGCATGAATTGAATAAATTCCAAAGGCGTATACCCGAAGAGCTCGGTATTCGGATCGTTCTCCATATATACGCGGAGCGGGTAACCAATCATATTGATCAATAGGAACAAAGAGAAGCCGGAGATGAACCATACGGCCTCGCTGTTGATCCTGCTTCTAAGCGACATTGCGATCACGAACAAGCAGAAGGCGCACAGCAGTGAAACCCCTAGTTCCTTCACGATCAGAATTTCATGGCTGTACATTCCTATGAACCCGGGAACCGTCAAATTGGCTGCGGACATAAGCAGCCCTGCAACCGGCATAACGATTCCTATTGTTCGAACAGCTCTTGCGAAGACAGGTTGTAGGATGCTATTAAAATAAAGCGCGAACAAGTACAGCATGCAGCCGCGTAAAGGATCTTGCAAATAGATTTCGATTGGGGAGAAATCGGTAAAGATCATAAGAGAATGAGAGGACAGCAAGATATTGAAGCTGACCATGAGCGAAAACAGCGCAAAATAAAGCAGGGGCGGATGGTCGCGATGGATAAAATACATCAACAGCGCCGCAAAGCCTATCATAAAGAATACGATTGCGCCAAACCCGTTTAAAGCGTCGCTCTTGATCAGCGCAAGCTTCAAGTCCGCTTGTACCCCGTATTTTACCGGCCCTATTTTCCCATGTATGTAATTGTCCCGATTGGAATGAACGCGCAGCAGCAGCGGGAGGTCCGGCGAAGCCTCTGCGAGAGAAACGAAAACGGGCTTGTTCGCCCGCAGCGGATTTGTTCCTTCTTGCATACCGCCTTGCCTGTAAAGCAGCTTGGTACCCGAGTAAACTTCGAATTCGTAGCTGGCATTCATAAACAGAATGTAGGGGTCGCGCACCATCTGGCGATCGGCTCCGGTTGGAATCCTTCCCGTGAACCAGGCGAATTCCGTGCGAACCGCGAGATTTTCCTTGCTGATCGGCATATGGGACCAGGTTTTCGACACTCCCGGCTTGGTCCATTCGAATATACCGTTAGCTCCCACAGGGGAGTCTCCCATGCGGTAAGTCCCCCATTGGATGGCAGAACCTTGTTTAACAGGAGGCGGCATTCGATTCGGATGATCGGAAGCCGGGGCCGAGGCTGGGGCCAGGGCTGCTTGGGCAGAAGCCGTTAACCCGGCCGCACTGCAAACAAGCAGTAAGAGGACGGGCCATATCGTCATTAATCGCAGCTTCATACTACCACTCAATCTCCGCATAAGTGCGGTAAATTCCGTTCTGCAGCTGCGCTTTTAATTGAGCAAAGTAACCGATATCGCTTGTCACAATGGCCGCAGTACCGTTGCGTTGACGCACGGCTGAGACAAAATCGATGAGCAAACGCTGCCCTTCCTCGTGGCGAATAGGCTCCCATACCTCGATTACATATTTCATTTTGCGAAAATAAAGCAATCCCTGCAGGCATGAACAGAGCAAGCGAACGTTCGAATCGACGATATGTCGCTGGAGGGTGAGTACAGAGCGTCCGTCCTTGCGTACAAGCTCGAAGGGAATATTCGGCATGTGTGGAATCTCTAGTCTCAGCGGCTCTTTTTTCTTCGGAAATCTCTCTAAAGGTTCTTCTTTCCAAGCTGGCGCGAGTTGAACGGGGGCTTGGCTCGAAGCGATAGGAAGGCTCCCGTTCCGCGGATTGCTGAGCACCGCATTCACGACCTCGCACACCTTCTCATCCGTAAAGGGCTTGATGATATAGTGCCTGGCCCCCAGTTTAATCGCGTCATATACTCTGCTGCGCTGTTCAACCGAGCTGATCATGACGATCGTCGCCTCCGAATTTAACGCGCGAATATGCCGAACCGCTTCAATACCGTCGATTCCAGGCAGCTGAATATCCATCGTGACCAGATCGATATTGTCCGTATACGTCCTGACGGCTTCGCGACCGTCTTCCGCTTCTTTCACGATCCGATGTCCCATCGACTCCAAGATTTCCCGCAGACTGCGTCGAAAAATCGGCGAATCGTCTACTATCATGATATTTGCCATGAGCATCCTCCCTGTGAACTCTCGCAACCCCACAGCGGGCAACCGATGTTCTCGTCGCCTGCAGTATACAAGTCGAATATGTCAAGAAAGTGTCGGAGTTTGGAAAGTGTGCGCGATCATTGCGGCAAATTTGACAAGTCGAGTCTTTTTCAACCATAATAAGGGAAAGTGATGGGGAAGCACCTCGCAAAGAGAAACACGATATTCGTGTTGCTTTGCGGGGTGTTTTCGTATGAGGAGGCATGGGGATGGGCGATGACAAGAAAGAAAAAACGGCTAAAGTGAAGGAGACGCACGGCACTTATTTTATCGATGAGAGGTACGAGATTATCGGAGGGGTGAGGTACGATTTTCTTACCTCGCCCAAGTTTTCGCATCAGGATGCGCTTGGACGTCTGCATTTGGCGTTTCATTCCGCCTGTTCGGAGGATGGCATCATTTTGCTTGCTCCAATGGACGTTCATTTTGACGAGGAGAACATTTTGCAGCCGGATATTCTGTACATTCGCGGAGAAAACAGAGGAATTATCCGGGACGGCTACGTCTACGGGGCTCCCGATCTCGTCGTGGAGATTTTGTCGGGCAGTACGGCGCGGAGAGATAAAACGATCAAGAAATCGACCTATGAGCGCTTCGGAGTGGGGGAATATTGGTTGGTTGACCCCGTCTACCGGCTCGTGGAACAATTCGCAATCGTCGAAGGGCGGTATCATTTGCTAGCAACCTTATCTGAGGAGGATAAGCTTGTCTCCGCTACCGTGCCCTGTCTGACAGTCGACTTGTCGGCTGTTTTTGTGGAAGAGGAAGAGGCAGGAAAGTGAATTTGAGAAAATAAGCATGTGAGCGTATTTATACGATTGATCGTACAAATACTGCGACTTTGTTGGGCGATGCGCCATTTTTGTACGATTAATCGACCAAATAGCCTGCATTAAAGGAAAAGGGATGAGTTTTATACGAAATTCCATCTAAAGTTGGCGTGTGACGACGAAAGGCCCATAGCCGGCTCCGGCTTGGACGACGAACGGCCCATAGCCGGCCCCGGCTTGGACGACGAAAGGACCATACTGGCCCGGCTCGAACTAAGAACAGGGGCGATCAGACCGCTATCGAAAGCGATCCACCCTGTCTGGGAGATACTGAAAAAACAAAAGTGGGAATTTCATCTAACAAAAAGACACCTTGAGCTGCAAAAGTTCGCAATCTATAACATTAAAGCGAACCGGCGAGAACAACCGTCGGTTCTTTCGTATGGCTCCGTCCGTTACAATGAAAGCGCATACCTAATTGTGAAGGAGCCAGTGCCATGAACTTCGATCTGAATATCGTGCCTTTCAGCAGACGGGAATCTTTTCTGGCGATTTCCCTGCTTCCTAAGGCCGACAATAGAGAGCAAGGTTTGTATTTGCGGACGGTGCGCGGAGGAGACGACAAGTTTGGTGAGGCGTTTCGTATCGAGTTGATCGACGCTGACGGGGCGGCGATCGCGTTCACAGCCGAAGCGTCGCCGGAGCGGATTCGGCTATATGCTGAAGGCGGCTCGGCACAAGGACTTGCTGCTGCCGAATCTGCACAAGGACAAGCGGCTGCAGAAATTTGCCTTCCCGACGGCTGCACCGCCAGATTCCGCGCTGAAGGCTGCGGCATCCGGCTGACGTTCCGGACGTCGGCGTACGATTATGCTTACGAGGCGGCCGACGGCTGCTGGGAGGTCAACAGCTTTACGCACGAATGCCGGTTTATGCTGTCGTCGCTTGCCGGCGCCATGAGAACGGAAGTACCGTGGGACAAAATCAAAAGCTCGCGCATCGTTGCCGAGTTTGTGCCGGACGAGCGGACGGGCGTCGCGGAGTTCGCCATCGAGGAGTTCCGCACGGTGTGGGAGCCGGGTCGGGTATGGGAACCGTTCGCAGCTGCGGTGAAACGGGTGCGCGAGGAGTTCGCGGGTTGGCTGGAAAACAGCCTCCCCGGTCCGGAACGGTTGGAAGCCGGCCGCGAGCTGGCCGCCTATATTACGTGGAGCTGTCTCGTGCCTGCGGAGGGCTGTCTGACCCGCCCGGCCATGTACATGTCTAAAAACTGGATGACGAACATTTGGAGCTGGGACCACTGCTTTAACGCCATGGCGCTGGTTCGAAGCAATCCTAAGCTTGCTTGGGATCAGTTTATGATTTTCTTCGATCGGCAGGACGAGAGCGGTCTTATTCCCGATTTTATCAACGATAAGTTCGAGCTGTGGAACTGCAACAAGCCGCCGATTCACGGCTGGACATTGGCATGGATGATGCAAAGGACCGATTTCATCAAGGAAGCGCAGCTTCGCGAGGTATACGGCCCGCTGGCCAAATGGACGAAGTGGTGGTTTCGTTACCGCGACGGGGACGGAGACGGCATTCCGCAGTATAATCACGGCAACGACTCCGGGTGGGACAACAGCACGGCGTTTAACAATGGCATTCCGGTCGAGAGCCCGGATCTGGCCGCATTCCTGATTTTGCAAACCGAGCTGTTGGCCGAGATTGCCGGATTGCTCGGACTCGCCGAGGAATCGACCGAATGGCGGCGGCTGGCCGAGGAAACACTGGATAAAATGCTGGCGCATTTCTGGAAGGGCGACCGCTTTATCGCTTGCCGCTCCGGTACGCACGAGCCTTCGGAAGGCGATACCTTACTGCTGTTCGTGCCGATCCTGCTCGGTCGCCGTCTGCCCGATCCTGTTCGCGAAGCGCTGCTCGCCGGGCTTCGCGACGAGAATCGGTTCCTGACGGCGAACGGCTGGGCGACCGAGAGCGTGAACAGCCCCTTCTATTCGCCGGACGGCTACTGGCGCGGACCGATCTGGGCTCCGTCGACGATGCTGCTGGTCGAAGGCGCAGCCGCGGCAGGGGATCGGGAGCTGGCGCGCGAAGTCGCCCGTCGTTTCTGCGACATGCTGAACCGAAGCGGCATGGCGGAAAACTTCGATGCGATCACCGGCGAAGGCTTGCGCGACAGGGCGTTCACCTGGACGTCCAGCGTTTTCCTGATTTTGGCCAACGAATACTTGAACTAGGGCGTGTATGCAAACCCGCTCAGGGGCATCTTTCACCCCCTGCTGCGTCACTTTTGCTTGACGTACCCCCGGTACGCCTGCACAAAAGCTCCTTGCATGGAACGAAAGTTCGGAAATATCTGCTATCCTCGGAGTATGCATACACACCCTAGCTTCGCGCACCGCACTTCTTGCCGTCCGGCCGATTAAGGTCGGGGGAGAAGTGCTTTCGACGTTTTTGTCGGAGGGCGCATTGTATGGCTGTTTTCGTTCGTGCTACACTTCAGATACGAAATTGAACTTGCTTTAGCCAAGCGGACGAAGGGGGCCGGAATCGATGCTCAAATCACTGTTCAAGCCGTTTTCCTCCCGTCTTTCCTACCATAGCATTCGCACGAAGCTGCTCGTCTGCTTCCTGATCGTCACGATTATTCCATTGCTGTCGGTCGGAGCGCTATCCTACTACCAATCGGCGAAGACGATCGACTCCCAGTTCGGCAAATACGGGGAAAATGCCGTCGCCCAGCTGCAGCAGCAGATGAACGCTTATCTGACGAGGATGAGCCAGACGGCGGCCACGATTTATTCGTATTTGCTGGACCCGGCAAGGAGCGGGCTGGGCGATAGCGTTCCGTCCACGTATCGCGACATTCTCGACAAAAACAATTTTGAGTACTTTTTGAAAGCGCTTAGAACGGAAAAGAATGCGGGAATTTATATTATAGGCAGGTCGGGATATTACTATGGAGAGAACAATTTGGACGTGACCAAGCTGGAACGCATTCCGGCCTGGCGGGCGATACCGGACAATCCGGCGGGCGACTACTGGCTCGGCTTCTATCCTCAGAATCACGGGCTCAAGGATCCGGAGGAAGATGAGGAGACTCTAACCGTACTCGGCTTGGCGGAAGCGATCACCAGCCCTTACGGCGCGCTGCGCGGGAGCATGATTCTGATTGAAGAGAACGCGGAAGATTTGCTGCGCATGTTCGAACTGTTCGAGAACGATACGCAGGCGCATCTGACGATTGCCGATTCGCAAGGACGGATTGTCTACGAAACGGCGGAGGAGTACGAGGCTCGGGATAGCGACATCGTCTGGCACAAGGATATCGAGGCCAACGACTGGACGATCGAAGCGAGGCTCCCGGCCAAGCTTTTCTACCGCTCCTCCGGACTGATCCGCTCGAATACGGTAATTGCGGCCGTCGCGTCGACGCTGCTTGCTTTTGCGCTGGCGTACTTGTTTTCCTCCCGTTTCACCGCGCGCATCAGGCGGCTCAAGGATTCGATGCAGAAGGTCAGCTTCGGCATGCTGCACACGAGAACGAAGGTTGAAGCCAAGGACGAACTGGGCAGTCTGGACGTCAGCTTTAACAACATGGTC
>PJUD01000382.1_pt1 | contig 25516 bp, 30 predicted proteins | sample 1512341 | NCBI WGS metagenome assembly PJUD01 (sample SAMN08177675, study PRJNA422409) | Feces metagenome, whole genome shotgun sequencing project. | isolation source: Chicken feces (3) enriched on wood chips: beechwood xylan treatment | host: Gallus gallus | place: USA: Madison | collected 2015-01-15 | reverse complement strand
TCAAGAGGAGAATCAATCTTTAAAGAATGGATTCCTAACACTAAGAGTCGTTTTACAGAAATGTTTAAAGCTGATTTAACCAATTTCAGTATTGAAAAATATGTTCCCTCAACTAGCGAGGTAATGGGAAAATTTTGACTGAAGAATAATGTGAATTTTTGTAGGCAAGAGCAGTTTCAGAGAATTTGTTACAGAAGCATTATGTGAAGTTGGTTTTGGTCTTTTTACATTACCAATCAGAATCACAAAGATTCCCTGAAATTTCTTGGACTGAATTTTGTAATATCTGCAAAGAGGTGAGGAAAAATTTTTAATAAAAAAACTTTAACCCTTTTCATTGTAGGGAAAGAAAGTATTAGGATCAACATTGACAATAAGAGATTTAGATAAGATCTTTATTGATGAAGCAAGAGATTCACCAAGAAAGGTCAAGATTAGCAATAAAGAAAAATCAATTTGCCGTTATGAATTTATTGAAATTCTCATCAGAATGGCGATAAAAAGATATATGGGCAAGAAGGACAAATCCTACACCTTCAATGAAGCTATCGACAGATTTATCGAGCAAGATTTCCTTCCAAATGTCAAGTCAGCAGATTATGCTTATGAAGGATATAGATATGAAAAGATTCATATTGACCCAATGAATGCCGTTTTGAAGGCTAATGAAGAAATTCTTCGAGGATTATACGAGAAATACAAGAAGGACAACAGAAATGCTCTTTACCTTGATGATGTGAAGGAAATTATGGAAAAATGCGGTTTTGAAGTTGTCCCTGCTGAATTGTTAAAATGTTTTGCTTTGTCCCAAATGTTGGTTATTGATGAATTAAATCCTGGAACAAGTAAAAATATTAAACTTTCTCAATATTAATGAATTGTTTAGGAGGACATGATATGATGGAATTTGTTGAATTTGTGGAATTGATTGTCAGAATTGCTGAGATTATGGTTGAAGCTGATCTTGCCACTCATCAAAAATTCGAAGCCATTGTCCCTAAATTAGTCGCTGCTTTAGATTAGTTGATTCTGTTATATAAAGCTGCTGTTTATAAATATCTATTGAAGAGAAAATTTCTCTATCAAAGAAATGAATGAAAATTTGGAAAAGAAAAGTTTTTTCTTTCTTCTCATTAAGAGAGAGCATTTTGACATATAAAATTGACAATAGATACTGAGATTATAGTCAAAATATTTGATGTAGAATTACACTAAATTCATTCAAAGCATACATTTGAAAATGAACTTTCTTATTCCCTTCTCATTAAAAAAATTTTTATTTATCTTGTGTTTTGGATTTTTTTTGTCTTCTCATCATAGCGAGTTCTTTTTGGACTCTTTTCATGCCTTCATCATTCTTTGAGGATTTTCCTTCAGGCATAGCAGGACTTTTAGCAGCAGCATTTTGAGGATTGGGGTTAGCATTCAAAGCAGCTTGAGCTTGGGCTCTTTCTTGGGCTTCTCTTGCTGCGGCGTTTGCGTTAACAGCTTGAAGGATACCTTGGAGATCGTTCATTTGATTGAATAAATTCAAAGGATCACTTCCAGTCTATTTAGATTTTTAGCCAAAAAATCTTTTATAAAGAGAATTATTATACCATTCTATTCATTTCTTGAGCAAAAGATGATTGAAGATCAGAGCTATTATAACATGAGAATATTCTCTTTCAAAAAAAATTACTTGATGCCGATTTGAGATAAATCAGCGTTTTTGGCTTCTAATCCGGCAGTAGGATCTTCCTTTTCAAACTTTTCGTCTTTTTTATCAGTAGGCTTCTTTTTGCCATCTTCTTTCATTTGTTGTTTAGCGGATTTCAAGCCAAAGACAGCTTCCATAATTGCATTTTGATCCATTCCTGAATAGAAAATGAGGATTATTTCAATAGAATTTATTCAACCTTTTCCAAGGACGTTAGCTTCGAGATGCTTACTAAATTCTTGGCCAAAAGGAGTGTTTTCCATTTGTTTCCACTAAGAGAAAAGAGATAAATTTCGAGAGAAACAAGGAGATATTTACTAATTTGCTCATTTCTTGCATTTCTCTGGGAGTAAGGTCAGTCTTTTTTTGTCTAGCAAAAGATCTAGACATAACATATACACAATTGCATGTATTGGATTGGTTGATAAGAGGAGTGTTGATGGCTGTTTTGAAAATTCGTAACATTGAGAGATTTCTTTGTTTGTTTGATTGATTGAGTGATTGATAAATTTTATTTGCGGTAAATTGATTAAGGAGTAATTCTCATCAGATCATTATCCCTAATACAAAAATTGAAAATTTCACTGTTTAGCTGAAAAATGAAAATTTTTTTCTCCTGTGAAAAAATTTTCCATCTTGTGAAATTTTTCATGAATTTTTCTTGAATAAAAGTTTTCTGAACAAAATTGATAAAAGGTCGAAGAAGTATGATTGAAATGTTTTTTCAGGTTTTTATTTAGGATTCATCGTTTTAAGGAGTTAACATGAAGAAGGAAGGAGTGATTTAGAGAAAGAAGCGATTTTTGACAAAAATTAGCGATAGCTTTATTATAGGTCGAATTAAAGTTTTCAATTAGAAGTCTGAAAAATAAAATGAATAAGGTGAACGTTTTTCCGAAAACAAGATTTGTTGAAAATCTTATTTTGTTGGCAGGATACGAAAGGAGTGTGACTCTTCCAAAAACTCCCCAAAAACCCAAAATCCAACAAAAAACTTTGAGAAAGACAGAGAAAAAGATGTCTTTTATAAAGGTTTCATTTTGGAGTCATAAAGAAGAGGAGAGAAAGCAGAATAGTATAGGATCAGTATTAGGGGAAAATATTGATATTATTAAGGTATAATAAATAAAAAAGGTGACAAGATACGTGTAGTTGTCGTGTTTTTTAATGTATTGATACAGACATTTTTCTTTTAGGAAGCGATTATTAAGTCTTAATAAAATTTAATTGTGAAGCAATAAACTGTTTATTTCTCATGAGATTGGGACTTTTAAATTTTATTGACCTGTCACTTGGCTTTTTCTTTTCAATACCTTTATAACCCCTGTGAATAAATTTTTATTGGATATTTCGCAAGTTTCCTCTGAGAAAGACAAGTGGAGGACGAAGTGGACCTTGTTTATTTTCAAATGAATTTCGTTTAAACTCTACTTTTAAACCAAAAGAGATAGACAAAACCCCATCCTAATAAGACTTTCTTGTTCATAGAGACAAAAACTTCTGTATTTGAGCTCAACTGTATGAAAAACAAAGAAATCTGAGTCTGACATTCCATTTAAACAAAAAGTAAATCGATTGTTTATAGCCATACAGACCACAAGGCTCGAGATTCGCTATTTGAGTTGGCTCAATAAAACCTATGGAATATTTGAAAAGAAGAAAATTTTGAAGAGGAAATGATTAAAGAGGAAGAGGAAAGGCTATAGATCCGGCGAATACGGTAAGTGACAGTTGTACTTTTTAAAAAAGTGGATGATTAGGAAATTCGCATTCAAGGCAATTTTTGTTGTCTAAGAAAAATTTGCTATTCTTAAAATATCAGTTTTATTTCGGCACTAAAAAAATTAGTTTTTGAACGAAAAATACATTCGTAATCTCTGGTTTTTCCCACAAAATCCAGATGCTGGTTTCTCAACCTCCAAAGAGGGAATGTTTTCAGTATTCATCAGAGAGAACTCATGTTCAGAATATGAACACACAGGAAAATTGATTCGATGATTCAGAATTTAACGGTTGAATAGCTTGCCAGAAAATGAAAAATTTTTGTTTATTTCCCTCAAACTTTTTAATACAATGAAAAAATATCTCGCATCTTCAATTTTTCTTCCAAAGAGAAAATCCTTTCTAAACTCGTGCCACCTTGCATAAGTCCATGTGAAAGACAGCCGAGCTCTATGAGAGTCAGATTCTTCCAGAAAGTGGAGGAAATGGAGATTGGAATAAGTTGGACATATTATTAAAGAATAAAATTAAGGTAAACAGCAGACAACAAAATTGCGAAAAAAGATTAAGGTCATCTGGAGTTTTTAAATTGGTATAAAAAATCTATGGTAGCGGGGGTCAAAGGGTTTTAATAATTGACTCGAGCAGACTCTGAGACTTCTAAATTTTATCTTTCTTCTCTATTATCTATGAGTTATTTAAACCTTATCTACAATTTCACCTCTTCTTAAATCAACCTCTTTGAAATCAAACTAGTTTTGGTTTTTGCAAAGGTTTTCTCAAGGATTTTGCTAAAAAGATATGGAGAAAGAAAAAGTGATTTTTTGAGGGTGACAGTTAACGAGAGAAAAGGGAGGGTTTCAAACAACAAACAAACAAAAAATGAAATTAGTTTCAATTTTATCGAAGGATAAACTAATTAATCCAACATTCTTTAACTATCATGCTGGATTGGCAAGATGCCTAAATTTAGCTCGAGTTGACTTTCCTTGACATTGAGTTCAATTTATTTCCAAAAGAGGGGTGTCCTAATCACTGATTTCACTGTATAATCGGTTAGATTGATATGAGAGGCTGAGGGATCATCTGAAATGTGAGAATAAAATGCAACATAATATTTGTGACTGGCTCGACTGGTTTATATATTAAAAACTCACATTAGAATTAATTTCTTTGTGAAATCAAAAATTTATCGCCTTTGCAATGGCAGCAAGCAACTATCTTGAGTTTTCTCCCTTGAGAATCATTACCTACGTGTTTTCTTTTGTTCAACGTCTTTTATTTTGCCAATATCAACGTGCTTTCGCTTTAGCTCGTTCAGTCCTCAACAATTGCCTTGACATTCCTCTTCATAACAACGAAGACCTTTCATTCCCTTCAAATCTCCTCAAGAAACTTTCAGGCAGCGTCTCTTCAAAATCTGAGACCTCCCAACTTCCCATCTCTCAAGATGAATGCGAGGAAACCCCCATCTTCACTGAGAATTCAAAGTCTGAAGCTTATGAAGTTAAGAAAGTTGGTGAAAGTGAGGTGACTGAAGAATCCGAAAATCACGTTGCTTTTAAGATCAACGATATTGAGCAAGGAAGCTCAAAGAAAGAAAAACAACATACTCCAATGAATGAGAAGCCCAGAAGAGTCAGTGAAGGAAAGACAAGAGAATATATGGCTGGGACCCAAGTTGGATTGGAAGAATATAATCGAGTGAATAGGGAGTATTTTTATAAGAAATACTACAGTGGAGTGGAAGTGGACGATTATTCGTTTGTGCATTCATCCGCAAAATTAGTTTATTCAAAGAGTCTCTTTATTCCAGGCGCTTATTTGTGGAAAAGTTCTAAGGTGCGTGCATCAAAAAGAAAGGCGCCAATGTTTAAACCTACAGAATTAAGCACCATATTTGAAAACCTGGCCTATTAGGTTGCTGGCTTGCGAAGAGAAAGGAGAGAAATTCATAAAATTAGCCTTTGTTGTGCATACATGAAAAATACCCAAAAGTTAATAATTGAAATTTGATATCCTTGAATGAGAAAGTAACCGCAGGCCCTTTTTATGAGTTTATAATCTTTTATCGTTTTATTTTTATTTTATGAATCACACCCAAGGCAAAAAGCCCCAAACCAAAATTATTTTACCTCCTAAATATGATTAGCCCTATTTAACTTTTCGACCCTCCGAAATTTTTTTTTGATTTTGAAAGGAGAGAAAAGAGAAAAAAAATAAAAGCCCTCTTAGATTAAAAATTACAAAAAGTCTTTATTATTAATTTCAAAATTGTATTTTGTATTTAATAGATTATTACTGTGGGCTCTCGTAAATTAATTTCAGATTAGAAATGAGTGACAATTCTTACCCAGGATCTGCCAAGGACGACAAATTCGGCGATTACCAAAACAGTTTTAAAGATGTCGAAAGCTCCGACGACGAGGACAACAATCACGAAGATCGTGGAGGCAAAGGGAAAAAGAAGTACAGCGTAATTCCCCAAGCAGTCCGCGAAAAATTCATAAAAAGAGTTATGTCCAAGGAAGTCACTATCAAGGAGGTACCTATTGAGCTCGATTTAACATCTAATAACATAGGCGGCCAAAGAATTTGGCTTGAAATTTTCAACTTCCAAGGCTATACTTCAGACATACAAGAAAGAAGGAAGAATTGGAAAGAAGAAAAATAGAGAAAGAAAGACAAAGATTTTGAACGTGGTCTTTCTGTGCAATGTCAACCAGATGAACCCCTACGCCTCAAGTGTGTTTCCTATTGTTTCAGTTAATGAAATGAAAGGTCCCAAAGGATTAGCGAATGCAGAAGCCAACAAGAACAAGTTGGTCGAGCAGACTCTGTCAAATTATCCTGAACACAAAATTGTGCACCAGACTCACATGCAAATCCCCCACGACACCAACAAGTCAACTCAACAGTACATTAAGGATCTCGGCAACGATTTTCTAAAAGACTTTATTGAAAAAAATTTCAGCGCCAACAAAATGCCTCAATTAGGCTCTCTTCCTAATGATATGCATTCTTATAATCCCACTACATCTGCCATCAACCCCTCTTCCCAGCCCTCCTCCACCAACATGAACAACCCCAGCAGCCTTCCCCACCTCAGTAACATGAACAACAACTCAAACATGCAATCCCACTATTCTAACGGCTTGATGGGTCAGGCCTTTTCCGTCAACGATGTTCCCCGAATCACCGGCCTGAGTCAGTTCAACCAATTCAACTCTCACCACGGCATGCACGGAGGCCACATCAACCAGAAACGTCCTTACGGTTATGATAATGACTTTGAGTTGAAGAACGAGCAGATAAATGATATTTCAGTAAAGAAGTTCAAGTCTGGAGAAGACATTCTCTGGGAATATGACCTCGATAGATCCAAGAGAGATCTCGAAGATTTCATCTACAAAACCCAAAATGCCATTAAGAATAACACTTATGTTGAAAGTAAATGAGATTTGAATATATGATATCTAACTATTTTTCATTAGAAGCAGTGACATTTGATTTTAGCAAATATAAAGATGAGTTTAATGAGTAGAGTATCAAATGAGTGAGCTTAACAGTAGGAAGGGAGGCTCCTACATAGTTTAGATTTTACTGAGACGTAATTTATATATACAGTTTGTATTTGACTAGTAGTTTTCGAAATGTGCTTTATCCATTCCATTTGTTATACATATCGATTGCATTCCTCTTTATTTCATTTTACTTTTTGTCATTATTAGGAAGTTAAATACTAGTTTCTTTTTCCATAATAAGACAAAAAGAGGTTGCTTGCTTGATATATATCTATCTACATATATTCTTACTCTTGCTCAATAAAGTTATGTTTGTGTTTTGTTGTTGTGTTTTTGCTTTTTCTTTTGAATCTTTAATCTTCAACATCTCTCAATCTTCTGATCTTCTGGAAAATTTAAAATCATTTTTCTCTATACTTCTACTAAATTTAATAAATCCGCTTCGTATTTTCCTCATGTCCCAAAACAATCTTTTCATGAATCGTCGACGTGTTCTCCCTTCTGTTAGTGACTTTGCTGAAATGCTCAACAAAACTGTCAAAAAAAATGCCAAGCTTCCTGTCTATTCTGGTCAATTCCTTGTCTCCACCGTATCATTTCTGAAAAGAAAAATTATTTCTCATATATTTCTTCACCATAGGCAAGTTCAGTGTCAAGTTTAATGAGTTCATCAAAAGGAAGAGATAAGATCTGTTCATTTATCCAATATTGTGCTCATTTTTACTTTACATGTGTGGAGAACTCCAATATCCCAGAGGTCCAATTAGGATACAAGTACTAGAATGAAAGAGAATAAGAAGTTTTCATGATAAATTTTAGGAATGGAGAATTTAAAAGTGCAAGATTATGCTTAAAGATCAAAGAATCAATGAGTTCAGGAAGAAAGATTTTTCGTTTTCTGAAATTTTTGAATGAGCTTAAAACTATCAATGATTTCCTAAAGACTACTAATAAACCGCTTCATTTGAAAGTTCTCATCACTTTGCGTCACGTTAGCAGTTTCTTTTATTATATTTTGGATAATACTCTCTGGGGTGTCAAAACTGGCGTTCTCAGGTAATCAACCGGATATACTTGCGTGTTAATTTTATTTTTAGCGAATATGTTGACCACACCACTTATAAAGTTTGGAAGTATAAAAAAAATTGGTTCTCGTTGTTTAGAAATGTGTTGCAACTCACCATCAATCTTTTAAAATGGGATATGAGTAATATGTAAAAGAGATGATTTTTATGGGGTCTTCTCTTAAAATTTTCTAATAGGAAACATAGAATGTATACATCAGAATTACAAAGCATGAGAAATAAGATCATACAAACTGATGATGAAAGTTATGATGTTATCAGATTATTGATCAGAAGACGAAGAAAGAGAAGATACCAAATGCTTGAAGTCATCCTTTCAATTTTAAGACTTGTTATGTTAACGAAAAGTCTGAAGCTACCAGGGTATCTTTGATAATTTTGTGAACAAAGGGAATAATATTTTCATAGATATAGTCATTTAGAGCCAGTTTTTGTGGCGTTTTGCGGGTTGACATCATCATGTATATCGCTGTTCAAAGCCTTTACTGAGAAACAGAAATTGCTTAAAATTGAAGAGAATAATAATCAGCTTCCTGAACTTAAACGATGGTCTTCTTCTAATCTATTAAAACCTACTCGATCTTTCTCTAATCCTGGAAATAATGATGATATCATCGAATAAAAAATTGTTTCAATTAATAACTCTAACAAATTAATATATGTAATTATTGTAATGGTCTATGTCCCTTTCTGTTTATTTTGCATGTTTCTTTCTTCTTATTTATATATGTAAGTCAATATTGATTTTATCATTCTCAAATAATTCCAAAAAAAACTTCCCTCTAAATTGACACATTGACGACATTCTCATCATTCATAAGATAAAAAAAACAGAAAAAAATTTTGGGCTCTAGAATTTTTTTAGCCAAGAGATGAGATTTCGTTACCCTCTCAAAAGAAGGAATTTTAGTCGTTTCTTATTTTCCGCTAAAGACTTTTTTTGTTTGAAAACCGGCGCTAAAATAATAATTTCCACCCAAAAGTCTATTTCCACAAAACCAAAAAAATTCTTCCTCCTTTCTAGAGACTTTTATTAGAACTACAAATGATCATATATGCTCTCGTTGCCAGAGGTTCTTTCGTCCTAGCGGAATACACTCCATACGATGGTGACTATCCATCTCTTGCTCGAAAAATTCTCGCTAAATCTCCAAAAAGCAAAGCCAAAACGACTCTATCTAGAGACGATTATGCCTTCAGTTTCTTTTCTGATAACGACTTTACTTTCCTCTGTATGAATAAAACGGCTGTCTCTAAAGATGTAACCTACAAGTTCTTGGATGAATTGTCAGAGTCTTTCTTTTCAAAACATGGCAAAGATGATGCTCCTGGTCAATCTTGGACTGCTAAGTTCACTCTCAATATTAAACAACTGATTGTAATTGGGATTTAAGAGGGAATAGATAATCTGATATTATATAGGAAAAATATCAAGAAGGGAAGAAATCAAAGGATAAACTTGATGTAATTGAAGATGATTTGAAAGTTGTCATTGATGTTGCTCATGATAATATCGGTAAATTTTGAATAAGACTTCAAAATCTCAATATCCCATAGATAGACTATTAGAAAGAGGTCAAGCTTTAGAGGTTATTCAAGCGAAAGCATCATCGATGCGTTATTCAGTAGATTTATTTGAAAATAGGGTAGTAGTATTTAACGGGAAATATATAGGCAGAGAATTTTAGACGAAATACAACAAAATTGAAAAGAGCTGCTATGATGGAAAAATATAAAACAATGGCTCTTGTACTCTCTGGTGTTGTAGGCTTAGGATATCTTACTTATTTAATATTCTAATGATATATCTATTTTGTGCATATTTTTATTGATCAGTTTTTATTCTTTTTTCAAAACTTCTTTTCAAGAAAAATTTTTCAATGAATGGATCCATTTTAAATATATAATAGAATAGTAGAATTTTACAATGGGTGAGATTATAAACATACATTCAAAATACCCAGATAGGGCTAAAAGAGAGCGTGAATGAAAGGGAAAAATAAAAAGCTCACTTTTCTTTGATTTTATAGAGAGCAATATAATATTATAAAGGTTGTTAAGAAAGGACACAACACTCCAAAAGTTAATAAAAAAATATAATAATCAAAACATTTTGGCCAGAAAAATTACATTTCCCTTTATGTTTCTGCTTCACAAAGGACATTGACACAAAAAGTACTGAAAATTTGTTGTTTTAATCTAAATTAAGATTTAGATGAGGATTATCACATCCTTTCTCAATATTTTCCAGCATTTGATCTCTGAACTTTCTTAAAGCAACTCTTACATCAGCTACTTTCTTACTCGCCATTTCTATTCATTTTTAACGGAAAACTCATTAAATATTAATTACCAATTAACAAAGGTGCTAATTCTAATAAAGCAGTATCTTCGTGATCATCATACCAAGGCTTAATATATATTCCATTGTCAGGCTGAAGTCTGAAATTTTCAGCTAGATTATCAACGATAATTGTCTTTTTTATATCTCTTCCCAATTTTGACAAATCCTTTACAAAATTATATCCATCAGGTGAAGCATGCTGTCTATATAATCTGTGGACAATAACCTTGTCTGTATCAATATTATCCAAAACCCAATCAGCATACTAATGGAAAAGGAAATTAGTTTTGAATGAGTTTGGTATGAAATTACTTCTTGCATAGCAGCTGTAAAAACGACGACTTCATAATATTTGGCCACTTCTGTCAAGAACTGTGATATATATGGTCTCACTCTCAATTCATTCAATTTTCCAGGTATCTAAAATGAGATTTTTAATGAGGAGAATTAAAAAATTTTGTTACTTCAGCATAATGGACAAGAGTTTCATCTAAATCAATAACAAGAGTGAATTCAGAAGTAGGATGAGCAAGTTTAGGCAAATAGGCGATTTCTTCTTTTTTGACTTCTTTTTCAGTCTTTATGATTTTGGTGACTTTAGATTCAACGATTGGCTTCTTTGAACCTGGTTGCTTGACTTGTGTTTTCAATTCTTTTTCTGACATCTAGATGGAAATGAGGAGTTTATTGATAACCAAAGGATTACATAGACAGAGAAAGATTTAAGGAGACGTGTATAGGCTTCTTTGATGGGGATTCTATCGAGTTGAATAGCAACAGAATTGAATGCATAGAGGATTTCTTTATTCTTCATTGTGATAATCCTAATTTTCCTCATTAGAAAAAATATTCCCAACAATCTTTTTACAGATTTTTCATGATATTGGTGAGATAGCTGTTATTGTATGACATTTTATCGAGATTTTCGCTTTTAGTGAAATTTGTAGCTGAATCGTGTTCTAACAATTCATGAAGTCTTGCGATCCAAACATTAGAATGAGAGGTTTCTTTGATTTTTTGAGAAACAAGGTATCCAAAAATGATGAAATTTTGATGAATAACATTGGCAAGACTTTTTAATTGGAACATGGCTTTATCATCAGGATTATTTTCAACAGTAAAATACAACATCAAGATTATTCCCAATCTTTGTAAAATAAATGAACTCTTGACCATCTTTCTTTCATTTGGAAGTTTAAGGATTTTCTAATGAATTCAGTATTTTCAATATAAGAAATATTATACTTCAAATAGTTCACGATCCATTTTAGGAGCAACTTCGATATAATCTCGACAATGCTTAAAAATAGGCTTTCCAGACATGATATATTCTTTGATTGAATATAATTGGTTTTCCACTTTCAAAAATATTTCCAAGTTGATCTATGAAAAAAACATTATTCTCATTATCCTCAATGTGATTACTTTATTTCTCATAGTAGCATGATTAGCTTCATTAATTTCTGCAGGTCTAGGTTGAATCAAAGGTCCGTCATGTTGCACGACATTTTCGATAGCCTTTGCTGCATCAGTTGTAATTTTCTTTGAATATCCAATTTCCGGCTGATCATTCATTTCAACATTTTGAGTGTCTGTAGTATCCTGTGTGTCCCTTTCAATTTTTCGATTTTTCACCATAGAATCTCTATCTCTGCCAGATGAAATAACGACAGTAGACCTCGAAGAATGAGGAGTATTTGAATCAGTTTCTTTCAAGCCGACTTGCTCAATATCAAGAGTACGTCCTGCATCCAAAGGAGCGTCATTATTAAAATTGATGAGTTCCTGAAGAGGGAAAAAATGTTAGAATTTCATTGTGAAAAATTGATGTTTACTGGAGGGAGATCTTCCAGTCCAAACTTTTTGGGATAATGATGCTGATTCTAAATGAAATGTCAATAAAATTATCTTATAACTCGAATTCAAACCTTGGATTCTTCAGGGTGGCCTGTTTTGTCCTCATCACTTTCAGTGGTAAAGACGTTCAATCCTCTTTCATTACTTCTGGAATTTTCTTGATTTCTTTCATTCTCTTTATCCTCAATATGGCCTGGTAACATCTCACGGTGACTTTCTTCAATGTGTAATTCTTGAGGCTCCAAAACCAAAAGATCGTTAAATTTTTCATGATTTTCTAATATGGGCTGAGTTTCGGGTTTCATGGTATCGGCTTGAATATTGGGAAGATCATAAAGCATTGGTTTCTTTTGATTTTTTGGAAGAGAGTCACGAGCATCTCTTTTATTATCTGCAGGAGTTTTGAATGACTGAATACTACCAGCTTTATGAAGAGTTGGGCTTGTTGGTCTTCTTGGTTGAACTTTGTTTTCTGGAGAAGTCGCTCTTCGTGTTTGAAGGGGTTTAGCTTGGGCTAATTGGTTAGAAATGGAAATAGAAGGAAGGCTACTTGGCAAGTTGACCTGTGTACTCTTCTTCTTCATCATTATTAAAGTGCACCTTTATATATGTGAATTATTTACTAGGGGAAAAAATCAACACTCTCTCTATGTGATTTAAAATTTTATACCTTAGGAAAAAATCCGTTGTTTCTTGTTGTCATATGGAAAAATTTTCATGATATTTTTCGAAGATCTCGAAGAAAAAAGAAATCAGACAAGGAGAATATGAAACATAGGAAAATCTGAGAGGGAGAGTTTTTTGGAGGTTTTTTATTTGTTGAGAAATCGTTTAAAGGCAGAAAAATCCTTTAGGGATAAAAATTTTAATGAAGCTTCACAATTTTAGGATTTTACCAACTTTTCTTTTTCTTCTTGCTATTTTCACTGCCAATGCAGGCGAAGTATCAAACCACCCTTCATTTTCACCCAGAGAGGAAGATGCTGGTGAAGAGAATTCCTCTGGAACAGATCGTGATCTAGCAGTTGATGTTAGCAATTGGAAAAACTTTGAAAAACTGATTGATGGCGGAGCAATGGTAAGGGAAATTGTATGGAATATGAAATAAGAGTTATAAAGGCAGGTTATTTTACTATTGAACAAGTAGATGATATCATCTCTCAATTACAACAACAATTCCCTGAATTATTCTTACCGCTTGAAATCATTGGGCAAACCTATGAAAAACATGACATCAAATTATATTGTCTTACAAAGAAAAGTAACTTGAAATTGAAGGAAAAATCTAATTTTTTAGCTGGAAATACAACATTGGAACAAGAAGCAGAAAATAAAAGTATTGGTATGATTACAGGTAAATATTGGGAGGGAAGTTTGCTTATCATTGGAATAGCATTACATCATCCAAGAGAGCCAATGTCATTATCAATGTTAATGTTTACATTTTACAGAATTTTGGTCGAGTATAAGCAAAATAATCCCGAATATGTGCAATTACTCAGTGATAATATCATGTGTTTTATGCCTGCTTTCAATGTTGATGGATATCTCGCCATTGAAAAATATTATAAAGAATTTTCAAAATTCGTCAAAATCCGTAAAAACAGAAATCCCACTTCAAATTGTCCCAGAACACAAGATATTGGAGTAGATTTGAATAGAAATTACGGATATGGATGGGATGTGCCCGGAGATGGAAGTTCAACGAATCCTTGCCAAGAAGATTATAGAGGCCCTGCTCCTTTTTCTGAACCTGAAACTCAAGCCATGAAAGCCTTTGTTGAAAAATATCAAACTAAACTCAAAATTATCGCTAATCTTCATGCGTAACTAATTATTGAGATTGAGAGAGAATATTAATGAATCGAATAGATATGGAAATTTATGGATTTATCCATTTAATTGTTATGTGGATGATAAGCCATATAAGAATAAGAGAATAACAAGCATTTATGATGAATTCAAAAACAAAGCTCCTTTACCTGAAGGTGCTGTGGTCGGAAATGCAAAAATGACAGTTGAATATACAGCAAATGGCGAAGCAAGTGATTGGTTATTGGGAACCTTTGGTATTATCAGTTTCAGTCCAGAAATTGGACTTATTCAAAGAGATGCCAATGGTTTCTTCCCCAATAAAGATGTCATCTTCCCTGTTGTTTCGTAATAAACTAATAAGAATTTTTCGATTATTTACAATACATAGGGGAGATTATGGTGCTATTTATTATATGTTGTCAAAATTGAATCCTAAAATTGAGCTTCAAGGAGTAGGTGAGAAAAGATTAAAAGATAGAAAGAACCGCAAATCAATCAATATGAACCTCTTTAACAATGCTTATCGTGACATTTCACAAGGAGCTTTGCAGTTAGAAGTTAAAGTTGAGGGAATAAGAGAAGGATTTTTGGGCAATTCTTTAGTCCCTGAAATCTATATTATCCAGACCGATATGGATAATTCTACAGAAACTTCAACACCAGTTTCTGTTGGAAATATTGTCACAACAAAGATCAAGGCCACCAATTCAATTAGTTATGATGTCACACAAGCATTCGAGTTTAAATCTTGGGCTAATGCTCAAATTTCAGTCATGGTTCCTCATGAAGATTATGAAAGTCTTCATTTTGAATTAAAAGTCTTGGACAGAGGTCATGAATTATATAATTATACCCAAAGTAATTGTTCCTTCTATTTGATCTGAATTAACATTTTTCAAATAGATTTTGGAGGAAATCAACCAATAAGTGTGATGCATAATGTGATGATTTTAGTGGTAGCTCTTGCTTTTGCAGTATTGGTGACAGTGGCCATTATTTATGGTACTCAATATTATCATAACAAAGTGAAGGCGACCAAGTCTCATAATATGTATGGTACTTCTAAGCCACAAAAAGGCCTTGAATTTGCTCAAATTGGAGATGAATCTGTTGAATCGAGTCGAACCTAAATTTCGAGTTTCAAGAAAGAATTTATAGGAATTTTGTTTGTTTGTTTGAATAAATGAATGATTTCATATGTAAAAGCATACATTTCTCTATATGCATGGATACATACTAATATATTTCTAATGCAGATGCAACAAAGACTTTTTTCTAAGCATGTTTTAATTTTAAGAAGTCAGTACTGGTAACACAACCAATAAACTTTCCATGTTCGATGACAAAGATGCATGTAGCTCTGACTGTGGTGATATAGAATTGGATCTTTGAGGCAAAACATTTAGCATTGACAGTTAATGGAGAAGGATCGAACAAAAGACGAGGATTGTTCCAATCCATTGGACTAGCATAGAATCTTTCAACGGGATCCTCAATATCAGCAACGTTGATTTCTTGAGGATGCTCTTTAGTGAAGGTCTTCATGTGAAAACTGGGCTTGACCATTCTGGAATCACCTTCATAATGGAGTTCTTTTTCATATTGAGTACCGACTTTAGTGAAGAATTTGGAGATGTTTTGCCATCTGTTGACTTGACCTTGAAGTTTGCCAATACTGGTTTTACGAGTGTTATCCATAAGGTTTTTGATTCTTTCACCTTCTTGCTCTTCGATAATTTCCAAATAACTAAACAATTTGTCGATTTTCACTGAACCATAAACTGTTCTATCCTCATTCAAAACAGGCAGCAAAAGCGCTTTATTAATTTCTCCCATTTCACTCAAAGTATCAAAGATCTCTTTATGTGTAGCATTGGCATACACAAAGGGATAGGCAGGATTCATCAATCCTTGAGCATCCAGCTCATAAAGCTCTTTTTTCATCAAAGCGGCAGGAATGGGCAATTTTCTCACGAAAATAGGGAAATCAAAGAAACTCAGAGAGAAACCATGACCGACCAGAGAACCTACTAAAACGCCCACGCAAATAGGTATACCATACTCAATTTGTCCTGTTGTTTCAATCAGCATAGCAGCGGGGAAAACTCCTCTGACGACACAAGCCAACATGGCAGCAGAACCGACGACACCGTAAGTTCCCTTGACGACAGGATTCAGGAGTCCAAGTCTTTGGCCGACTTCAGCGTACCAACGACCAAAGACAGCACCAAGAGTGAGTGGAAGACCGAAAATACCGAATGGAATGTTACAAGAGAAGATGAAGGGCATGCTGATGAATTTGATAATCATGTAAATTGTGAGGGTTTGCAGAGGATTATCGCCCATTTTGGGATTCGTGTCGAGTTCGTGAATAGAATAGGTATCATTGTAGAAGAGTCTAGTTGATTGAAGGGAGTATTCGAAAGGATAATGGGTAAGAGCAAGGAGAGTGTAAGTTAACCAACACCAAGCATATCTTTCGAAAATAGGGCTGCTGACAGTTCTTCTGAGGTAGATTAATTTGAGGGCGAGCTTGAGGAAAGCAACACCGATAAGACCGACCAAGAGTGATAAGAAGATGAAACTGATGAGATCAAAGTCCAATTGATAGTAAGGGAATTCGGTAATATTCAAAGGATCGATTGAGATGACGAATTTCATAGCTTTGGTTGCAACAAGACTCCAGCAGATACCCCAGAAAGTTCTGAAAATATTACTGGTATTCACAAAACCGGAGACAATTTCCACGCTGAAAATGACGGCAGTGATGGGTGCTCCCAAGGCCACAGAGGTACCACAACCAGCAGCAGCGGCCAAGATTGATCTTTTGGAAGCATAGTTTTTATCCAAATGCTTAAACATGTCCTTTTTGAGGAGCCAGTTACCAAGAATGGCTGATAAATGGACCAAAGGACCAGCTCTACCGACTTGCATACCAGCACCATAAGCAGTGCACATACCGAGGAACTTGGCAAAGAAGACGTTGAAATCGAGATAACGGTAAGTGTTGGCACCACTCATGATAGATTTGAGTTCAGGAACGCCAGAACCATCGACAGCAGGGTTAACTAATGCACCGAGAGCGGTGGTGATAGAGGCAAAAACGAAGCCAGTAATGTAGAAAGTGAAGAAAGCAAGGAGACCGTCTTCGTCTTGGAAGAATTTTAGACGCATGTTGAACATGTAAATGGTGAGAAAATCAAGCATAACACCAGTAATTGCAGTTAATATACCCAGAATGGTAGTAAGAATCCAGGGGGTAAAATCAAACATTTGATGAAGTTTCTTGAAGTATTCCCAGGGGTTTTTGGAACGTCTGGCAAGGACCTCAGGAGGAGGTCCAGGGATTCTGGTGACGTCTTCAATACTATTGAAGAGATCAGTAATGAAAATACTGAAATTTTTGTCAACATTGGAGACTTCATTTTTGAATTCCGGGGCATTGGTGATATCATTAATTGCTTTGTAAGTACCTTGAATGTACTCCATAGATGAATCAAGGGGTAAAAATAATGAAAGTTCTGTTGATGATTATTAAATAAAATTAATGTGTTTTACTTGTTTGAAAACAAAAAGTCTTGGATTTTTAATGAGGTCAGCAAGATATCTCATTTGAGAAAAGATAAAAATAGGGTTTGGATATGAGGCTAATTTAGTAACTGTTTATTTATCAATTCTGAAGGTCTCCACCACTAATTTTAGTTTCTGGCACCCGAATTCATTCAAAAAGACATAAGAAAGGATCAAGAGAAGATTTAAAACGTAGTATTTAAGAGGAAAAAATTTTTAGTTTCAGGTTAGATCCAGTTCAGTTTGAATCAATATGAAAAATTTTTTTGTCAAGGATTAAATAATTGCATAAAAATTCACATTCTCAAATTTATTAATTCATCATCGTTTCAATTTCTTTTCAGATCCTGAAAGTAAAATCTTCCAAACATTTTCAACTTTTTGGTGTGATAGAAATGTTATTTTAACTTTGAAGGAAACAAAAATTTCCATTTTCTTTCCAAAATTTTTATCAAAAAGAAGCAAGACTTTTTGGTTGAAACATATTGAATGAAAAGAAAGAAGGCATTTATTTAGGTTCCAATCATATCAAAAGTTTCATTCAATTGGATTAATTAATTCCCTATGATAGTTTGAAGATTTTATGAGACCTGATATTTTTGAAAGACAATTTTGATCAGAGAATCAGAAACATGAAATTCAGGAAAATTTCTTCAGAATAAACGGTCTGATCTTCTGATTCAGAAAACGCTAAAAAGTCTCATTGGGATGCCCCACAAATTTTCAGGCGGGTTTCAAAAGACAAGAAAAATTTTTCTCAATTTTTTTTTGATAAGTGACATTTTTCAATCAAAGAGCTAGTTTGAAGATTTTTGACACTTTTCGTATCTTTTTCTTCGAAAAATAAAAATTGAATTTCCTGCGTGAAAAATAGCTCGAAATCTTTTCAAATAGGTTCATGATTTGGTTTTTGGTTTTTCTCAAACAAAAAAAATTGCCAAAAAATTTTTTTGCCTCTAAAATCTTTAAAAATGGCGCAAGGATAATCTTTTGGGGGATTAGGAAGATTTATAGCGTACAATTCACAAAACAACCATCCCCAAAAGAAATTCAACTTGATTGACAATAATTTTTATAACCAAATTTCCCGGCAATCATATCTGAAATTATAAGAAAAAATTTTTCCCTTGAAAGTCACGAGCATAGAAAAATTCTAAAGAGGGAATTTATCTTTGGATCAAAATCTTTTGTTTGCGACTTAAATCATCTCTTTCTTGTGACGAGACTCCTCTTTCTCTCAAAATTTTCAATCAGAACCACATTAAATAAAATGCATGAGGGTTTGTTCGGTTTCAATTAGTCTAAAGAGAGGAGATAATAATAAGCTGTTATATCTATCTACATGCTGAGAAACGCTTTATATTTGATCCCATCGCGCCAAATATTGTGCACAATAGTCTAAATGAAATTTGAGTAGTTTTTAATTTTCGCAAACACTAAACCTTTAGACTTGCATTTGCTAATTTACCTTGAGACTCCCTCTCAACTTTGAGCAAGTTCTTGAAAAGAAATCTGTGTTCAGCCCAACTTGCTTGAAGTCCCACAGGTTTCAACGTTTTTTTCTCGATTTTGTTTCCCCTCGCGAGATTTAAAATTGATTAAACAAATTTAGCAAATTTTGATACTTTTTAATATTATCCACCAATATCCCCAATACTCCTGAAAAAACTTCCTGGTAAAATCTTCCGGGCATTCCGAGCCTAATTTAAATATCACCCTTCCTTCCGATACTTTTAATAATTTTTTTCTCCCTCTCTTAAATGGATTCCCTTAAAGACCATCCTTACCACGCTTTCAACGACCAATCTCACGAGGTCTCAAGTCCCTCAAAAATAAAGAAGGAGGTCTCTAAATCTCTCGAATCCAAGTTTATCATTGCTGAAAATAAAATTGCCATCGCTGCTTCTCTTGTGTTATTCTCCTTTGTTGGCGTTCTTGTTCGTATTTACTCTGAACAAGTGCTCACATATATGGGAGAGCCAGTTGCAGCAATCATTTACCCACAAATTATTGGCTGTTTTATCATCGGAATCGTTATTGAATTGAAAGCCAAGATCGAATCTTCTTCCCATACTCTGTTTATTGGCTTAACAACTGGTCTTTGTGGCAGTATTACAACTTTTAGTGGAGTGATCCTTGGCTCCTCTCAACAATATTTCAATGTGCTTGGCTATGACAGAACTATGGCTCAAAATATCATGGCTGGTTTGACTGTGGATTTGCTTGGATTTGGCATGGGCTTTATCGCCTTTTTGTTTGGAAAACATATCGGAGAATGGCTCAATGAAGAATATATCAAGATGCCATTAGGAAATGCAGGAAGTTTGGTTTACTCAAATCCTACATGGTTCAACAAAGAACATATCACTAAAACTGATGTTGGCGTTATTATCCTTGGAGTGTTGAGTGTTCTTGCTGCTACCGTTGCTAGTTTAACCATGAACATAGATCATAGATTGATGTACGCTTTGATTTTTGCTCCAATTGGAACATTTATGAGAAGATGGATGAGCGCTTTAAATGGAATCAATAACAAGTTCCCGATTGGAACTTTCTTGGTGAATATTATTGGATCCACCATATTGGTCTTGTTATTTTTGATCCCTGGAGTTACAGCAGTAAGTAATAACCATTGTTATATTATTGCTGGATTAATGACTGGATTTTGTGGATGTTTCACAACAGTGTCAACTTGGGTGGTTGAACTGTCATTTTTGAATAAGAAATATGCATATATTTATGGAGCTGCTTCTATTATCTTTGCTGAGATTTTGAGTATCATGCTGTTTTTGGCTATGAAAACTCATCAACCTTATAATAACGTATGCACCATCTAATGAAAGGAAATACATTTTTGAGCTGTTTGAATTGAATAAATTGCCACCGTAATTACATTATAATTAATTACTATTATTATTGTTATATGATACAATATTTTTACTTCAAAAAAAATTTCTTCACAAATAACTTTTATTCTTTTTGTTTTAAGAAATCTGGACTAGTGATACAACCAATCAGTCTTCCTCTTTCAACAACAAATATACATGTGACCTTTGTTACAATAAACAAAAATTGAATTTTCGATGCAAAACACTCTCGATTCACTGTCAAAGGTGAAGGGTCATATCTCAACAATTCATGATCCCAACGAATCTGATCATGCAAAAACGTCTCCACAGGATTCATAAACTCCCCTTCCTCATAAACCTTGAAACTCCTCATTTTTATACTTGACCTTACCATTCTTGAATCCCCTTGTAAATTTTTCTCTTGTTCATTTATTGAGCCTGTCTTTGCAAAAAACATTTCAAGATCTTTCAATTCATCTCGACTTTGCTGTTTTCTCAAAAGCGCGGGACCTGGAACATGATCAGGAAGATCTTCAACAACCTTCTTTATCGCCTCTTCTTCAGCTTCTAAATATTTCAATAATCTCTCAATTTTCACTGCTCCAACAAGCATTTTTTCTTCATCGACCACTGGCAACATCATTGCCTTATTAATCTCTCCTAACCTTGCAAAAATCGTCAAAATCTCTCCCCGATCCGCATCTCTTGATATACTCGGATAATTCATCGTCATAAGATCTGCTGCTCTTTTTTCGTAATTCTCCTTTGCCATCAAACTTGCCATCATAGGCAATTTTCTCATATAAATTGACACATCAAAGAAACTCATTGAAAAAACATTTCCCACTAAATACGAAGTCAACACTGCAATCATCACAGGTATCGCATACTCCGTCTGATCCGTCATTTCTAGCACAATAATTACTGGTGCAGTAGCTCTCACAACACAAGAAACACATGCTGCCGCTCCAGCAACTCCATATGCTCCTTTTATTGTCCCAGCGGGCAAAATATTCAAAGCGCTTGCTATTTCAGCAAACCAGCGGCCAGTAGCAGCTCCCATATCAAGAGGAGGTCCAAAGATACCAAAGGGGATATTGCAGGCAAATGTCAATGAAATACTAAGCCATTTGATTATGATATAAAAGGTGAGAGTTAAGATTGGGGAATCTCCAAATTTTGGGTTTAAAGAGAGTTCATCCAGAGTGAAGACATCATTTTGAAGAATACGAGATGACTGAGAAGCAATTTGGAGAGGATAAGATAAGATAGTAATTATGGTGTAGGAGATCCAAACAAAAACGAAACGATCGAAAATTGCAATTTTTATGACTCTTTTCAGGTAGATTAGTTTGAGAGACATTTTGAGGAAGCTCACAGTGAGGAATCCTATGAATAAGCCGAGGATAACAAAAGATATGATGTCTTTGTTAAGCTGATAATCTGGGTAACTGGTCTGTTTTTGGGGATCAATCTGAATGAAAAAACGAAGAATTTTCATTGTAATCACACACCAGCAAATCGAGAAAAATGTTCTGAAAATATTGGTCACATTAAAATGTCCAATAACAATTTCTATGCTATAAACGAGTCCTCCAAGTGGTGCGCCTAGCGCAACACAAACAGCACAGCCAACTGAAGCAGAGAGCATCGATCTTTTGGTCGCGTAATTTTTACCTAAATGTTTGAATTCAGGTCTTTTCAGGAGCATATTGGCTAACACTGCAGATAAATGTATCATAGGTCCAACTTTTCCGACCGAAAGCCCAGCTCCATATGCAGCCGTTAACCCAATAATTTTCGGAAAGAAAATATTAAAATCGAGGTATTTGTAAGTATTAGCTCCACTGAGAATAGATTTAAGTTCTGGAACTCCTGAACCATCTACCATCGGGGAAATCAAATCTCCCATGTAAGCTGCGACTGATATCAAGAAAAATCCGAAAATGTAAAAGACAATAAAGGCAAGGGCAGAGTTTTCTTGTTCTTCATTGATGATTTTGAAGCGAATGTTCAAAATATAAACAATGAGGAAATCTACGAGAACACCCATAATTGCAATAAGGATGCCAAGATAGATCAGAAGAACCCAAGGACGGAAATCAAACATTGCATTGAGCTTCTGAAGGTATTGAAGGAAATTTCGAGATTGTTTAGCGAGAATTTCTGGAGGTGGGCCAGGAACTTTGTGAACATCTTCTAATCCATTGTAAAGATCAGTCAGGAAAATGCTGAAATTTTTGTCAGGTTTTGTGACATCAACTTGGAATTCTGGGTTGCTTGTTACTTCACGGAAATTTTCATAACTTGTTCTGAGGTACTCCATTGTGCAAATTTGGCATGAGAGATTTTATTAGTTTGGGAATTAATTATTTATAGGAAGAGATCTAGTGGAAATATCTCGAAAAAATTTTTAGGCAGATTTGTCTATAAATCTTGAATTTTTTGAGGTCAAACAAAGGACATGTTAAAAATAAAGACTCGAATTATTTATAAATTACAGGTGAATTCACACACAACAAAGATATTTACAAAATTATTTTCAAGAAATCTCTCTCTCACTTAATTGAGCATGACATAACTGCCTTGATGAGATTTCTGTATGCAAATTATTTCTCTTAACAACTCTTGAAGTTCAGTAGCTGTTGGCAATAAGAATAATCTTGGTGCAAGTAATTTTTCTTCATGAGTCACATCAGGCAAAGAGTAATCCATTTTGATTAATCTGTTCTTTTCAAATTCAGCCAGTACACTCTGTCTTGAAGCTCGCACCATTTTCTTTAGTTTTGGAGAATCCTTTTCTTTCTCTTCAACTGTTCTAAACACTGTCTGTATCAATAATTGTTTTCTTTCCTTTAAATGGAGAATTAAGAAAAAAAAATCAAAGAACTTTTTTTACAATTTCAGTCAAAGAAGAAAGTTCTTTGAAATGGACTTCATAATTTCTACGATATCTTCTCACACAATTTTCGAACCACATATTGATAAATTTGTTCTTGGCAACCTGATCTTCTTTCATCTCAATCGCTTGGGCATTTCCAGTTGATTTCAGCTTCTTTAACGTAGATTGTCTCACAAGTGCAGTGATCAAAATAGGAGTGTGATTTTGTTGTTGACGAGGAGTGTCAGTAAATTTGTTTTGTCCTCCCATATCCTCAAACACTTTGATGTAATATTTATCCCAAAGGATCATCAAACAATTCTTAAAGGCTTCTTTTCTTTGGTTATATGATCTCCAAATTGTTTGAACTTTGCAAACAGCTTTCATACAATATGAAAGTTTGTTCATAATGATTCTTGTTGTCATCATATCTTGCAAAACACTCACTATCACATTTTCAAGTTCGTGTCTCTTATGAACCAAAATCGTATTACAATGGAATTGTAATGCCCTATGTGAATGGTAAATAAAACCTTAAAAATAGTTTTTTTTACGCTCTAATATCAAAGCAGAAACGTTTCCAGACAACAGGCCCACGACTATTGATGCCATTTCTAATTCTTCTGATAAACCTTTTGACGAGAATTTTGAGTCTGAATTGTTTGGCGATAATCGCTTTTTGTCTTTTAAGCATTGTGATAACTCCTTCGCCCATATTGCACATGAAGACATTTGTGAACCACGTGATGACTTTCATTCTCATCAAATAATCCTGATAAGCTTCTTCAAGGACGAAGCCTTTAACGATTTTCTGAACATCATGTTTGACAACTTGTGCTTTTTTATGAACGAGTTTTTCATGATCAATTTCAGTTTTTCTGAATTGAACCAGTCGAATTTGATCTTCAGATTTTTGCTATTAAAAATGTATAAAAGAAGAAGATCATTGTGCTTACTCTTGACATTTCTCTTCTATGATAGGCATTTTCAGGCAAGAATTGTTCGATTTGGTGCTTATTCTCTTTAATTTTATCAACATTCCCCGCAAGCTGCAACATTTTTTTTCTCTTTTCTTTTTTGATTTGTTGGACTTCTCGCTTGAATTCTTCCATTTCGGCATTAGAAGAAGGGAAGTCGATATTGGACATTTTCTTTTGGAAGGTCTTGGGCTTGTATGACATGTTTCTTTTGAGGATACTCTTTTGCGATTCTTCGGATGGGAATTCGACCCTGACTGAAATAGTTCCAGCTTCATCTGCAAAGAATCCAAAATAAAAGTAATTGTTGGCAAATTTGGAACTTAATCTTTCCTTTTCTGTCAATTTGAAGCTCCTTGTCTATTGGAAAGAGATGAGAAAAGGATTGAAATTAAAATACATCAAATTCATATTCGCAGGTTGATTTTGTGGGTTTGAGAGTTTGTGTAGAAACAAGAGTTTTCACCTTTTTGATTTGTTTGGGGCATGAGATGGCTATTTCAAAATATTAATAAAAGAATTTTTATTCTCAAATACTGATTGTAAGAGGACTTGATTTTACCTTGACTTGAATTCTGCTGTAAATAAACTTGAATTTTTCAACTTTGAGCGTATTGAAATTATCTTCAGAAAGATCTTCGTCATCTTCAATGACATGATTGCCATTTTCAAATTCTTGAGCGCCTTCAGTGAAGATCTGGGTGACTTTATTGAAGAATCTGTCATCTTCGACTTTCAAGTTGGTGATTCTATGATACTGTTGAGCATTCAATAAATTCGCGTGTCTCATAAAATTCGAATCACTCTTCAAAAACTCCTTTCTATACGTCAAGCTGTCATATTTCATCTTTCTTGTTGATGCTGAATCCAATGTTGAAACTTTCTTCTTAAACATTTTTTCCCCTTTTTCAATCAAAAGAGGATTCTTCTCATACACACTTTCTTCTCCTGGTAATGGTCTCCATTGACTGATCAAAGGAAGCGCAGAGTGTGCAGAGTGTAGAAAATCCGATCCAGCTGTTAATAAGCGAGATCCTCTGGTGTCTTCACGAGCACTTTTCAGGGGCGTAATTGCACTTGGCATGGAATCTAAATAGCCAAATCCCTTTGATGAGTCTCTTTCAGTGGAGGCTCCATTGAAGATTTCATGTAAAGATTTGAATCGTGAGGATCTTGGGTTCATTTCAGCAGGG
>PJUD01000378.1_pt1 | contig 25759 bp, 14 predicted proteins | sample 1512341 | NCBI WGS metagenome assembly PJUD01 (sample SAMN08177675, study PRJNA422409) | Feces metagenome, whole genome shotgun sequencing project. | isolation source: Chicken feces (3) enriched on wood chips: beechwood xylan treatment | host: Gallus gallus | place: USA: Madison | collected 2015-01-15 | reverse complement strand
CGTTGCGCCACGCCTCCTCCAGACTGGCGCTTGGATAGCGGGCCCCCTCCGCTGCTGCGGCAATCGCGCTGAATAGCTCGGCTTCATAGAGCGCCGTCTCCCCCACACGGTTGGCCGTCTTAATCCGGCTTTGCGACGTGTAGCAGCCGGTAAAGACGAAGTTTTGCTCCCCTGTCACAACCGGCAACTGTGCGGCCACCGACTCCGCCAATGCAAAATACTCCCCGTACGTCCCGAAACGAAGTCTCGGATAGACTGGCCAGGTTTGCATGTCGGTAATCCGCTCCAGGTCGCGCCTGGTCGGACCGCCGCCGTGATCTCCAACTCCGTAGACGTTCAGGTACGTATTCAGGCCGGTTTGCGCGCATACTGCAGGCACGTACGCTCCGAGCACCGCCTGAATGTTGTCGTTATACCAGGTCGGCTCGCGGTAAACGATGACGGAGCGGCCCGAGGGCGCTTCCCAGCGATACAGGGCCGGTGCCTCGTTGCCGCGACAATGATAATAATACTTCACGCCTCCTGACGCCAGAATTTCAGGTACGTTGACGCTGTGTCCGAACGTATCCGGCTCGAAATCCAGATTTAACGAATCCGGCTCGAGACCGAATAGTTCGGACAAGTATCGCTTCGAATACAACAGGTGACGCGACAGGCTTTCACCGTTCGGCATGTTTTTGTCGGCTTCGACCCAATGGGAGGCAGTCACTTCCCACCGCCCCTCGGAGACCCGCCGCCGGATCTCCTCCAGCATATCCGGCGCGTGCTGCTCGACAATCCGGTAGATCGCAGCCTGCGACTGGGAGAACTTGAACTGCGGATACTCCTCCATCAAGATCAACATCGTCCGAAACGTATCCAGCGTTACCGCCACCGTCTCGTCCCAAGACCACATCCAGTTCATATCGATATGCGCATGGGCTACGCATAGAATTTCATAGTTTTTGGCCTCGGCCGCAACTGGAGCGAGCTCCTCTTCGACAAGCAGCGCCGTCTTTTGGCCGATGAGTCCCTCTAAACGCAGCCCCTCCTCTGCAATCGACAGAGCCGACTCGACGACAGCCTCGTATTTGCGGTCGTTGACCTTGGACAACTCGTGAGTAAAATAAATCTGGGCCGCGGCCCGCTCTCCCCAATAACCGAGCCGGATATTTGCCGACTTCTCCCAGTAGTGGGCCGGATCCTCCCCGAGCAGCGAGCGAAGGCGACGGTCGATAGATAATGACATTGGGTATCCCTGCTTCCATTAATAGATAAAATGGCGAAAATCCGAAATGACGTAAAATGTGACATGCTCCCGCAGCCTGAATCGCGCTTCGACGATCAGTCTCACTTTCCACAATAAAAGACCCGATGCCGGATCTGCTCCTGCTTTGGCATAGCATCGGCGCTAGAGCGTATTCAAGGCTCTCGCTTGCCAACGATAATCCTCGGGCCCAGTTCCGGAGAAAATCCGCTCGACCGTCTCGCTCGGCAGCAGCACGAACCCGTCTTCCAGCGGCCGGACGACCGGTCCGCGCTCCTGTTCCGTCGGAATGCCGACCAGACGAACCCACAGCGCCGCCGTCCCGCCCGTATTGCGAACGGTAACGACGGTGTCACCGTCTTTTGCAGTCGCTTCCCATGCCAACGTCGTCGGCGGCAGACTCAGAAAAGACTGGAGAGGCGGTTGGTCTTCCCGCTCCCGAACCGCAAAAACATATTCGTTGTTGGCGACAATTCCTCTACCGATTTCGCCCGATTCCTTGTACGCTATGGCGCTGCCGCTGTTGCCGACACGCTCAGCCCAGACCCGGACCAAGTATGCGCCGGTATTCGGTACGAGGAATGTTAGCTCCCCCACCTTGATTGTCAGCTCTTTGTCCTCGGGCAAGTTCCATCCGCCTTCAGCCAGCAGATCGCCACTCGGTGTGTATGCGCTCCACCGCACCTTCAAGTCCATAACCGAGACGCCTTCTTCCGTCACGTACACTGTCGCCCGGAAGGTCTGGCTCTCAAGAGAGCTGATCGTTTCGTACGCCATCGACACATGCAGATTGCGGTTGGCCTTGGCCGTCCAACTATAGGCAAGCTTAGGGTCGCCGTAGTAGTCTATCGCGCTTGTGCAGGAGACGTTCGGATACGGCTCGTTGAACTGCCACAGCAGGCTGCCGCTGCAATTGGGCGCTCTTCGGCGATTCGCCTCGACGGCGTAGCGAATGCCCTCCGCCTGCACCCACTGCGCAGCCATGGACAATTGCGCAAGCGAACTCCATTCTGTTCCGAACAGGCCTTTCAATTGTTCGTCCATGTTCCAATATTCATAGCCGTGAAGCAGCCACTCGGCAGAGAGAGTTTGATCCGGCTTCAATAGCTGCGGCGGCAGAAACCGTTCCATGCTCTCCGGCGAGGCGAAGCCGTCTCCGCCGTACTCGCTGTGCAGCAACGCGTCGCTGGTGTTGTAAAGCCGGTAATGCTCGTCCACGCCCGCGTATTTCCAAGGGCCGTGCACGTCGTGCTGGATGCCTTTGCCGTTGTTCCGAATGTCTAGAAAAAAGGCCGGACCCGACGACGAGGTCGGAAGAAATAGCCGCGTCGGATCCAGATCGGACACTAGATCGCGGAGCAGCCTAAGGTTCGGATGACGGTTCGTCAGCGGAACCAACCGTTCGCCCAGATGTCCGCCCTCAGTCAATTCGTTGCCCCCGCACCAAATCGCCAAGGAAGGATGATTGCGTTTCTCTCTGATAACCGCTCGCATGGTCGTCGATAACAAATGAAGAAACTCCGCGGTCGCAGCCGGCTCGTTGTTGAAGCCCGAGCTGGATTGCATCATCTCCTGCCAGACCAGAATGCCGTATTCGTCGCATAATCTGTAAAACAGCTCCCGCTCGATCAGTCCCCCGCCCCAGACACGGAGCATGTTGACGTTGGCCCGCTTCGCCAGCGTCAATCGATGCCTTAGCTTGTCCTCCACATCTCGACCGTACAGTTGGTCCACCGGCACCCAATTCCATCCCTTGATATAGATTGGACGCTCGTTGACGGCCACCGTATACGGAAGCGCATCGTCCGGCGCCCCGGGGTTCGACCGGAAAGAGAGTGTGCGAAAACCGAACGAGCATTCATAATCATCCGAAGCGACGTAACTTTCGCCCCTCTCTTCGTTATCGCCGTTGACTCCTCTCTCACCTTCACTGCCGTTCCCGCCTTTACCGATAACCTCTAGGTCAAGTCTAACCCGATACAACGGCTGCTCGCCATAGCCGTTAGGCCACCATAGCCGGACCTCGTCCAGCGCCAGTTGCTGCCGAACCGATTGCAGCCCCCGGACCGCGTGCCCTTCGGTGCAGACCGAAGCCGCGAGCTTGCCCTGCGGATCGTAAACATTCGTCCGCAAGCGAAAGTCGCCCCCCCGTTCGCTGTCCATAACCACGCGGATCGCCAACAATCCCGACCCTCCGACGCCGTGAACCGTTTCGACGGCTACATCGTCCAGTACGCACCACTCCGCGATGTCCAACACGATCGGCTTCCATAGCCCGACATGCACCAGCCGCGGGCTGAAGTCCCACTTGTAACCGAATCTGCTCTTGAGGTGATCCACGCGGTCCGTGTAACCGAGCTGCGCAACGCCCTCCGGCGATTTCTCCAGCACGACGACCAGCCTGTTCTCTTCGCCGTATCGCAGCGAGTCGGACAAGTCGAAAACACCCGGAGTGAACATGCCTGTGTGCGAACCGAGCTCGGCTCCGTTCAGCAGCACCTTGGCGGCATAATCAACCCCTTCCAGCATCAGCCGGACACGTTTGCCCTGCCAGACCTTTTCGGCCGTGAAGGAGATACGATACAGCCAGTCCCTCTCATTTACCCATTCGCAGGCCGGCGCATTCGCACCGAAATAAGGATCCGGCAACAAACCCGCCCGATGTAATTCCCAATGCACACTGCTTGGTACTTGCACAGGAATCCAGGGGACAATCCCCCGGAGTTGAACGTTCAACTCCATGCTGCGCCCGAAAGCCCAGAAACCCGGATAAGACCCGGTTAGCTCCCAGCCGTCCTTCAATACGATTTTCATCTGATCTCGCCTTCCTCGAAACAAGCATTCGAAAAATACCGCAAGCGCCGATTTTGCCCCTTAATAAACAAGGTAAATAGGAGAAAACTCCTCCTGTTTACCTTGTCCGATAGCCTATTTAAATTCGCTCATGGACTTGAGCCTTTCGTTGACGATATCGCGTCCGCCGTTCTTCTCGAATGCGGCGAGCATCTCCTTCACGACCTTCCGCGTTTCCTCTTCCGATTTAGCGTAGACGGCTTTGGCGGTCCATTTGTCCAGCTCCGACCACATCTCTCCCCACTTCTGCTGCTCGATCGGTCCGGCCGGTACCAACTGGTACGCCAGCGGCAGCGGCTCGCCGATTGAAGGTGCCCAGACTTGCGTGCCGAGGCTGGCTTCTTCAGACCGCGGGTTCGCTTCCTCGGAAGGAATCGGGATCGTTCTCAGAATGTTGTACGCTTCCAGACCGGTGCGTTGTGTAAACGTGTTGTTCAGCTCTTCACTTTCTTTTTTCGCATCGGGCGTTTTCTCGAGCAGCCCCTCGGCATTCTTCACGTAATATTTGCCTTCTTCGCCGTACTTCAGAATCCGGGCCCCCTCCGGAGAGGCGTTCCAATTCAAGTATTCCATCAAGCGCTCCAGGTTTTGAGGATCTTTAGCGAACTTGGTCGACACCACGAGAGAGTTGAACCCGCGGTCGCTCGGATTGGAGTAGACCGGCGTAATGTCGGAGCCCGTCACCTTCAGCGGAGGCGCCGGCACGAAACGCGTCTCCGGACTGTCCGTCTTGAGCGCCTTGTTCACTGTGTCCATATCCCAATAGATCCGTACCGAATAGCCAACTCGGCCCGAGGACAGCTTTTCCATATACTGGTCGTTCCGCTGTGTGAGCATTTCCGGGTCCAGCAAGCCTTCACGGTACAGCTTGTTCATGAACACCATGTAGCCTTCAACATCCGGATTGATAAATTGATAGCTCAGCGAGCCGTCGTCGCCGAATTTGACCCAGCTCTTCGTCCAGGCGTTGGCAATATATTGACGGAAGACGTCGAAGGTCGCCGGAATGATTTTCTTGCCGTTGACGTCCGGAATTTGATTTTTGAACGCCTTGAGCACTTCATACAGCTCGTCAGTCGTCGTTGGCGCGGACATGCCCACCTGCTTCAGCCAATCTTCCCGGATAATCGGCCCGACGTCGGCCAATTGAACTCCTTTCTTCGCGGCGAGGTTGATCGGCAGCATGTACATTTTGCCGTCATCGGCGCGATGGACTTCATCGTCATAGGCTTTGTCGTTGTTAGCCACCAAACCCGGATATTTGACCATCCACTCGTCCCAGGAGATGACCAGACCCGCTTCCCCCATCTTCTGGGCAATTTCAATGGCGCCCGGTACGTTCTCAAACTCCAGCACGTCGGGTATGTCTCCGCTGGCGAGCATCAAATTCAGCTTGTCCAGCATCTTGTCCTTCTGCGGGTCGGAAACCGCTTTGATGTCGACGTTACGGTTTTCTTTCAGCCACGTATACATTTCGTTGTTGTCCTGCGGGATGACGTCGCGAGACAAGGAGTGGTACGTGAATTTCAGTGGCGCTTTCTGAACCGGCTCTGAGGAAGCGGTGCTCAACGCGGCGGGTACGCTTGGTTCGGCCGTATTTTTGTCATTGCTGCAAGCCGCCAGAATGCCGATCAGTAAACTGGATACGATACCGATTGCCAAACCTTTTCCCATTCTTTTCAACATGCTCATCCCCTAATTGTGTAGTAAATGCGATCGAAGCTTTTTGTATATCCACATCTTAGCCTTTGACCGAACCGACCAGTACACCCTTCACAAAGTATCTTTGCAGAAACGGGTACAGGCAGACGATGGGCAAGATGGTGACAACCAGAGTAGCCATCTTTACAGAGTAGCTCGTCACCGTCTTCACATTGCTCTGCGACACGGTGGACAAGCTCCCGGCGATCATCTGAGACGAATCATTCTCCCGGATGATTTTCATTAATAGCGTCTGTAACGGCACGAGCTTTGGATCCTGAACGTACACTGTCCCTGAGAACCAGTCGTTCCAATGTCCGACGGAAATGAACAGCGCAATCGTGGCGAAGATCGGCATCGACAGCGGCACGACAATCCGGAAGAAAACCGTCAAATCGTTGGCGCCGTCCAGCTTGGCCGACTCCTCCAGACTCGGCGGCAGCTGTTGGAAGAATGTACGGAACAAAATAATGTTCCAGGCCTGATACAGACTGGGGAAAATATACACCCATACAGTGTTCAGCAGATGAAGATCCTTCAACAACAAGTACGACGGAATGAGGCCGCCGCTGAAGAACATCGTGAACAGGATCATGACGTTAATCGTCTGCCTGCCTCTCAAATGCCTCTTGGATAAGCCGTAAGCCATAATGGCGGTAAAAAACAGGGAAAGAATCGTGCCGATGACGGTCCGGACAATCGTAACCTTATAGGCGTCGAGAATTTCCGTGCGTGCGAAAATAACTAGGTAATTGTTCCAGGTGGCGATGCGAGGCCAGAAGTAGATGCCGCCCCGCAGCGAATCGATGCCGTCATTAAAGCTGAGCATGACGATCCGCCAGAACGGAAACACGATCGAGAAGCTGAGCGCGCATAAAAGCGCATAGTTCAGCACTGCAAACCATTTTTGTCCTATACTTGTTCTCATACGACCCCTTCCTCTCCCAGTAGCTTGACTACCCAGTTGACGAGGAGCAGCATGATGAGCCCGACTACGGATTTGAACAGCCCTACCGCGGTGGCGATGGAATAGTTAGCCTTGAAAATCCCCGTCGTCATGACATAGGTGTCGATAATCTGCGCCCTTTCCATAACGGCCGGATTTTGCATGACGTAGATCTGGTCGAAACCGGCGTTCAGAATGCTGCCGACGGACAGAATGAACAGAATGAGAATCGCGCTGCGAATACCTGGAAGCGTAATGTGCCAGGTCTGTCTCCACCGGTTGGCACCATCCATGACCGATGCCTCGTACAGCTCCGAATCTACGCCCGATAAAGCTGCCAGATAAATGATAGAGCCCCAGCCGATTCCTTTCCAGATGTCGGAGGCCACCACCAATCCCCAGAAATACTCTGGTTTACCGAACCATAAGATCGGCTCACCGATGAGCCCGACATTCATCAGGAACGTATTGACGATCCCTCCCTCGTCGAAAGTGAGCAATTCGTACCAGATACCGGAGACGACGACCCAGGAGACGAAGAACGGCAGGTAGAAAATCGTCTGACTCATGCGCTTGAACGTTCTAGACCGAAGCTCATTCAGCATAAGCGCAAGGATAATCGGAGCGGGAAAACCGATGATTAATTTCAACAGGCTGATCGCGATCGTATTGATCATAATGGAATTGAAATTATAATCGTAAAAAAAGTCCGTAAAGTACTTCAGCCCTACCCACTCGCTATGAAACACTCCTTTGACGATATCGTAATCCTTGAACGCAATCAGCAGGCCATACATCGGCTGATAGCAGAAAACCAAAAACCAGATTACTCCCGGGACGACGAACAGATACAAAAAGCGGTCGTTCCAAATCCCCCTGCTCATACCAAAACTCCTTTGCGCAATCTGCGAACGTTTACAGAACCTTAGTTTACGGATCGGGGGTGGAATTGAACATTAAGAATTCTACAAAAAAAAGCAAAAATAATACGATCGACGGGGTTCTTCAACATTTATAGAATTGTGGCATTTTTTTTGTAGAATAACTTATGTTATCTTCCGGGGAGATCGGCTATAGTTTCTGCTGAAAGCGCTTTTACACCCTTGAAGGAGCTGGTTAATTTGTTCTTGAAACTCCGATTGCACAAGCTTGTCCACATTCTTCTATGCTTCATTGTTCTGCTGCCGTTGGGCGGCGAGTTGGAACGGCCCTCCGTCGCCGAGGCCGCTCCGCTCGGTTCCCAACTCTATGTCTTCGACCTGCAGAAGTTCCCCGATCCGCAACGCCGGGCAGACGGATACGATATCCACACGTTTGTCGGCACGCTCCAGGGCATCGTGAATCAGAAGAGCCCCCGCCTGTATATCAGAAACTACAACACATCTCCCGCTCTCCCGTACGTCACGAACACCGACACCGGAAACATTAATACGTATTGGCTGGACAAATTCACCCAAAGGGGGCAATGGCTGAGCGAAGCGTCCGTCACCCCGATTACCGGAACGGACATTTACGACGCCCTCAACAATCTCGTCTCGATCTTCGCCGCCGATCTGAACGGCCTGATCGTCTGGGATCCGGAGGTAATGGCCACCGTGAACGTCGCGACGACGATGGCCGGCATTTTGCGCGCGCCCATCGTCATGTCGGGTGGCACGCTGTATCAACGGCTAACGACCGCGGGCGGCTTGTCGGTCGCCTCCGGCTGTGTGTCGTCCCCGTTGACTGGTCCATGCAATCTGACTGGCAAATTTACCGGCGCAAACGCGAAGACCGACGCCTATCTGTGGGCAAAAACAACTTACCTGGACACGGGCCTTGCCAATCCCGGCCTGCTGAATTATATCGAGGACAGCTTCAGCAGCCAGCCCAACAGCTCAAGCGCTCTGAACTACGGGGTCTCCCGCGACTATGTCGTCAAGAACAGGGGCTTCGCCTTCGACCTGTCCGTCTGGTCTGACGAGAAACCGAACGACGCCCCTGAGCAAACGCTGGGCAACGACCTCTCCGTCTTCCGGAGCATTCTTGCTTCCTCCTATCATCTGTGGGGGCAATATTGGCCGATCGAGATCGTCGGATTTTTCCCCTGGTGGGATAAGTATTCGACCTTCCAGTCCCGCGGTATCCACAGCGAGGTGGATGGCGAATGGAAGCTGGCCGAGATCGTATCCGGCTACAATGCCCAGATGTCCAGCATCATGGATACACTCGGCTATATCAACGCCTCCTTCCACAGTTGGGCGCCAGCCGGCAAGCAACTGGCCAATCCGCCGGTGGCGCCAACCAGAGCTACGCTCGCGAATAAGACCTATGTCCTTTTCTACATGGGCGACCATGACGGCGGCACTGTGCATCAGACATTTCCTTATCTGTGGGAAGACAAGCAACGCGGCAAAGTGCCGCTGGCCTGGGGAATCGTACCCAACATAACGGTCGATTACCCGGATATTGCACAATACATTTACGACACGGCCACTCCGAATGACTATATCGTCAGCGGCGCCTCCGGCGCGGGATACGCCAATCCCACGCTTCTGCCCAACACAGACATCTGGCGGCAATGGAACGAGCTGCTCTACAGCAGGGCGGGCTACACGATGTCCGGGTTCGTGCTCAACGGCAACGGAGGCGCGCTCGGCAACGCGACGGAGCAACTGTACTCCTCCTTCAGCGGCGACGGCCTGATCGGATGGGATGGCCAGCTGACCGGAACCGTTCCGGCCGTACGCAATGGCAATATGGCCGTCGCCGAGATGCAAGGCATGGGCAACGCCGACGTGAACGCAACGGCGAGCGGCCTGGAAGGTCTTGCCGCCGCCCGGTTCACAGGGCTCGGGTCCTCGCCCAACTTCCTGGTCGTTCGATCCGCTTTCGCAACGCCGTCCTTTATCGACAAAGTTTACGCCAAGATTAAAGCGGATCAGCCCGGCTATCAGTTTGAAGCGGTCGATCCCTATTCCTTCTTCTCGCTGATCCGGCAAGCCAAGAGAGGCGTCGCAGACGACGGCATCGTGCTGTCGGCCGAGCTGCCGGACCGAATGGTGGCCGGTCAGGATTACGACGTGTCCGTTACGGTGCGCAATGTCGGCAGCAGCACATGGGCGCCGACCGGCGCCAATCCGTTCAAGCTCGGCGACTTCACCGGCAGCGCGTTCGCCTGGAAGAATTCCTCCGCGCCGTCGCTTATCGAATATCCGGGTATTGTCGGCAGCCAGCGCATTCTGCTTAACTCCGGGGAGAGCATCGCGCCGCAGGGAACAAAAACGTTCCGCTTTCAAGTGACGGCTCCGTCGACTCCCGGCGTAGTCCAGTTCCAGACGCAATTGGTGCGCGAAGGCTCGGCCTGGCTAGGCAGTCTCTATACCCGCCCTGTAACGGTCGTGCCAGCGAGCGGAGATCAGGTCCTCGTCACTTCCGTCACGGCGCCGTCGGAGCTTGCGGAAGGAACGACAGGGACGGTGACGGTCAACGTCAAGAACGTCGGAAGCACGACCTGGACCGCAGCCGGCCATATTCGGCTGGCCGCGCTGTCCAAAGGACTGCAGCACAAGCTGTGGACGCCCAACTCGCTCGTCTGGGGCAGCTTCGGCGCTTCGGGAGGCTACAGCAATTCTGAAAGCGATCAACGTGCTTACCTCGGCGCGTCGGATGCAATTGCCCCCGGACAGAGCAAAACGTTTTCCTTCGCCGTCACAGCGCCCTCCAAACGCGGCAAGTACGTTTTCTCCGGGCAGATGGTGCATGACGGCGTCGGCTTCTTCGGCGCTGCGTTCGAGAAGGAAATCAACGTCGTGCCTGCGGGAAGGATCGGCAAAGACGCGGCTGTCGTCGCCTCGACGGTTCCAGCGTTCATGGCGCCCAACGAAACTCGCAGGGTGACGGTCAGTGTCAAAAACGTCGGCACCGAAACATGGAGCTCGGGCAACCTGTATCGGCTGGCGGCCAAGACGTCCGGTCCCGCTAACCAGTTTTCCTTCAGCGGGTTCGCGGACGGGGGTTACAGCAACAGCGTCACGGATCAGCGGGTGTACCTCAAAAGCAGCCGCACGGTCGAAAGTGAAAGCAGCCAATCGTTCACCTTCAACATTACAGCTCCATCCTCGCCGGGAATGTACACGTTGGCGCTGGATATGGTGCAGGACGGTGTCGCTTTCTTCAACAAGCCGATCACCTATTCCATTACGGTCGGCAGCGGAGACAATGCGGCTGTCGTCGCCCATAACGTGCCCGTGGCCTTGTCGCAAGGTGCGACCAAACGGATTTCCGTCGAATTCCGGAACACCGGCAATACCGTCTGGTCAAAGGACGACCAGTACCAGTTAGTCACCACGTCCAGCAATCGGTTCAAGATCGTCGACTTCGGCCTGGACGGCGGCAGCGGCACTTCTCCGGGCGCGCAAAACGTCGCGATGAGCAGCGGGCTGCAAATTTCGCAGGGAGCGCGTTACCAGTTCGAGCAATACGGCTTCGTCATTCAGGCGCCAACATCCGGCACCTCGGCGACGTTTGAGGTGCAAATGGCCAAGAACGGTGTTCCTTTCGGCGACAAGCTGACCTTGAACATCGCGTTGACGGACAGCTACGTGAAGCGAGTGAATGTAGGCAGCGCAATCCCTTACACGGATTCCGCCGGCGACGTGTGGTCTGCGGACCAAGCTTACGCCCCCGGCGACTGGGGCTATTCCGCAGGAACGACCGTCATTACCGCCGCATCGCCGGTAAACGGGTCGGGCTACGACAGCTCCTTGTATCAGAACGCCCGGGCCGGAAGCACCTTCAATTACACCTTTGACGTAGCTAACGGCACTTACCAGGTCACGCTGCTCTTCGCCGAGCTGACAGCCGCGCAATCCGCCCAACGGACGTTCAAGCTTCAGGCCGAGAACGCGAACATCCTGTCCGGCTTCGATATGTTCAAAATGTTCTCCGGCGCCAACAAGGGGAAGTCCTACACCTTTGAAGTGCCAGTGACGGACGGACAGTTGAACCTCGACTTCGCGGGACAGACCGGCCATGCGCAAATAAACGGAATTCTGGTTATGAGAGCGAAATGAGGCAAGCCTGAACCTCCGCTGCCGTCCCAAGAAACGGAGCAATAACGTTTATGTCGTCGGGTCGGAAGGATAGCGAAAGACCGTCAGGAAAGATCGCCTGACGGTCTTCTTTACATCTCGTGCGAGCTAACTGAAACGGGAGGGCCCAGTTACAACAGGAATCGTGATCGTAACCGTTGTGCCCTCATCGGGGACGCTCCGGATTTTCACTCCGTATTCGCTGCCGTAGCTCAGCTGGATTTTCTCGTGAACGTTGCGTATTCCGTACCCGCCCATGGCGACGTACTGGCTTGGATAGGGAATCTCCTTCATTCCGACGCCGTCGTCTTCGACCTCCAGCACAATCGCATCCTGCACCCGATGCCCTCTGATGGTGACGATAATTGAGCCTTGCTTTGAACCCGCTCCGTGCAAAATCGCGTTTTCCACGAAAGGCTGCAGGATCAACTTTGGGGTATAGAAGGCGAGAATGTCATCCTGAATCTCGTAGTTCACCCGAATTTCGTCTTCCAGCCGCACCATCTGAATGTGAGTATATGCCTTCACTTGCCGCACCTCTTCGGCTATAGACAAGTACGGACGCCCACTGTTCAGAGACAACCGATAGAATACAGACAGGTTCTCGACCATCGAAATAATCTTCTCGTTCTTGCCGTCCAGCGCCATCCAGTTGATAGTGGCCAACGTATTGTACAGGAAATGGGGGTTTATCTGCGCCTGCAGCGCCTTCATCTCCGCTTCTTTTTGAATCTGCTGGCTGACGGTCAGTTGTTCCACAAGCTCGCGGATTCTTTTGATCATCCGATTATAATTCTGCGACAGCTTGTTGATCTCGTCCTTGCCGTCAATGACCACGTGGCTGTCCAGCGACAGTGACAAATCCGCCACCTGCTCCATTGTCCTGGAGAGAATGGAGATTCTTCGCGACAGCCGACTGCCGATCGCGATAGCGATCAAGATGGAAATGACGATGCTGACCGACGCGATGACAAATGTGAATTGCTTGACTGCGTTGGCGTTGGAGAGCAGGTTCTTCTTCGGCATTTCGCGAAAATAGACCCACTCCGATCGTTCCCCTCGCTTAAACAGAACCAGTCTGTCTTCCCCGTCATTACTCAGAGTGAAGCTGCCCGAATTCCGGCCCTGTATCTGCTCCAAATAATTGGGGTCCAGCGCAGTCCTCGCCCCTTCGCCGGAATCCAGACTGTTAAAGATCACTTCGTTCCTTTGGTCCGAAATAAAAAAATGGTCCCCGTTCTGCTCGCCGGAAACCATATCCGCTCCAAACAGCGCCTGATGACGAATGTACAACACCAAAATGCCAACCACGGACTCGAAATTCAGGACGATCGGCTTTACGACGGCGAGCTTCATCAATGGTTCGGGTTTCTCGGGCCCGGCGGGATAACGCTTCTGAACCTCCTCGTCCGTGATGAACCAGATCTTCGATTGGGATAGCCGAATATAATCGTTAACCGTTCTCTTTCCGTTCCAAGCAATATACTTCTTGTACCACCAGGTGTCCTGGATACGTTGTTCCTCCAGAAGCTTGCCGCTCACCTCCGGCAGCGTATCGTTGGACTTGAAGATCACAAGATCCAGCACATTATTGGTCAGATCGGTTTCCTTGATAGAATAGGCTTGCGAAATCGTATGGAGAAATTCGTAGGAGAAATCGGCCGGCGAATCGTATCTGTGTGATAGCGCAAGCGCGATCTCCTTGTTGTTGGCAATTTGGTTAATCAATTCGTAATAGGTGCTCAGTTTGTCCTCAATATTCAGCTCGAACTGCTCCAGCGTTTGTGCATAAGACCCGGTGGCCTGCTGGAAAATGTACTTTTCGATTTTCGTGTAAGAGAAAGTTCCCGCGGACAAAACAGCAAAAATAATAAGCAGGCCATAGCTGAGAATCATTTTGCTTTTCAGACTCATGCCGCTCGCTCTCATCCGTTTCCTGTCCCCGTCCAGCCGGTTTCCCTGAATTCCTTGGGGCTGACGCCGAACATATTTTTGAACACGAAACTGAAGTACGAGGTGTTGTTAAAGCCCGTCTGCTCCGCGATCTCGTAGATTTTGCAGCCGGTACTCGTAAGCAGCAGCTTGGCGTGCTTCATTCTGACTTTGGTCAAATAATCGATAATGCTCTCGCCGACATTTTCCTTAAAAATATTGCAAATGTAATTCGGCGTCAGGAATACCTTCTTCGCCAATTCTTCAATAGTGATCGGTTCGCTGTATTGGTTCTCCAGCACATTGATAATCGTCTCCACTACATCGGCGTGCTTGTACGATCTCTTGTTGTAGATGTACATGGCGAGCGTCGTCAAAGTATCGGTCAACCATTCGCGCGCCTCCGGAATCGTATCGAAGGCAGCGACGGATTCCCATAAATGGGCATTTTCACCGAAGATAATATCCATTTTCTCTTTCATTGCGTACACTTTTTGATGGATGTCGCTGACGATTTGAAAACCGAACGACCTCAGCGCATGTTCCCGAACGCCCGAAAGAATGGGAATCTGCTGAAGAATCGCTTCGAGATGCCCGGCAATGTTCACATGGAGGCCTACCCCGACGTCCGCCATCAGCTGCTCCACGGGAACGGCCAGACTTGCCGGAGGCAGCGCTTCGGCTTCCAGGTCGGCATAGTAGAACGTGCTTCCCTTGCCCAAATAAAACTTTTGTCTGGATGCCGCTACCGCTTCCTTGTAACCTTCCTGCAATTGGGACAACGTATTCTTTACATCGCTTACACTTAGTGTAATCCGGTGGGGGAAATTACGGTGCAGATTTGATCTCAGCTCGTCCAGTCGTTGAGGCAACGAAGCCTCGTCCACAGTATTGTGCAGGAGCAGCACGATCAGTTCATTTTCTTTGGACAGAAGAGCGAACCCCCGATTGTCCGGGGACAGGAATTCAAGCAAATCGCGATGGAGTTCCAGCATCAGCAATTGATGCGACGTCGTCGACACTTGCTGCTCCGGGATATCCTCTAATTGAACAAGGACAATACTGCAACCGCTTTCAGTCATCGAAAAGGAAAACAGCTCCGCGCGGTTGGAAATGGTGTCTTCATGTACCAGAAAACCAAATAATAAATCCTTTATAAACTTGTTGAGCAGTAACGGCCGACTCTCTTCCAATTGCTTCCGCATCAGCGCCAGATTCGCCTCCGACTTTTTCTGAAGCTCCAAGCGGTCTCCCAGTTGTACCAACTTCTCGATCAACTGCCGAATACCGATTGGCTTGAGCATATAGGAATAAGCGTTTAATTCGATCGCCGACCGTGCATATTCGAATTCTTCATACCCGCTGATTATGATGATTTTGAGACTAGGATACTGTTCGCGGGCTTTTGCGGACAGCTCCAGTCCGTTCAAACGCGGCATTTGAATATCGGTGATCAGAATGTCCGCGCCATAACGCTCGATGTGTGCCAGTGCCTCTTCGCCGTCCCTGGCACAGCCGACCAACTCCATCCGCAGATCTTGCCATGGCACATGCCGCGCAATTCCCTCACGCTGTAGCTTCTCGTCATCCGCAACAACGACTTTAAGCATGCAGACTCCTTCTTTCTCATGATGTCTGACTCACAGTATAGCACTCCGTAACGGCTGTGCCCACATTAATGAATTTGGCTGGCTCAATCTCCTACCTTATTTCCCATTATGAACGGCTGACGAATGGCTGATAATTTAATATTCTACACAAAATCATCAGAATTCTATAATAGACGCTTTCCACCACTGAACGTGCAGAGCTTATCCGTCTGTCAGCACGACCTGGCGTATCCTAAGCACATAATCGACATTCCCCGCAAAAAATCCGCCTGCCCGCGGAACCGCTGACGTATCGCCAAGCAGTTGCTCCACCTGGTCAAGCTGCCATTCCAGGCTGCTGGCATTATTGGATACGCCTTTTTGTCGGATGACGTATACTTGTTTGTTTCTAACCGCGCTTAATTCGTTCCACTGTTTCGTCTGAATCAACCCCTTCAGCCAGCGCTTAAATTCCTTCTCCCTCCCCTCTACGACATACAGTCGATCCGCTTCTATCTCTGCAAGTCGATCGAACGGAACCTCTACCCGCCTATTATCGGCGTTCCGCTCCGTTGTGAGGTTCATAAGCGCAGAGGGGCGGAATCCGATTGCATCGTAAAACAGAGGAAAAAAACGCGACGCATGAACCCATACTTTCTGTTCATCCAGCCGAATAACCGCCGCCGTCTCATCGGGCTTTAACCGTTCCTTGCACCAGCTCTGCACCGCTTGTTTTTTGCACGTATAGCGGTCGAACCATACCTGAGCCTCGTTCTGCTTGCCCAATACGCGGGCGATCTGCTTCAGCCGCTCGATCGGCAGCGTATCCCACGGAACGACGATGACCGGAGCCAGCGTTTCGAGATGGGTGAGCTGCTCGCGAGACATAAAGTCGGAGGCCACGATCAGATCCGGTTTCAGCTCCAGCAGATCGCTTGTCCTGTACTCCGCTTCGCCAATACTGACGATGCCGGTGGCGTCCTCCTGCAGCTGCTCCAGAGTGACGTCCAGCGTGCCGATCGGCCTCATGCCAAGCGCCAGCATCTCTCCCGCGTAATGCATCGTTACGATTTTCGAATCGATTTGACGTTTTCTCACATATTCCTTGGGCGAACAGCCTACCGTTTGTTTGAAACGTCGATTGAAATAGTGCACGTCTTTAATTCCGATTCTGCTGGAAATTCGGCTGAGCTGGTCATCCGTTTGGAGCAGCAATTCCTTGGAGCGGTTAATGCGAAAATCGTTCAAATAGTCCATCGGCGTCTTCCCCGTAATCCGCTTGAACAAGCGCGTATACTGACGGACGCTGATATTGACTTGATCCGCCAACTGAGTGACGGTGTAGTCGGAGGCATAGTTCGTTTGAAGATACGCGATCGACCGGTTTACCGCCTCCAGCGAAGTCCCTTCGTCGTTCGTCGAACGGTACTGATCCAGCATGCGATACAGCATCTGCTGAAATAACAGCTGCGACTTGAATTGCTCCAGCGGCGTCGTTCCGTTTAAGCTGCGATACAGCTCTGCAAGCTCGTCCGCCAGCCGGGCGAAAGGCTTGATGCGAAACGAACGTTTGCCGTACTCTTCCCAAGGAAGCGTCATGCGATTATCTGCGCCGCTTGGCTTAACAAACCGATACGAGAGCCTATAGCCTTCACAGCCGTCCGCGTCAGCAGTCAGTAGTAACGGGTCCAAGGGAGACAGCATCATGCTGTCTCCCTTGGACAATTGCCTATTTCCTTCAGCGGATGCCGCCCAAACTTTGCCTTTCGTAATCGACAGCATCCAATAGCCGGCGCCGCTTCCATAGTCCTGCACAGCTTCGGGCGCCAAGCTCAGCCGCTCCATGTAGTCCAGGCAACATAACAGCGGCTCATCTATCCGCCTACTCCCGAACAATTCTGTCATTGCTAATCCGCCTTTACATAACGATTTCGCGGACGCGACAGCCCCAGATTGCCCCGCAGCGTCGTGTGCTCGTACGCCTTGCGAAACAGCCCCCGATTTTGCAGCTCCGGAATGACGAGATCGACCAAATCGTCCAGTCCGCTTGGAAGGATGTTGGGGATATACGTAAAGCCGTCCGCTCCTTCATTTACTAGCCATTCCTCCAACCGATCGGCAATTTGCACCGGCGTACCGATCAGCGTCAAATGTCCGCCGATCTCCTCCAAATGCCGATGAAGCTGTCGAACGGTCGTCCAGCCCTGGCGATCGGCCAGCTCTTTGTTTCGTTTATATTTTGCCGTAACCAAGCCCTCGTGCGCAACTGGCAGCGGGCCATCCAGCATCTGCTCCGTAATCTCGATTCCCAGCATAAAGGAAATTCGATCAAGTCGAGTATCGAAGCGCTCCAGCTCCGTTAAATATTGTTGCTTCTCCCGCGCTTCTTCCATGGTTGTCCCAACATGCAAATGCAATCCCGGCATAATCAGCAGCTCTTCGGAGGTTCTCCCGTATTTGGACAACCTTTGCTTCACATCCTTATAGAACTGCCGCGCTTGCGTTAAATCGTTCAGCATCGTAAAGATCACATCGGCGTTCTGCGCGGCGCGTTCCTTAAAGCTGTCGGATTGACCGGCCTGAATCAGCACCGGATAGCCTTGGGTCGGTCGAGCGACATTCAGCGGTCCCTTAACGGAAAACCATTTGCTTTCATGTCCGACAATATGGATCTTGCCGGGATCCGCGAAAATGCCCGCTTCCTTATCGGCGATAATCGCATCGTCTTCCCAACTGTCCCATAGCTCTTTAACGACGTCGACGAATGCGGCCGAATGTGTATCCCGTTCCTCTTGCTTGGGGCGATGATCGTTTTTGAAATTCGGCGCTTCCAGCTCCCCGATGGATTGAACGATGTTCCAGGAGGCGCGGCCGCCGCTCAGATGATCGAGCGTCGCCATCATGCGGGCCACATGATAAGGCTCGTTGTAAGTCGTGGATATCGTAGCCGCCAAGCCGATTCGCTTTGTAAAAGCGGCCATCGCTGTCAACAGCGTAACCGGCTCCGGCCATACATTGACGTTGTGCTGAAACTCTCGATCGGTCGTGGCCGACACGCGATACTGATCCGGCTGGAACAAATAATCCAACTTACCGTCCTCCGCCTTGCGAGCAAGCTCAGCGTAGTACGAAATGGGCTCCTTCGCGTACGCTTCCGCCCCGGGGTGTCTCCATCCTCCGCTGGCCGCTCTCGGCGCGATCAACGTCGTCGCCAATTTCAGTTGTTTGCGCTTAGCGGTCATCTCTCGGCCCCTTCCCTTTCGCTTATTTAGACTTGGTCAACAGCGCGTACACTTCGTCTAATGCCCAGTCCAGCGTGGTCACATCCTTAATCGCGATCCGGTGGCTGATCTCGTACATCTGCCCCTTCTTCACAGCAGAGAGGTTCTTCCAGACGGACTCTTTCTGCATGTCCTCGAATACCTGCTTGGATTCGTCGTCATTGATAAAGACAAACAAATGGTCCGCCTCAAACTCAGGAAGAATTTCCAGCGAGAGACTTTCATTTTTGAAATCCGGCTTGCTCTCCAACTCAAGCTGCTTGTCTGTCACTTTAAGCCCATAGGCGTCAAAAACGGTAGGGAACGTATCGCTCTTGTACATGTAGACGTTTTTCAGCGCGAATTGGATGACTAGCGCGGTTTGCTCCTGCAGCTGTAACGCTTTCGTTTTTTTACGGGCTTCTTCTACGCGCACTTTATAGTCGTTAATCCACCGCTCCGCCTGGTCCTTTTTATTCATAATGTCGGCCACAGCTCGCAGCGATTCATAGGGGTCTCCGAAGAATTCCGTTGTCACCGTCGGAGCAATTTTGCTGAACTTCTCCAGCTCCTCCGGCGTAGCCAATTCGTACATGATAATGAGATCGGGTTCCAGAGACAGCACCTTCTCATAGTCCCCCGCGACTCCCTCTCCGACAATCTCAATGTTCGCCTGATCCTCTGCGGAATAGAACCGAAGCAGATTGGCCGTGGAGCCGATCGGCTTATCCCCCAGCGCCAATATCTCGCCGACTGTCCATAGGGCGACGACCCTCTTCGGCTGAACCGGAATTTCAACCTCGCGTCCCAGCGCATCTTTATATATTCTTGTAGCCGAAGAAGTGTTAGACTCCTCCGCTTGGTCGGCGGACGGCGTGCTTGCTGCTTCGCTGGCGGGCGACGCACTTGCCTCTTCGCTGGCGCTTGGAGCAGCGCTCTCTTTTTCGTTGGCGGCTCCGCAAGCAGACAAGACGAGGACGACAATTAGAACGAGCAAAGAAATGAAAAGTGGTTTTTTTGAACGGTTCATGCTGACTCTCCTTCATAGATAACGATTATCATTATCAATTATAGTGAGGGAGATATCCATAAACAATAGAGAATAGCGTCACATTAATAGGGGATAAAAGCGACATCGCCACCGACTCTCTATGCAGAGGAAAGCTCTAACGTTGCCCATTCGGCTTGCAGCTTCCTGGCGCCGCAATTTGTCGCTCTAACGTTGACCATTCGGCTTGCAGCTTCCTGGCGCCGCAATTTGTCGCTCTAACGTTGCCCATTCGGCTTACAGCTTCCTGGCGCGGCAATTCGTCGCTCTAACGTTGCCCATTCGGCTTACAGCTTCCTGGCGCCGCAATTCGTCTCTCTAACGTTGCCCATTCGGCTTGCAGCTTCCTGGCGCCGCAATTCGTCGCTCTAACGTTGCCTATTCGGCTTGCAGCTTCGTGCTGCCGCAATTCGTCGCTCTAACGTTGCCCATTCGGCTTGCAGCTTCCTGGCGCCACAATTCGTCGCTCTAACGTTGCCCATTCGGCTTGCAGCTTCGTGCTGCCGCAATTCGTCGCTCTAACGTTGCCCACTCGGCTTGTATTTCTCCAAAATACTGCAGACGTAAGCTTGGAATGCCGCACGCACTTCAAGCGGCTCAAGAACTTCACATTTATCCCCGAATGCGAGCAGCTTGTCGTAGCCGTACGTATTGTTAATAATGGGGTAGGTCGCCAGACAAGTATCCCCCTCCGCTCGAAGAATGTGCTCTTCCCCGAAGCGTTCAATCACTTTATCCGCGACCGAGCGATGAAGGCGAACGGTAACCTCCACCCAATCTCGGCTCATCCATTCGGCCCCATCCATGGGCAGCGGCGTAAATTTTCTCGGCGCAAAAGCTTCGGACGAAATCTGCAGCCCGCTCATCCTCGCCAATTTGAAAATGCGGAAATCTTTTCGATCCGCACAATAGCCTTGCAAGTACCAACTGCTTTCTTTGAAAACAACCCGGTACGGCTCGACCTTTCGAGAACTGCTGCGCCCGTCTCGCCCCACATAATCAAACGTCAAATACCGATGTTCGTTCATCGCAGTTTCGACCAAGCCGAGTAGGCCTCGCAACGATTCATTTCCTTGATTTAGAGCCAAATCTACCGCAAACTTCCCTCCGGCACTATCGGCAACGCCGCCAGGATGGAAGCTCTGCAGCTTCTCCAGAACATAAGTTAGCTCCTTATGCCCGAATAACTGTCTATAGCTATTCAAGCTGTCCAGCACAGCCTGCAAATCCTGCTGCGTAAATAACAGTCGGTCTATTTTGTAGGATTTCATCAGCCCGACGCCGCCCATCGCTCCCTGATTCGTAAAAATAGGCAGTCCGGCAAAGGTTAACGTATCGATGTCGCGATAGATGGTTCGTCTGCTCACTTCGAGCCGTTCGGCCAGCTCTCCTGCGCTTACCACTTCGCGTTCCAATAAAATCATGATCAAAGCTATTAAACGATCGATTTTCATATTCCGCCTCCCGCTCAAGTATGCCATACAGATGTCATAGTTGATAGTTTAGGCTTAATACGTATTCAACATTTTCTCTAATCAGGAGGCTACAGCAATGAACAATTTCAAAATTGAATCGAAGCAAGCTTTTCGCATCATCGGGTATAAGACCGCGCTGCATGAAGGGTCAACGATTCATTCGCCGCAGTATTCCAGCCCAAAAACGGCGTTCTTCAAAGAGCTGCTGGCTAACGGGCTGTTCGCAAGCCTTCGTCCTTATTCGGACAGCCGTTACGGTTACGCAGCGGTCGCTCTGGAAAATGGAACCGTCCATTATTATGCAGGGGTGCAAACGGCTCAAGCTCTGCCTGAAAATGCCGAAGAGCTCTATTTTCCGGAAAGCGACTATTTGATTTTGTCGGGAAGCGGCGGATTATCGCGCTTGGCGTTTGACAAACTGGAGGATCAGGCGTTCGGAGCGGTTCTAACCGATGAGTTCGCCTATGAATATTCCGGGGCGGCAATTGCGGAAGTTTTGCTGAACGGCGACCCGACGAATGCCGAAGTCGAAGTATGGGTTCCGGTTCGAAAAAGGCAGGATCGGTAACGCCTACCCACCCATTGAAAATAGCGCAAGCCTCGGGGCTGAGAATTCCCCTCGGAGCTTGCGCTATTTCCTTGCGGCTTATGAAATCGACCAATCAATCTATGTATTCACCCAGTTTACTCCGATTATTTGACCAAAGCGCCCCTAAGCCTGTTCACATCGAACTCCAAATACCCTTTCAGACAAGTCAGCATATACACCCATCCCTCTTTGTTGCCTACCAACTTCAGGATTAGCTCTGGATCGTGCTCGTCAAATCCGTCTTCGTTCACTTCTACGACAGTGCCGGCTAAATCCGAATCCGTATTCTTGAACGTAATGGTTACAAGATGCGGCTCCCCGTCTTCCCTCCCCCATTCGAATACAATCTTTTGATCGCTAATCATTTCGATGACATGGATATCTCCTTGAGCTCCGTACTCTTCATATCGCAACGTGACCGTTTTACCCTCTTCCCATCTCTCCGAGCTGGACGAAAACCAGAAGTTTCCGATCTGATCAGGATCGACAAAAGCTTCAAAAACATCGTGGGCAGGCTTGCGAATCTCCATTTTGGTCAGGTTATTCATAGAATCTCCTCCGTTTCTCGTATGGAAATATTTGATATAATTGAAGCAATTAAACTTGGCATTTCTTGCTGGCGTCGAGGAGTCCGGATAACGCGACTCCTTCTTCTATTTTTATCCTACCACAGCCGTTGCATTCATGGACATTCAAGGAGAGATTCGATTTGGCACTAGAATGGCTAAAAGACATTAAAAAAACGATAGCCCACTTTAAGAACGAGGTACCCAAAGGCCGAGCGTTATTAGACAATATCGACGTTATGGATGCGGAGAAGCTGTTAGACGTACTTCACGGAGTATTTAATTTGGAAGAAGACGCTATTAAAGAGGAGCACAAGAAAAACTTTGTAACCGATACCTACGAAAATAATGTACGGCATTTTGCCAAGCAGCTTATGATGTCCATGATCTCGAACCACGGCCAGCTTATTGGGCATGAAGGATATAAAAGCTTGCTGGGCCGTCGGCATATGGCTTACGGCTTCTACAGCATTCTGAGGAGCGGGGGCACGGAAGGTCCCGATATCTTAAAAGCAGAAAACGGGGCAATCGAACAATTGCTTTACTCCGGTTTGGTTGAGTTTTACGGAGACTTCTACGGCAGCTTCTTCGACAATCAGGAAGCCATCGAGCTGCTATGTCGGTACTATCCTAGTAATAATATCGAGAACAATGAAACCGTCGCAAAGGCTTTATATACTCATGTTTCCAATGCGGGAACGTCCGGCGACGTCGGCTTTGCTTTTTCAGGCATAGAGTTGATCCGGAAGTACATCCATCGTCTGCCCGTTGAGATCGTCGACCTCTTGCTGCGGGAATACGATTTATACAGAATCATTACCAACAAAGTGTATAGGCATCAAATCTTCACGATCATTGATCATTCATCCCTTGCATCCGAGAAAAAAACGATCTATAAATTCAGTTACCTGGACAGTATCCTTCTGACTAATTCCATGACAAACGCTATTTACGAAAAATACGGGAACAGCAGCAATCTCAGCTTACTAGATCCTTTTCACAGACAAAAACTGAAAGAGGATAAAATCGGAGTTATCGCAAACGACGCTCTGGACAGCATCTACGCTTATTGGACTAATGAGTGTTCGCCAACCCGTCAATTCGTTGTCGATGGCAAACCGGTCATTAACGTAGCTCTGGATATTGCCAATCACCAGATTTCAATTGCTTCCACCAATCGGCCGTACCCCGATATGCAAGTTGAATTTATTTACAGCGACTGGATGCTGGAGGACTACCGGCCAAGAGAAATGGAACAGAAATTGTCCGAGCTTGTTTATGGAAGTAACAACGAGGTCACGGATTCCTATCTTTACAATCGCCTGACGTTTTCGCTGCTTTTCCTTAATTCGTACAGAGCGGTAAAAGAGCAGCCGGTTGATTTTGATCACCGTTTCACCTACGACTGCAGTGCGAAAGAACTCAAAGCCCTCTCGGAACCGCCCGATATTTCACATTTTTATGGAGAAAAGATTCACTCTCTATCCTGTATCGTGGGCAAAAACGGAACGGGAAAAACCAGTACGGTGGATTTTCTAAGAGATACCTTTTTCCGGCTTCTTTATCTAATAGATATACGCGAAATTCCCTGCAGCGATGGCTGTGTCGACGAATCCGATTATGGAAACTACGGCTTATTCGACAGAGGCAGCGAGTTTGTGATTGTGTTCCGCCTAGACGATGAGCCCTATTATTTGACTAATATTAAAGCTGTCGTCGTCTCGGGAGCAATGCCTTTTGTAAACGGCACTTATAAAAGAGCCCATGAATTAGGCAGAGTCGTCTATTTCTCCAGCATGCTCAGCGTTCACCAAACTCTTCTGTTTACAGATGAAGAAATGACGCTGCGGGAAGATATAGAGAACGATAAGAAGCAATTATCCAAATCTCTTAGCGGTCTCGGGCAGGCCGATTATTCGGAGGCCGCAAGCTTTATTCGCAAGAGAAAGGACATTGAAACCCTAAGACTGCGAAAAATGCGGGAAGCTACGGAAAAATCAATGCCGATCAACGATCCCCCTACGATCAATAAAGATCTGTGTTACCAGTTGGTATTTTTGGATTTTTTGTCAGCGACAGGACTGGAACCCTATTTCGACATGCCGACAGATCGTACATTTACACTAAAAAGTGAATTATTGGGTTTGGCAAAGATGGAACTTACGGTAACGCAGATCGGCAAGAAGCTTTCATCGCTCAAACCGTATCTCGCCGCGCCCGATGCCAAGCTGGAGCATTTCTCGTCTGGCCAATACGCCAAATTTTCTTTTCTAGCTAAGCTTTACTGGTTTTTGGAGGGTCATCGGAAGTACATGGGACGTTTGGAGCCTTTAATTGGACCAAACGTATTCAGCCAGGATGAGCTGCTGCAGGAGGACGAAACCGCGCTTCTATTTATTGACGAGGGCGAGCTTTATTACCATCCCGAGTGGCAGAGGAAGTATATCGCTACGCTCATCGACTTCATTCACGATACCGAAACTGCAGCACGGATCCAGGTGGTGATCACGACAAATTCGCCGTTTATGATTTCCGATGTTCTCAACGAGGATATTGCTTATCTAGCGGAAGAAAAGAAAAGCTTCGAACAAACCTTCGGGCAAAATATTCACAAGCTTCTCAAACACAATTTCTTTATGTCTTCTACGATAGGCGATTATAGCAAAATGTTGATCGAAAATATTACGAGATGGCTTTTCCCTAGAGAAGGCGAAACGGTAAAAATCGGCGAGGAGCTAGGTCGGTATTATGACCAGCCTATCGAGCCGGAGGACTACGCTGAAAAAATAGGCCGTTTAATTCTTAAAATCGGCGAGCCTATTTATCGAGAGAAGCTGATGGATGCGCTAGACAAATCCGAGCTGGTTAAGCTCTACAGGTTAGCTCAATTGCGCAAGCAAAGAGATAAGCTTGACCGTGAAATTAAGCAGCTAGAAGAGGGCGAGTGAGACTATGATCCAACTTGAGCCGTATTCCGAGAAATTCGAAACTGAATATTGGAACGCAGTCGATAAAAAGTTAAAAGCTTTTGACCGCGGCAAATTTATGGACAGCTGCAAAAAGTATTTGCCGCCCAACTTTTTCGCCGGCAGCGACAATGAATTTAAGTCTCTAATTCTTGCCCGGAAAGAAAAACTAAAAGCGGCCGAAGCCTACATCTCCGGTACGACGATCGATCGTATGAACCGCGAGTGCTTCAGCATGTACGGAAAGAAAACGCGTATGAGAAGGCTGTACCGGGTTATCCATGACTGCTACTCGTCTCTTGCAGGTTCAACGCTTGATCGTACATCCTTGCGTGTGAGAATCGTCCAGAATACCGGCCTTACCGTCTGCCCTTATTGCAATAGGGATTACATAAACTGTCGAGGGAAGAAGGTTTCGGGGGCGCAGTTGGATCATTTTTTCAATAAATCAGCGTTTCCTCTCTTCTCGGTTTGTCTATACAATCTCATTCCCGTCTGCGGCAACTGTAACAGAGT
>PJUD01000372.1_pt1 | contig 26114 bp, 23 predicted proteins | sample 1512341 | NCBI WGS metagenome assembly PJUD01 (sample SAMN08177675, study PRJNA422409) | Feces metagenome, whole genome shotgun sequencing project. | isolation source: Chicken feces (3) enriched on wood chips: beechwood xylan treatment | host: Gallus gallus | place: USA: Madison | collected 2015-01-15 | reverse complement strand
TGCACAAGCCTGCCATGATGCCGGCCGACATCGTGCAAGCGGTCAAGAAAGCGGCGGCTCGGCGGGAGGAGTTCAAGCGGCAAGCGCAGACGGCGCATCGGATCGAACGGCTGTACCTCAACAGCGCGAGAAAGCTGAAGGAACGAATGCTGCTCGATTTGCTTGCCGGCAACGAAGCCAGAGACGAGCAATGGAAGGAAGTGCAGCTTCAATGCGATCCGGCGGCGAGCATCGTTGCGGTTGTTCGCTTTCGCAACGGCGATCAAGTGCTGCAGAGCGCCTTTAAGGGAGATGCGACGCTGTTCGCGTACGCCGCGACGAATGTGATCGACGAAGTACTTCGCGCCGAATCCGGGTACGAGTCCGTCTGCAAAGCGCCGGACCTTGCCGTCGTTTTGTTATCCGGCCCTTCGGAAGGCGGTGAAGAGAAGAGGAACGAACGGTTCACGACGCTGTCGCGCGTGCTGCGAACCTACTTTCAGCTTGACGTCGAGATGGCGCTGCAGACCGAGCCGATCGCTCTGCGCAGGCTGTCGCACGCGGCCGGCGCGCTGCTCAAGGTGCTGGACGAGCGCGAACAGAGGGTGCCTGCGGATCGTCTGATCGTTGTCGACGGAGAGGCGGAGCCGCGATGGACATACCACTCAGAGGAATGGCTCGACAGCGGCTGGTTCAGCGATTCGTTCCCCGGCGTGGCCAAAGTAGAACAAATTTATCGCGAGCTTGAACGCAAAAACGCCACGTATCGCCAGACGCTGGAGCTGAGCGGCATGCTGCTCGGTATGCTGCTGCAGCGGGCGGCGTCTTACCCGGGCGTTTTGCGCGAGCTGTACCGCGTCGAGCCGGAAATGTACTCCAGGCTGCAAGAGCTGGGCACGGCGACGGAGCTGAAACGATACGCGATCAGGCTATGGGAGACGGCGGAAACGCTCATACGCGGCTCGCACCCGCAGGAAATCGAGAAGGCGCTGCAATATGTCGAACGTAACCTGCACGATCAGAAGCTTGGTCTCGAATCGGCGGCCGCGTTCGTCAACGTGAGCCGCGCTCATTTCAGCAGGCTGTTTAAGGAGCATACCGGCGAGACATTCCATCAGTATGTCACCAAGTCGCGCATTCGAAGAGCGGAGCATCTCGCCCGCACGACCGATCTGAAAATGTACGAAATCGCCGAGAAAGTCGGCTATCCAAGCTCCAAATATTTCAGCAAGCTGTACAAAAAACTGATCGGAAAGCAGCTGTCCCAAATTCGTTCGCCAAAAAAACTCTAACCCCGCAATTCAGGTTAGAGTTTTATATTTTAGCGATGAAGCAGCTTAAGCGAAATGACTTTCTGCGTATCGGGGTCCAGATCAAGCTTCAGCCAGCCTCCGGTAACTTCCAGCGACAGAACGTTCGTCTTTACGTCTCCGGGGATCCCGAGTGCTTCCGCGGCTTGCGAGCCCTTCATGCCGTAATCGAGACTGTCGATTCCCGTATCGGCCATGCCGGAGTTGATCTCGATATAGACCACCTTATCCCGTTCGTTCAGCCCGACGGACATGCCGTCGTATTCCCATATTTCGATCGTCTCGTCGTCTCCTGGAAGCGGGTAGGTCTCCACGGGCAGCCCGTAGCGATGGACGACCTCTTTGTCCGTATTGCCAAGCTTGAGATGGGCGAGCGAAGGAGATTTCGTCAGAAAAGTAGGCTTAATAACGTCCTCTTCCGGTTCCTCCTGCGATGAAGGCGGATGAGCGGTTGCGGCTTCGACGGCTGACGACGATTGCTCCGGCGAGTGGCTTGGGGCTGTCGCAGGCGGCGTTACGTCGGGATCTGGTTGGTCCACGACCGTTGGCGCTTGGCTGACAGCGGGAGAATGGGAAGCCGTAGGCGGAGCTTTCACATCCGTAGGCTTCGTCGGCGAAGGCGAAGCGGATGCCGTAGACAAAGCTGTATGCGAATGGGAATCATTAGAAGGAGACGAAGTGCATGAGACCAAGCTGGCGGACAGAAGCAGAGCGCTCCATAGTCGCATGTAAACGGGCAGATTGATCGTCATGTTGTATCCCTCCTTGAAGTTCCCTACATCTATATAAGACATGACATAAGCTGGAAAAGTTTCGAGCGTTTGAAATTATTTTTTAAATTCATTCTAATGTCGCATAAAGTCAAAGATTGTTAGGTCTTTAGTCTTGCATTTCATATGACATCTTGGTCAGTCCATCTTCCAGAAAAAATGTGAAATCCGTTATTGCACAGGGCAAAAGGATATGGTACGTTAAACGGAAACGACAACGGGTGGTGGAGAAGACGATGGAGATTCTCAAGGAAAGAATTTTGAAAGAGGCTAGCGTCATAAATGCAGGGGTGTTGAAGTTGGATTCTCTGCTCAACCATAGCGTCGATCCGCAATTGACGATGGAGATGGGCAAGGAATTCGCTTTGAGATTCGCCGGGGAGCCGATTACGAAGGTGATTACGGTGGAATCCTCGGGCATTCCCGTCGCGTTCGCTACCGCGCTGCAGCTTGGCGTTCCGCTAGTGTTTGCACGCAGGAAGAAGACGCTGATCGGCGAATCCGATGCTTATTGCGAGCGGGTTCCTTCTTTTACTAAAGGTATCGTTACGGATCTGATCGTATCCCGTCACCTGCTGAGCGAGAACGACACCGTACTGTTCATCGACGACATTATCGCCAATGGCGATGCGGCGCGCGGATTGATCAAAATCATTGAGCAATCCGGAGCTAAGCTGAACGGGATCGGCATCGTCATCGAGAAATCGTTTCAGGCGGGCGGCAAGGCGCTACGGGAGCTAGGATACCGCGTGGAGACGCTTGTGAAGATTCAATCCCTGGAAAACAATACGATTACATTCGAAGATTAGCAAATCGGGCGGCTTCCGACCTTCCGATCTTGGCGGCAATAACGTATAATAGGATTATTCTGCAGATGGGGAGGCGAACAGCAATGGAAAACTCGAATCCAGTCAATTTGCCGGTCGACTTCTTCCTGAACAAGCTGGAAGAGGCTAAAATTCATTTCGAGCGCGCGCTCGATTGCAAGCATACGGAGTTTGACGATCTGTATCCTTATATGATTGAACATCCGCAATTTTTCTGGTACAAACGGTATGTCGCCTGGTCGGAGTTGCTCACGATCGTGAAGCTTTGCGAGGAACTGGAGCTTCCATGGACGGATAACTTTGCATCCCACCAGGCAGAATACGTGCAGGGAAGAGTTATGTCCAGCAAAGTGCTCGACTGCTGGTACGAAACGAACGATTCGAAGGAACACGTCGGGTAACAAGAGCCGGCGACGACACCGGAAAACCCGCTCGACTTTTGTCTTGCGGGTTTTCCTGCGTCAGCGGACGAAGGAGGATAAAGCATTATGCTGAATGACGAACAGTTGGACAAGCTGCGGGTGGACGGAACGAAGATTCGGGTCGTGCGCGACGCGCTTGCAGAAAACGACATAAGAGGGATCGTCGTCGCTTGGGACGATGAATATGTATTGATTCGCCGGCCTAATCGCAGAGTCATCAAGGTGAAAAGGTCATATCCGATCCAACTGGCCAGCGAAGAACGCAATTGGTCTCTCGAATGAGCGAGGGTGTCAATATTAACTGAAAATTAGAACATTGGCGTGTCTGCTTGACTTCGCTCGGAAATTTGTGCTATTTTAATATACGTGATTTCGATAAGGAACTCCCACCGCCTCAAGCACTAACGGTGCAGACGACCAAGCGCGAAGCTCACAACAATATGCGGTCATGGCGGAATTGGCAGACGCGCTGGCTTCAGGTGCCAGTGGTAGCAATACCGTGGAGGTTCGAGTCCTCTTGACCGCACCACCTTAATTATAACAAGCTCTTGAATTTGTCCTCGGGACAGTTCAAGAGCTTTTTGCATACTCGGGATTTTGCAAAGGGTTGCTCATGACCTGTGCAGATGAAACTTTTGAAAGATGTCATAAGGTGGACGGAACTCATTTTCTATGTGGAGGGTGAGCCCAAACGGTATGTTGATTTGAAGCAAAATATTGAGGGTATCACCTGAAAAATGCCAACCCAGACGGTCCGCCAACTGGAAAGGGACGGACTCACATAGGATCAGCTGGTTCAGCGAAACGTGAGCATCGAGCGGTAATGATTGGAGAGGAGGATATTCATGCCATGGATCCGGAAGCGTTGTTGCAATGCAACTCTCCAGAAAAGGATGAGGGATTTGACAAGGTGAAGAGGCGGTGACATAATGTTTATATTGAATAAATTATTCAATCAAAAAACGGGGGTATTGCAGGAAGATTTAGCGCTCCTAAATTTTAAGGAAATGAAGGGATTCATTTGAAGGATGAGTTTCTACCGCTGTTCGAACCTTTTGATCTGCCGAGTGGAGTTCAGCTAAAAAACAGAATTGTGATGGCGCCAATGACCCATACGGCGTCCCATTTGGACGGCTCTGTTTCAGAAGTCGAAATCAAATATTATGTACGACGTGCAAGAGGGATCGCTATGCTTATAACGGGTTCGGCATCGGTTATGGCAAACGGAGGCTTTCCGGGATCAGCAGCGGCCGACCGAGACGAGTTGATTCCGAGTTTGCGAAATCTCGCTTCTGCGATTCAGAGCGTAGGCACAAAAGCTGTATTGCAAATCGCTCATGGCGGCCGCAAATGTCCGCAGTTTATAGATGATATTGTGGGTCCGAGCTCCGTCCCAGAACCTAAAGAAGGTGCTATTGTCCCGCGTGAGTTGACCGCCGAAGAAATCCCTGACATTATCCGTGCTTTCGGCGAGGCGACAAGACGAGCGATTGAAGCGGGGTTTGACGGAGTGGAAATCCACGGTGCCAACGGATTTCTCATTGAACAGTTCTATTCGCCCCATGCTAATAGGCGTAATGACCAATGGGGAGGATCAAGGAACGAACGAATGAGATTCCCTTTAGCAGTGGTAGATGAGGTTAGACGTATCGTCCAACTGCATGCCAAAAAAACATTTATCGTTGGTTATCGGATAACACCTGAAGAAGCCGGGACGCCGGGCATTACGATGGATGACACGTTGGCGCTCGTCCAAGCTCTTGCGTTGAAGAAAATGGATTACCTCCATGTTGCGCAAAATGACATTTGGTCGGGTCCTCAGTGCGCTAATGGCGACACTCGACCGTGCCTTGAAATCATTAAAGAAACCGCCGGCAATCTTCCAATTATCGGGGTCGGGTCGATTCGTACAGCTGAAAATGCCGCTCAGGCATTACAAACGGGGGTCCCTCTGATTGCTCTAGGGAGAGAACTTATTATGGACCCTGAATGGTTGAAGAAAATAGCGCAAGGGCGCGAAGACGACATCAAAACAAAGCTAGCTATGACTGATCAACTCCATTTGGAGATACCCGATTCGTTGTGGGGAATTATTATGCGTGTCCCCGGATGGTTCCCGGTCGAAACGGAAGCATGAGTTAACGATGAGCAATTTTCATACCAAGGAGGAAATTTCAATGCGAGGAAAAGGTATTACGTATGAGACAGGATTTATTAATGAGTCGGGCACCATTACCCGTGAGAGCTTTAATGCCACAATCGTCGAGCGCGAGATGCGCATTATTCGGGAAGACCTGCACTGCAATGCGGTCCGTGTCACTGGCGGCGATGCGGATCGTTTGGAGATGGCAGCCAGATTAGCAGCCATTGCCGGATTGGAAGTGTGGTTTTGCCCTTTCACATGCGGTCTGACCATTGACGAGCAATTCGATTTTATCGTCGATTGTGCAGAGCGTGCCGAGCGGATACGTCAACTGGGAGCGGAGGTCGTATTTCTCACCGGATCTGAGATTAGCATTTTTACTGTCGGGTTTCTGCCCGGTGAAACACTTCAAGAAAGACTATCCTTGTTTGCTGCTCCAGAGAGGCTTCGCGAGGTATTGACTACAATACCCTTGCAGATTAATGAGTTTTTAAGCAAAGTCGTTGCGCTTGTCCGGGAAAAATTCGGTGGGAAGCTCAGCTATGCCTCGCTTCCTTTTGAAGGGGTGGATTGGTCGCCCTTTGACATCATCTCGACCGATGGAGGATACAGGTCGGCTGAGGTTGCCGACCAAATTATCGCTGGCACGCGAGCTTTGCTGGCCGGAGGAAAACCTGTAGCGATAACTGAATTCGGGTGCACCACCTACCGCGGTGCGGCTGACCTGGGGGGACGCGGCGACAAGATCATTGTATGGGACGATGCAGGCAGACCGCTCAGACTCAACGGCAACTATATCCGTGACGAGGCTGAACAAGCCGCATACATTCATGAACTGCTGGACATTTACAACAGGGAAGGGGTCGACTATACGTTTGTATGTTCTTTCGCTTATTATCATCTACCACACCGCAGTGACCCGCAAGAAGACTTGGATATGGCCAGCTTCGGGATTGTGAAGGTATTTGAAGACCGTATGGGTTATACGTATTCCGATCTGCCTTGGGAACCCAAGATGGCATTTGCCACCCTCGCTGACTACTATCGCGGTTGATCGCATCTTGCTTGAGATTGACAAAGTAAGGTGGCGGTATAATAATGGTTTTATAGTTGAATAAACTATTTAATCATTAATGGAGTGATAACAATTCCACGAACGGAAGAAGAAAATAAACGTGTAAGAGAGGCACAGCGTATAAGCATCCTGGAAGCGGCGAAAAACATCTTTGCCCGCAAAGGCTGGTCAACTACAATCACAGATATTGCCTCTGCTGCTAGCGTAAGTCCAGGCTTGATTTATCATTACTTCGTGAACAAAGAAGCTATTTTTTGTGAACTGTTAGGTCAAACTATCCAATCTGATTTGGATATATTCCAGCAGCTCATGCAATCCGGGGATACGGCTGCGCAGCGTCTGGAAATGCTGATCTCCAGCATGCTTAAATTCAGGCAGGATCAAATTAAACAATTCGGAATTACTGTACAGGCTGCGAAGGAAACCTCGTCGTCCGGCAACGAACTTGAAATCATGCGGAGGATTTTCAAAAATCTAAAAAACAATGATTCAAAAGCCAAGGATTTGCAGGAACTGATGATGAAACGAGTTCAGACCGTGCATGAGATTGTATTGCAATTGATTGTTGAGGGCCAGAAAAACGGAGAGTTTGCTTCAGATCCGCCTCCCAAATTGGCCTTGATGATCTTCCAATCTATCCAAGGCTTAACTACGCTTGCACTCGACAAGCCAGAAGAATATGAGCAACATTATCCTTATACAGACATAATCATGCGGATGCTGTATTCGTAGAAACTTTTAGGATTTTTATAGAAAGAGGGGAGGATTTTAGTACTAATTATACTCGCCGTGTTAGTCTCTTCTGTTTGCTCTTCGTATCATCGTCTTTTTAGTAACGGAGGTGCCACACAGGAATTCTCCTCGTGGCACCTTTTCACGTCTCATTTATTCCGAAACTCATGAGGAGTCAAGCGAAAATGCTCTTTGAACACCTTGATGAAATAGGCAGTGTTCTGGTAACCTAGTTCGGCTGCGATATCCTGAACTTTCTCGTTTGAATGATTCAACAGGTACACGGCTCGTTCCATACGGATTCGAAATAAATAGTCTGTGACGCTTTCTCCGGTTTCCTGACGATAGATTTTAGCGGCGTAGGAAGGATGAAGGTAGATGTGTTCGGCCAAATCTTGCAGGGAAATGCCTTCGGACAAATGGTCGTCGATATATTCCCTTATTTTCTTGACCAGTTGAGTGCGACCGTTCTGCAGCTTGAGATCGCTGTCTTCTTGAATAAGGGCTAAAGTGCCGAACGCCCAGCGATTTAATTCAAGCGCGGAAGCGAACGGTTTGAGATGGAGCGCTCCGGTCAGAGTATGGCCGGGAGCGACGTCGGACAGTGTTTTGTCGCTTTTGTGCAGAAGATGAAGAAAGGATTGCGCAATCATAAAATACGCCTCAAGCAAGTGCTCCTGCGAATGGCTCCAATCCGCCTGCAGTTCGTCGAAGATGCCTGCCAGCTTGGCTCTAGCGTCATCCCATCTTCCGGCTTCGAGCATATGGAGGAGCGACGGCGGCTCGTACAAGCTGCGCAGGGCGCCTGTATCGGCAGCTTTGATCGGCCCCGGTGGAATAAAGCAATCGCGATCATGGCCGACCGTCTGGAGCAGCGTAGAGACGAGCGATTGATACGTTTCCGAAATGCGCTGCGGGAATGCGTCCTCCGCACTCAGAATAAGGGACACTCTGCCCTTTAAATACGTTCGGACGCAATGCTGAATTTCCGGCCCGAGTTGGTTGATGAGCTGCGTTTGGTGCAAGGGGCTGTCGGCGCACAGCAGGAACACGAGGTAGTCGTGCTCGTCCTTGCAATGCCACAGCTTGAACTGAGCCCCCAATATTTCGCTGACGATGTTGATGACGGCATATTCGTACAAGGAGCGATCCTGTATATTTTCCGTGCTGAACTCTTCCTCCAACCGGACGAGCAGCAGGCTGTAATTGCCGCCAAGGTCATAGGGGAGCTCAAGCTCTTCGAGCTTGTTCTTCAATTCGTCGTCTGTGTATTTGATGCCCCGGATCAGATCGAACGCCAGCTTTTCCCGCAGTAAGACAAGGTTTTCCTTTAACGTCCGGGAAGCCTTCGTATAGGAGCTGATCTCCATCCATCTTGAATCCACGGCGGACACCGCCTTGCGAACGGCTTCCTCCAGCTCCCGGAAATCGACCGGCTTCACAATATAGTCGACAGCCTGGCTGGCTACGGCTTGCTTGGCGTAATCGAATTCTGCGTAACCCGACAGCACGATGCATGCCGTGTTGCTGCGGGTCGCCTTGATGCGCCGAATGAGCTCCAAGCCGCTAAGTCCCGGCATCCGGATATCCGTAATGACGATGTCAATGGCATGCTTGTCGAGCAGTTCGAGCGCCTCATACCCATCGGCCGCCGTGAAGACGGCGTCGATGCCCAACGCACCCCAATCGACAACTTCAACGAGCCCTTCGACAACCGGCATTTCATCATCCACGATAAGCACTTGATGCATGTGCATATCCCTCCATTTCTTTGTTCCATCGAATCACGACACGCAGCCCGCCAAGAGGCGAGGTTTCCACCGTCAATCCCGAGTCTCCCTTGAACTGATGGGACAACCTCTGGTGAACATTCCAGACGCCGAGTCCCATGGATGCATGCGGTTTTTTTAGTTTCAGACGCTCGTTCATGCCGGAGATCCCGACCTTGTCCATGCCGATACCGCTGTCCTCGACAATAATGACGTAATGTCGCTCCTCTTCCACACCTTTAATGCGAATGACGCAAGGGCCCAGTTTATGATCCACGCCGTGAATGACGGCATTTTCCACCACGGGCTGCAGGGTAAGTCGGGGTAAACGCGCCGTCTGCATAGATGCAGGAACGTCCAACTCGTAGTGCAAGCGCCGCATGCGCAAGCTCTGAATCGTCAAGTAGTTCGCGATCATGCTTAACTCCTCTTCCAATGTCGCCGCCTGTTCCTCCAGTCGGGTCGTATAACGGTAATAAGAGCCGAGGTTTAAGATCATGGCCGACACGGCTTCTTTGTCTCCGCGTTGGTTCATGACATGCACGAAATTTAAGCAATTGTACAGAAAATGAGGATTGATCTGCGCTTGCAATTGCTTAAGATGCGATTCGCGCGAGCGCAGTTGTTCCTGGTATACATTTTCGATGAGCGCCTGAATTTGTTCGGCCATTTGGTTGAATTGGATGTGAACGATCCCGAATTCGGTATGGCGATCCGTAGAAATCCGCGTCGTATAATCTCCTGTTTTCATCTTCTGAAAGCTGCGAAGGAGCTGCTTGAGCGGAATGCGAATGTTGCGATACAATGCAGCGACCAGAATAATGTTGCCGATGAGCAGTATGGCGACCGAATAATAGAAGATTTTCTGGTTGGCTTGGATCGGTGCGATAATCGTCTCAAGAGGCATATAGTCGACCGCCTGCCAGCCCAGATTATTGGAGCGGACGTAGAATAAAGAATATCTTTTGCCGTTCAGCGACACGATCCGATTGCCGCTGCTCCCCAGCTCCTGTCCCCGCAACTGCTCAACAAGCTCCGCAACAAGCGCTGCCTCTGACGTGGAGTTGGGGATAATGCCGGAGTCGGCTGCATAGAGAAAAGGATCTCCCCGACTTTGGCTCTTGAATTCATCCAGCATTCGGACCAGATTCGTGCTGGAAAAAGTCGTAGTCATGATGAATCCTTTGTCGGAGTTGTAAATTTTTTTGAGCGGATCGGCGATTGAAATGGAGAAAACATAATGGTTTTTCGCGCCGCTCTGTCGATAATGCCAGGTTGCGTCGACAGCGTTAGCGGACGTAGGATCGTGGAGGGAGCCATAAGGAATCGACAGTCCGTTCTGCGGGAATACCAGCATGATTTTGGGGTCCCAGTTGCTTGCGACGCTTTGCAGCCGCAGCTTTTCATCTGTTTTTTTGATCATGGCTGCGCGTTCGGAGGCTTTCATCATATCGAGATTTTTCAGCAGGGAAAAATCGGGGTCGGACATAAGCGTAACGGAGTTCAAGGCCAACTGATCGATCGTCGTTTCGAGCTGGCTTGCGAAGAAGTTCAGCCGGTTTAGCGTCGCGCTCCGGATTTCATTCTCTACGACCCGAATGCTGACTCGATTCGAGTAGCTGTGCAGGATCAGAATCGGGATAAGCATGGCGACAATCCAGAAGACAAGCTTCTGGAACGAGTTAAACTTCATCATCGGGTTGGCGTCTCCTCTGCTGTCGAATAAGAGAGTCGGAACAAAATAAATCTATGGTTGTAACAATAGCACATCTGAAGTTCACATGGTTCTATCCGTACCGGTAAATCCGCAAATCAGATTGAATAGTTATACTTTTATCCTCGATCTTATATTTCGGGCTGCCGATTTCCGGGGCTAGAATGAGGGAGTACCAACCACAACACGGAAGGGGTAACAAAATGAAACTCAAGAAACAATCGATCTCTATTGCCATCGCGACGACCCTGCTGCTCTCGCTGGTAACGGCATGTTCGTCCTCCGGCAACGACGGGACAAGCTCGCCGACGAACGAACCGACGGCGAGTGCAACTGCGCAGGCCAGCGCCAGCGAAGAAACCGGCAGTGACACGAACGGCAAGTTCGATCCGCCGGTTACGATTAATACCGTGGGGTGTGTGGTCGGAACGGAGCTGTTCAAGGGGGACGAAACGCAGGAAAACAACGTTGCGACCAAGTGGGCCAAGGAAAGCCTCGGCATCGACGTGAAGTACATGTGGATGACGAAGGAGGATCAGTGTTCATCAAAAATCCGTCTGGCTCTGTCATCCAATGAGGCGCTGCCGGACGTGCTGTTTACATACGATCAGCAACTGGTCGCAGATCTCACACAGTCCGGAAAGCTGATGGACCTCGGCGAAGCGTTCGACAAGTATGCCTCGGACGAATTCAAGTCGTCGCTAAGCGATGCCACGCTCTGGTACAAAGGGATGAAGGACGGCAAACGGTACGCACTGCCGGTTCTTGAGTCCAGGCACCAGAATGAGCCCTTGTTCTGGTTTCGTGAAGATTGGCTGAAGAAGCTTGAGTTGCAGGCGCCGAAGACGATCGAGGATTTGGAGGCGGTAATGGACGCCTTCGTCAATCGAGATCCCGACGGGAACAACGAGAAGGATACGGTCGGCATTTCCCTCGGCTTTGCCAATGGCTTTAATCAGAACATGGCGGATACGAGTTGGCTGTTCGGAGCGTATGGCGCGATGCCCGGCTTCTATATCAAGGGGGCGGACGGCAAGCTGGTCTACGGCTCGACGCAGCCCGGAGCGAAGCAGGCGCTCGCCAAACTGCGCGATTGGATGCAGAAAGGCTATGTCGGCAAGGACGCTTTCTCGCAAGGCGGAGGCGAAGCGGCGGCGCTCGTAACCAATGGCAAATCCGGCATTCTGCCCGGCCCATATTGGCAAATCGTGTGGCCGATCCAGGACGTGGCGAAGATCAATCCGGGAGCGGAGATGAGGGCGCATTCGGTTCCATCCGCTGCGGATGGAACAATCGGATTTAGAGGAATCGGCGTCGACAACAGCTTTGTTGTCGTAAACAAGGATTTCAAGCATGTTGACGCGCTATTCGTCTATTTGAACAAGCTGTACGAAGGCATGAACTTCATTCCCGGCAGCGAGTTCGCGAACGGATTTTTTGAAGGATACGACTACGTGATGCAAGACGGGAAGCCGGTGTATGACGGGTCCAAGGTGGAAGGCGGTCTTCTGGACATCCGCCGCAACTTCATCGTGCCGCCTCCGGCGAATGCCGACGCATTGTTCAACAACATGGTCAAGCTTCACTCGGGCGTCGAGCCGACAACGCCTGCCGAGATTTATGCGTCGGGTGCTTATCCGAAGGAAACGTGGGAAGCGGCAGCGCTGCTCGATCAGGTGAAGGATCGCGCCATCTATAACCAGTTCAAAGGCGTGCCGACTCCAACGATGCTGACCAAAGGCGACTACTTGTCCAAGCTGGAAAGCGAAACGTTCAGTAAAATTGTGTTTGGCGAACTGCCGATCGATGCGTTCGACAAGTTTGTTGAAGACTGGCAAGCTGGCGGCGGCGAGCAAATTCTCCAGGAAGTCAACGCCTGGTATGCGTCCGTAAATCCGTGAGGCGGTAACGATGAATTCACAAGCAAAGAAAGCCGCCCGCTGGAATTTCAGCAGAACGTGGCCGCTGCACCTATTGTTGCTCCCAGCCTTGCTGCTGGTTATCCTGTTCAACTACTTGCCAATGGGCGGCTTGGTCATCGCTTTTCAGGATTACAAGCCGTGGACAGGCTTCGCCAATTCGCCATGGGTCGGCTGGGACAACTTCCGCCTGCTGCTCGACCGGCCCGATAGTATACAGGTCATCCGAAATACGGCTGTCATCGCGATTGCCAAATTGTTGTTCAGTTTAGTCGCATCCGTCCTGTTCGCGCTGCTGCTGAACGAAGTTCGTCAGCGCCTCTTCAAGAAGGCGGTGCAGACGATCGTATACTTGCCGCACTTTATTTCATGGGTCGTCCTGTCGGGCGTGCTGATCGACGTATTGGCAGTCAAAGGCATTGTGAACGGATTGCTCCAGGATCTGTTCGGAATCGAGCCTGTGCTGTTTCTGGCCAACGGCGACTGGTTCAGAATTACGGTTGTCGTGTCCGATATTTGGAAGGAGTTCGGCTTCGGCACGATCGTGTTTCTGGCCGCGCTCGCCGGCATTAACCCGTCGCTCTATGAAGCGGCGGAGATGGACGGGGCGAGCAGGCTGAAGATGACTTTGCACATTACGCTGCCGGGGATTCTGCCTATGATCATCGTCGTGTTCACCTTGTCGCTGGGCAACGTGCTGAACGCAGGCTTCGATCAGATCTACAATCTGATCACTCCGCTCGTATACGGCAAAGGCGATATTATCGATACGTTCGTGTACCGTACGGGAATTCTTAGCGGCCAGATGAGCTTCGCCACGGCGGTCGGTTTATTCAAATCGGTAATCGGGTTTGTTCTTATCGTCGTCTCTTACCGCTTGGCCTACAAATTCGCAAGATACACCATCTTTTAGATTCGGAGGCCGCTGGGGTGTTTTACAAAAATAAATCTTACCGCACGTTCTATTGGTTTAATGCCGTACTGCTGGCGCTGATCGCCTTGGTGTGCGTGCTGCCGCTCGTTCACGTCTGGGCTGTATCGTTCAGCTCCAGCGCGGCGGCGAACGCCAATATCGTCACCTTATGGCCGATCGACTTCACAACGGACGCTTATCTGAAAACGTTGGCCAATTCGAACTTCGGCAAATCGATTATCGTCACCGTACAGCGCACGCTGCTAGGTACGGCGATCGGTATGGCGATTACCGTGGCAAGCGCCTATTCGCTCTCGAAACCGGCGAATGAATTCAAAGGCCGGACGTTGTATGTATGGTTGTTCGTGTTCACGATGCTGTTCAGCGGCGGTCTGATTCCGGGATACATTTTGATCCAGAAGCTGCACCTGATGAACACGTTGTGGGCGCTGCTGCTCCCTGGGTTCGTGAATGTATGGAATATGATTTTGATGTTGAATTTCTACCGCGCATTGCCCAAAGAGCTTGAGGAAGCGGCATTCATGGACGGCGCCGGTTATATGAGAGTATTGTGGAGCGTTTACTTGCCGATTTCGCTGCCTGCCATCGCTACGCTTAGTCTGTTTACGATGGTTGGGCACTGGAACGCCTGGTTCGACGGGTTGATCTACATGACGCAATCGGAGAGATGGCCTCTGGCCACGCTGCTGCAATCGATTATCGTGGGCGCCGATTTTACGCGAATATCGCTGAATCCGTCGGATTTGGTGAACATTTCCGAACGAACGGTCAAAGCCGCGCAAATCTTTATTTCATTGCTTCCGATTGTGGCGGTGTATCCGTTTATTCAAAGATATTTTGTGAATGGCATCGTCATTGGTGCAATTAAGGAGTAACCGCGCGACGTCATCAAGCTAGGAGTTTGCAAGAGACGGAAGCAAATAGGGATAGGAGGGAATACGATGGAAAAACACAAAGTAGAATCGGCCGAGTCGCAAAATCAGGAGCAGGAAAAAGGGCTGATCAGCAGACGAAAGCTGCTCGCTTCGTTAGGGATGGCGGGCGTAGCGCTCGCTTCGTCGGGGCTGATCGCCGGGTTGCCGACGAAAACCTATGCAGCTTCGCCGGACAACCGCGCGAAAGTGAAAGACCTGATGAATCAGAATTTGGTCGTGACGACAACGGTAGCCGCATTAAGAGCAAATACGCAGCCAGCCGCCGAGCTTGTTTATTTTGTGAAAGACTCGGGCATGGAAGGCGCGTTCTACTACGATCCCGCAGATACAAGCACTCCGGACAATACGGGAACGGTATTGGTCTCGACATCCGGAGCACGGTTTAAACGAATTTTTGACGGACCTGTGCACGTAAAATGGTTCGGAACGAAAGGGGACGGAGCGACAGACGATACGGCCTCGATCCAGAATGCGCTCGCGTATTGTGAATACAATCGTTGCCCTTTGCATTTTGCGAGCGGCACCTATCTCATTACGGCCTCCCTGCTGATTGAATCCATTGACATTGTCGGGTCGCCCGGAACGGTGATTAAGAAGGGCGGGGATCATACCGCTGCCTTCCACTTATTCCTATGCGGCGGAGAATCCGTAACGATTCAGAATGTGATCTTCGACGGCAACCGGGACAGCTTGCAGAGTCACTGGAGATTTAAAGGCAACCAGTTCGATTTCAAAACCGTCAACATCATCAACAACTATGCAGCGATCAAGTCGTACGCCGGGAACACCTTGATCGACAATTGTTTGTTCCGCAATATTCATGGAGACGGTTATTTTGGAGAAGGCAATCATACCGTTTTTATCAGAGAGAGCCGGTTTGAGAATATTGCCCAGAATGCCGTCTGGACATGGAATTGCAAGAACGTACACGTGCATGACTGCCACTTCCATGATATTGGCATCTTGCCGGAGCAGTTCTATGTAGAGGGCGCAGCCGCCAGCTTCTCCGGTACGGATAAATGGAATCACGAGTATGGCGACGGCGTTTATTGTTTTGCGGAAAAAGGGACGGTCGCTAACAATTCCTTCATTAACATTAACAGAATTGCGATTGTCGGCGAGCGGTTTACGGCGATTGAGCCGGAAATGACAGTGTCGGGCAATGTGATCGAGCATAACCATCCCCGCTTGCGATGCAATAATCCGGCTTCGAGCATGTGGATGGAGCATGTCAAAAAAGCGACGATAACCGGGAATACGTCCCGTTTTATTCAGCGCGATGTGCACGAATTGATCGTATCGGATATTACGCTTGCGGTGAATCCGTTCGAGCGGTCGGAGTATACGGTAACGGGGAATATAAGCGATAGCTCCGGGTTTAACAGGGCGCACGCAAGCTCCTATGTCGTATGGACGACTCCGGGGATGAGCTGTACGATTTCCGGCAATATCATTCGTTCGAAATCCGATCAGGGCATCCTCATTGGCAACGCGAACGCCAACAATTTGATCATCAGCAATAACGATATTATCAATTTTAATACGGAACCGTCCGCCTGCATCAAATTGGTGCAGGGGGGCACTGGCCCGTTTTGCAAAAATCTCGTCATCAAAGACAATACGCTCAAGCAAGCCAGCCATTCGGATCAAGGCAAATTTTATAGCGTCGCATTCGCTCATAACGATCCCATAAATTTGACGGACGCTTCCGCGATGGTTTCGGGCAACAACTTTAACGGAGGGAAGCTCTATATCGCTGCATCGGCGATAGAAGCCTTATCGATTGAAGCGAATCGGAATATGGAACTGATTGAGATGCGAGGACAGGACGGCGCCAACAAGCTGATCATTCATGATAACGACGTGAATGACATCGTGTTAAACCCGTTGACCGGCTCGAATAAAAACGCTTTTATTACCAACAACTATTTCAAAAGTATGTATGTGAATGGAATAGACGATATTTTCATTCAAAATAACCTTATCCGAACATCCAGCAACGGGATTTACATTCAAAATTGGCCGTATTTGAATCATCTGATTCGCATCGTCGGCAATACGATTGACTTGTTGGAGCCATTCGCCAAAGGAATCTATCTGGACAACGTGAATGGAGAAGACGCAAGGATGACGGTAGTCTGCCAAAATGTGCTGCTAGGGAACGATAAGGCGTCAACCGTCGGCATTAAGTGGTCGTCCCCCGACACGGTAAATACTCCGCTGTTCTCTAGCAATATATTTGACAGAGTAGCAGCGGAAGTTGAGAGATACTAAAATCCGGCTTCACAGAAAACGAGTGAAAAGGATTGGTGATTCATGAAGGCTCAAGCAAGCCTCCTGCTGCGTCGCGGCTTGACGGGAATGCTCATCTTGCTGCTGCTTGCCGCAGGATGGCCGACCTCGCAAGCGTCCGCAGCTTCTGCCTCCAGCATTGCGGCTGGCAGAGGGCCGCATGCCGTTGCCGTCAATCCGGCGACGAACCGGGTCTATATCGCCAATGCCGACAGCGACAACGTGACCGTGCTGGAGGATACAGGTGGCGGTGGCGTTGTCGCGGTGGCGAATGTTGCGACGGGAACAACGCCCTATGCGGTGGCCGTGAACTCGCTGACGAATCAAATTTATGTGGCGAATGCGGACAGCGATACGGTAACCGTGATCGACGGCGCAACGAACAGCACCATAGAGGTCGAGACGGGAAGCCTGCCGATGGCGATAGCGGTCAATCCGGCGACGAACAAGATTTATGTCGCGAACCTGGGCAGCGATACCGTTACAGTCATTGACGGGGCCGCTCCCGGTACGAATACGTTAACGGTGCAGGTCGGGGAAAGTCCGTTCGCTCTGGCGATTAACGAAGCGGCGAACAAGATTTATGTGGCGAACGTGGACGACGATACGTTGACAATCATCGACGGCGCAACCAACAGCGTCTCCGCCATCTCGACTGGAGCCGGCCCGAACGCCTTGGCGGTCAATCCGTTAACAGGCAGCGTCTATGTGGCCGACTTCTACAGCAACACCGTCACGGTAACGGATGGGACAACGCGCTCTACGCTGAATGTAGGCGTTACGCCGACGGCGGTGGAAGTCAACCCGGCAACCGGCATCATTTATGTGGCCAATACAAGCAGCAACACCGTAACGGTGATTGACGGCGCTACGCATAGCCTCTCCACAGTAGCGGTCGGGGCCGGCCCTGCTGCGCTGGCGATCAACGCGCAGACGAATCAGATTTATGTCGCGAATTATCACAGCAACGATGTGACGGTCATTGATGGCGCGAGCCTGACGACTTCCACGATCGCGGCGGGAAGGAATCCGATTGCGGTCGCCGTGAATGCGGAACGAAGCAGCGTGTATGTGGCGAACTTCAACAGCGATGAAGTGACCGTGATTTCGGAGGAGCAGCGAGCCGCGGCCGCGGAATTGGGCGCGTTATCCGTAAGCGCAGGAAATCTGAGTCCCGCCTTTGATCCGGGCGTTCATAGCTATACGGTGCATGTGGGACTTGAGGTCGAGCAGATCATCGTAACTGCGGACACCTACGATACAACTGCGAGCTTGTCGGTCAATGCGCAAGTGTACGGGAATCACGCGGAAATTCCGGTGAGCCTGCAGCCGGGAGCCAACGTGCTGCCGATTGTCGTTCATGCGGCGGACGGGCTGACTACCCGGAGTTATACGGTAACGATCTACCGTTCCGACGATGCCGCTGCGGAATCGAATGCCGACCTGAGCGGGCTGAGTGTCAGTCGAGGCGTGCTGCAGCCTTCTTTTGATCCGGACATTGTGACTTATTTCGTTGAAGTCGGACATGCCGTTTCCAGCATTCAGGTGACAGCGGCTGTTTATGGTCCGGCGACGTCGTTGCTGCTTAACGGGCAACCGTACAGCGGCGGGGTTTCGAGTTCAATCGGTCTGCATACCGGCGTCAACCCGGTGATTCTGGTTACGACGGCGCAGGACGGTTTAACGAGCAAGATCTACACGGTAAACGTGAGACGAGCCCAAGCGCCGATTACGGATAACCCTTCGCCGACGCCGGGTACAAGTACGCCGGGGCAGACGGGCGAAGTGAAGCCGGAGCTTAAAGACGTGATTGAGACGGCGAGCGGTGCGACGCTTACCGATCAGGCCGCAACGCTGCAGACGGCTGAAGGGCCGGGAGGCCAAGCGGAAGCGACCGCCATGCTGCACACGGATGCGCTGACGAAAGCGCTCGGTATGTTGCAAGGAAAAACGGCGGGGTCACAAACGATCACGTTTGAATTATCGGGTGCGGAAGCGATTCGCAAGGTCGGGATTCCGGCTGCATGGCTTGTTGCCGCAGCCGACGAGAATCGGAACGCCGTTATGGAGATCAAGACGGCGAACGGCAGCTACACCTTGCCGCTCAACTTCCCGACGTTAACTGCGCAATTGAAGCAGCTTGGCGGGAAGCTGGACAACGCCGCTGTTTTCCTTACGATGGAGACGATCGCAGGCGCAGCCAAAGACCGGATCGCCAAGCAGGCCGAAGCGGCCGGCATGACGCTGATCGGAGACATCATGGACTTCACCCTGCGCATCGAAACGAACGGCAGCAGTCAAGTATTCACCGACTTCGGGCGTACGTATGTGAGCAGAAGTATCCTTGCAGCGGGCAATGCCCTTCATTCTGCGCAGACGACGGCAGTCAGGTTTAATCCGCAGACCGGAGCGTTCTCCTTTGTGCCTTCCACCTTTACGCTTGGGGGCGCAGAGATGGATATTTTCCACCCAGGGAACGGTCTGTACGCGATTGTGCAGTCGAAGCAGTCCTTTGCCGATCTGCAAGGCCACTGGGCCCAAGCCGATGTGGAGCTGCTTGCTTCCAAACATATCGTTAACGGACTTACGCTAACGGACTTTGCTCCGGAAGGCAAGGTGACGCGTGCAGAGTTTGCCAGCCTGATCGTTCGTGCCTTGGGGCTTGAGGCAGAATCGGCTTCTGTCGGTCATACCTTTGCAGATATTGCGGAAACCGACTGGTTTGCGGGCGCCGTCCGCACAGCGGTAAAGGCGCAAATCGTCACCGGCTTCGGGGACGAGACATTCCGGCCGAACGATACGATCACAAGAGAGCAGATGGCTGTGATGCTCTCCCGCGCATTAGCATTTGTGGACAAACCGATTGCCGTAACAGGAGAATTGCTGCCTCTCACGGCTGGTTTCCGGGATCAAGCCGCGATCAGCCTTTGGGCGCAGGTTGCGGTAGCGCAAATGGTGAAGTCTGGCGTCATTACAGGTATAAACAGTAAGCGGTTTGCGCCTCATGATTTGGCTACTCGCGCACAAGCGGCGGTTGTGATCAATCGAGTGCTGCAAACGGCTGGGTTCATCAACTAAGAGGAGGCGAATCGCGATGATGGGAATTGGGCCTACGGGTATCGTGATGATCGTGCTGATTGCTCTGCTGCTTTTTGGTTCCAAGAAGCTACCCGAGCTGGGAAGGGCGGTGGGTCGAACGCTGCATGAATTCAGAGCGGGAACGAAGCCATTAATCGAGGAGCTGGACGTGGCTGAGAAGCAGGAGCCTCGGGCAATTGATGGCGAGAAACGGCTGTAATTCAGGCGCAGTGTAGCGAGTGATAGTGAGCTGGGCGCGGAATAACGAGTAGGAAAAAAGCGGTTGCCGGATGGATCGGGCCGCTTTTTTCTTGAACGTGGGACCCAGCGGGGCCGTGTATGGCAACGGTGTGTTGTTAGGTTCAGATAAACTTGTCGCTCTAGGGACCAGACGAATAGGTTGTGTTTTAGCGGCGCAGCCGGGGGCGCTGAGGAACGGAGGCCAAAAAAGTGCCTTGCCGGTGGCCAGGCGGGAGCGTGGAGGCCAAAGAAGTGCCTTGCCGGTGGCTAGCGGGAGCGTGGAGGCCAAAAAAGTGCCTCGCTGGCGGCCAGGCGGGAGCGTGGAGGCCAAAAAAGTGCCTTGCCGGTGGCCGGACGGGAGTGTGGAGGCCAAAAAAGTGCCTCGCTGGCGGACTGGCGGGAGCGTGGAGGCCAAAAAAGTGCCTTGCCGGTGGCTAGGTGAAACAGACAGACTCGGGAGGTGGACAGCTTGGCCATAGCTGCAACAGAAACGCAACAAGACTATAGCCATGGCGATGGAAAGGCCGAAGGCAGTTTGATGTCTTTGTTTGATCATTTGAACGAGCTGCGCAGGCGGTTGATTTATGTACTCCTTATGTTAACGATCGGCCTTGTTATTGGCGTGGTGTTGGCCAAGCCGGCGTACAACTTTCTGATAGATCGGCATACTGCCAATGCGATAGCTTTACATGCGTTTTCGTTGTGGGACGGCATCGGCATGTACATGAAATTCGCTTTTGTTATTGCGATGATCGTTACATTCCCGTTTACGATTTATCAATTATGGGCGTTCGTGAAACCCGGACTGAGCAAGAATGAACAGCGTTCTTCGCTTAAATATGTGCCTTTGGCGCTAATGATGCTGTTGCTCGGCCTTGCTTTTTCCTATTTTGTCGTATTCCCGCTAGCCTTTGATTTTACAAGAATGGTGTCGGGGCAACTGGAGCTGCAAGAAACCTATGGCATAGCCGAATACTTCGCGTTTCTGTTCCAAATTGTAATTCCGATCTCGCTCCTGTTTGAGCTGCCGCTGGTGATTATGTTTTTGACGGCGATACGTATCGTTAATCCGATCAGGCTGCGCAAGATGCGAAGAGTCGCCTACTTTGTCATGGTGATAACGGGGGTAACGATTACGCCGCCGGATTTTATCTCGGATATATTGGTCTCGATCCCGCTCATCGCCTTGTATGAGCTGAGTGTATGGCTGTCGGGCACGATTTATCGCAAGCAGGCGAACATGGATAAGTGATGGGAATATGAATTCGGCAATCCATCGAATTAGAAAAAAAGATCGATTGTGGCAAATATAAACAAAACAGAGCCACTTGGTTGATGAGTGATAGTGGGCAAATGTGTTATTATTACTCATAATTCCGCAAGGGAGGAGTTTGCATGAAACTTCTCAAACTCAACAACGAAGAACTGTCCAACGCCATCACCAGCGGCGATACTTATATCCAGATCGGAAGCCGCAAGTTTATGTTGTTTGAAGTTGATGAAATAAGCCAATCAGGGAGTTACGAAGTCACGGATCCGGATGAAGAAATGTTGTTGCTCGATGCCATGAATGCGGATAATCCGTCTCTTTCAAAACAGGAAGTGCTGGAACAGCTAGCGCGGCGCAGTCGGCAATGAGGATTATTTGGAAGCAGACAGCGGTGCAATCCCTTATCAGCTGGATGTTTGGCGTGAGGAAAAAGGGTTGGTCTGCGATCGCCGAACATCTGGTGGAAATCATAGAGTCGTATTTTTATCAGCAGGATGCATCTGTTTTTCTTCCTGGCAGATACGATCGAAATTTTCCTGATTCGTCATCCTTATCAAAAGTCATTGCTATAAACCGATGGGCAAATGCTGGAAGTTCCCAATTATTGGCTTATCTCAGTCTTCGTCTATAACAGAAGCCGTATAAATCCGTGTGTGCACGGATTTTTTATTTTCCGTATTTATTTCGATAATGGCTTAGCGCCAAGAGAGGCCATATCGAATTATAGCTGTGATAGCGGACATAGAAATGCCCCGGGAGGCCGGCGCCTGTCGGATAGGAAGTCGGCCAATCGTTATCGTGAAGCAGCGCAATCAGCCTGCGAATTCCCTGGTTTAGTGCGGGCGTTGGCTCCGGATAGACGGATACGAGCGCGTCGATCGCCCAAGCGGTTTGCGAGGGCGTGCTCTTCCCCAACGGGACGTAATGGCGTTGACGGTCGCTGTTGCACGATTCTCCCCAGCCTCCGTCGTCGTTCTGGATTCGCAGCAGCCAGTCGGCTCCTTTACGGATCGAATCGTGCCGCTTGGGGGAATCGGTGACCGACGTTAGTCCGGTCAACGCGGCCCACGTACCGTAAATATAACAAATGCCCCATCGCCCGTACCACGATCCGTCTTCCTCCTGATGATCGTTTAACCAGTCGACCGCTTTTTTTACGAACTCGTGTCGTTCGTTCAGCCCTGCGAAGCTGCCCAGATATTCCAAGGTTCGTCCCGTCAGGTCGGCCTCCGACGGATCGATGGCGGCAGACTTGGCGCCTTCGATCGCGACCAAGGTGAGTAGCTGCTGATCGACTTTCCTTTCGAATGCGGGCCAGCCTCCGTCCCGGTTTTGCATGGACAGAACCCAGTTGAGCCCGCGATTCCACGATTCTCGATAAGTTGAATCGGATCGCGCGAGTTTCTGGATCGCTCGCAGGGCTGCGGTCGTATCGTCGACGTCGGGATTGATCGTATTGGATTCCGAAAATCCCCATCCTCCGGGAACCGGATTGGGATTATGCCGAGTCCAGTCGCCCGGTTTGCGGTGCTGTAGCCCAAGCAGGTACGAGGAGGCGTTGCGAACCGCGGGATGATGCTCCGACGCTCCCGCTTCCTGCAGCGCATAGCTCAGCAGGGCGGTATCCCATACGGTCGACGGCGAGTTCTGGATCGTCGTCCCCTCTTCCGTCTGGTAGCGCATCCCGATCAGCCCGCGCACGGCTTTGGTGATAAGGGGATGGCGCTTGTCATAGCCAAGAGACAGAAACGCGAGAACCATGAGAAAGGTGCAACTGGCATAGCTGTATAAAGTTCCGTCCGCTTCGATCCGATCGCGCATAAACTTTTCGGCTTTGGCGAGTGCGGATTCATGAAGAGCTTTTGGGGCTCCAATCAGCTTGCTCACGTCGACCTGCAGCCGGTCAAGCCATTCCTGAACCCCTCTAGACGGCCGAGCTTCCGACGGAGACCGATCGGTACGAAGCGCGTCCAATTCAGGAGTGTCACCCGTACGCGCAGAATAATGGCGATGCGCCATGATCAGCATCGGAGCAAGATGGACTCTCGAATACCCCGAAAATTCGAAGAAGTTGATCGGAAAAGAGTCGGGGAGGAGAAGCATCTCTAACGGGATGGAGGTTAGAGACAAGGGCCATTTGGTTTGTCCGGTGGCTGCGAGCATGCATCTGGTCAGAATATAGGCGGTTTTGCCGAGCCCGCCTTGGGATCTGATGTAACGTTCGGCTTTCTGCAACGGAGCATCCGAAGAGTGGCTGAAACGAGAGAAGAGAAGGGCGCAATAGGCTTCAACCGTTAACGACAGATTCCCATTCTGCTCATCCCGGTACCACTGCCAATGACCTTCTGGCTGTTGAGCACCGAGTATTCGATCGTGCAGCCGGCGGATCAAAGCTTCTTCGCTTTCAATCTCCAGCACGCGGATAAGGATTATCGTATAAGCATCGATCGATATGCCGTTCTCGAAGCAATAACGCCATGAACCGTCAGGGTACTGCTGACGAACCACATTGGATGCTAGTCGTTGGATTTCTTCGTCTATCTCGCTGATTACATTTCCCATTCCCACACAGTACCTCCGGAGGCGTTTTAATCAATATATGGCAACGTGGGATTAAAGGAACTGGCTTGCCGCATGTTATTGTTTTCAGCATTCGAAGGATGATAACATGAAGGAACGGATGCCGACGGGGTTGCTTAGCTCAAAATCTCTTTTAAAGTTTGGAAGTGTTAAACGTGGAAAAGAACCATCTGTCAGCTCATTCACTGAAAGCCGTTCAGTCCATTGTGTCTGCAATTGATCGCCGTCTGATTGACGGGTATCCTTTAGTCGTTTCGTTGGACGGAGGAAGCGGAGCAGGCAAATCTACGCTTGCTGCTGAGGTTGCTTTGCAGTTGGATGCAGCGGTAATTCATTGCGATGACTTTTTCGATGCGGCTGTCCCTGATAAGGATTGGGATACATACTCATTGGAGCAAAAATGCCGTCGTTGCATTGACTGGGATCGTTTGTACAATGAAGCATTATTGCCGCTGTTAGAAGGTAGGGAAGCCCAATATCGTCCTTACTATTCCGTTTCATCCGTCAATGGATCGGCATCGCACTTGGTCACCATTGAGCCTTCAAAGGTAATTATCCTTGATGGCATTTATAGCTCTCTCCTTGAACTATCCGATGTTAATCATCTTACAGTTCTCGTGGACGTACCGTCCGAACTTCGCCGCCATAGGCATAATACGAGAGAGGGTAACGACGATTTGGACTGGCATCTTCGATGGGACCCCGCTGAGGACTACTATTTTACAGTTCTGCGTCCATCAGGAACATTCGATTTAATTGTGATTAACCATTAATCTAATGTTGTTTAGATTTTGCGGGACTACATGCAAAAAGCAGGACCTTTCGGGAGACGATCCGCCGTCCACTGAAAGGTCCTGCTTAATAGCGTCAGCCGGTCACTCTGCCGAGATGGCTTGCATGATGTCGGCCAGTCCCAGCTCGTTGCAGATTAAGCCGGAATATTGCCAGATGCCGGATTCGACCTCGAACGTTCGGCCTTCCCGGACGGCAGTCAGGCTCGTCCACAGCGAGCTTCGTTCCAGCTCCGAGGTCTGGTAGCGCTCCGTCTTAATGATGAAAATATAGTCCGCATCCAACTCGTTCAGCTTCTCCAACGACAACGTATTCCACTCTTCTTGCGACGGCGTCAGACGATGGGGCTGAACGCCAACCTCGTCGAACAAAAGCCTGCCGCCCTGCACATGTCCCATCGTGTAAAATTCTTTCTCTGTGAGCACGACAATCGCCGCCGTCTTGTTCTCGACCTTCTGCCGGATTTTCTCCTTGGCCTGTTCCACTTTTTGATCGTAAGCCTGGAGCTTCTCCTCCGCGGTTTGCTTTTTATCGAGCAGATCGGCCAGACCGAGCAGCGTCTCCCTCCAGTTTTTGTCGATATTGTCGATCACGTAGGTCGGAGCAATTTTGGCGTATTGTTCGTACGCGTCTTCCGATGCCATCCCTTTGCCCACAATAATCAAGTCGGGGGACAATTCGACCAGCTTCTCCAGCGGAAGCCCCACATCGGTCGTATCGATTATGTCCACATCCGAAAGCTGGTCTTTCAAGTAATTTTGTTCGACATTGCCGTATAAAATCTGGGCAATCGGCTTGATGCCCAACACCACCAACGGGTCTTCCAAATAGGGCGCAACGATACGCTGCGGATGGGCAGGCATTACGACCTGATGACCGGCGTCGTCGACGACCGTTTTTTGCTCCGCTTCCTGCTTGTTATCCTTGTTGCCGCCTGCGCAAGCGCTCATAAGCGCAGCAAACGCGAGCACACATAAAGCGACTAGGAAGAATGAACGAATACGTTTCATAAAGCCTGACTCCACTCCGTTTCAAGGTTGTTTAACGAATTCTCTCTATTGGCCTCTGCCGGATAATGAGAATCATTATCAATAAATACGATACCAACCTTTTATAGAACTGTACATGAACGATTCTGATCAACTTATTTGGAGGAATCTGATAGGCGGTTTTCAATCTGCTGCAGCTGCGCCTCGGTTGAAGCAGGGTCATAACCGTAGAACATGCCCCCGTCGAACTCGTAGGCTCGGCCGTCTCTGACCGCCTTGAGCGTTCGCCATTGCTCGCTCTTCTGCAGCAGGTCGGCTGTGCGCCGACTCGCCGGGTCTTCATG
>PJUD01000371.1_pt1 | contig 26138 bp, 28 predicted proteins | sample 1512341 | NCBI WGS metagenome assembly PJUD01 (sample SAMN08177675, study PRJNA422409) | Feces metagenome, whole genome shotgun sequencing project. | isolation source: Chicken feces (3) enriched on wood chips: beechwood xylan treatment | host: Gallus gallus | place: USA: Madison | collected 2015-01-15 | reverse complement strand
ATTTGAATGATCTTCGAGCAAGCATTGCGGGCATGCGAGTCTGTTTTCGCAATCTCGTTTTGTGCAGACAAATTCATAAGGTTTAGAGTGATGATTAGGTTTGGAGCAAGAAAGTTCTTGAGGAGAAAGCTTGAAGGAGGGATTAGATTTGGACTCCATCTGGTATTTTCGATTACAATTTTATAAATAATGCAGTGAGAATCTGATTTATTAATTACCTAGTTATTATTTCTGAAAGAAAAAGAGCTTTGCTTTGATACTAATTCAGGCTAAAATAGAAATTTTGAATTAAATCATATGAACTACGAAGAAAAAATTTTAACATAATAAAAAATACAAAAAAGAATTTCAGAAAAATTAATTGAAAGAGTCTGAACTATCAAAGGATTCATCTACTTCAAGAATAGTATTAATATAATCATTTCTATTTTCAGAAGCATCGTTATTTTCTGGTGGTGCAGACGGTTGAGAATCTTGGAAATTACCTCGAATCTGTTTTAGGACTAATCTTGCTTCTTTTTTATTGCCTAGTTTTAAATGAATTTCATGGGTTTTGTATAAGGCGGGAAGATTTCCTGGGTCAATCTGCAGGATTTTGGTTAGCTCTTTTAAAGCCTCATCATAGTCGCCTTTTTTGTAAAGGTAACCTCCCAATTTATTGCAAAAGTCAATTTCTAAATTTTGCCATTGATCGCTGTTGGAAGTATCATTTTGGATCATAGCTAAAAACTCTCTAATCAGGTCAATTGCTGAGTCATAGCCTTCTTGTTCTTGGATTTTGTCAATATCCTTACTCATTGCCACCAAAATTTCTAAGCGATCACTTTCCTCCAACTCACCCAAAAATTTCAAAGATCTCGAAATATTCTGATATTCATCTGATTGAGTCGTTTTCTTTTTTTGAATTTTCTCTGGTAGATTTAAAGGAGGGATTTCAATAGTTGGTTGTTGCATAGGGAAAGAGTTTATAGTGAGTTGATGTTGAAACTCTTGTAAAAATTGATTAGTAGCAGATTCAGGACTGAGTCCATCTTCATTAATTTTTTGAAGAATTTTTTCCTCAGCCAATTTGAAAAGACTTTCTAAATTGGGATTATTTTCCTTTTCCTTTGTTTGTAAGTCCAAAGAAGATATGTCAATGTGCCTTTCAGGACTTGAAGCCTCTGGAGTTTTTGAAGGACTTGTTTTTTTACTAGGTCTCATGATATGATTCGTTTCAATTTTGTCATTTTCATGAGGAAAATGCAAATTTTTGGCATCCTTCTTTTGTTTCAATTCTCCCATCGAATCTGTCAAATCATTCAATTGGTTGAAAGAGAAATTGTTGTCAGGGCTCGAAATTTTCAAATCTGTGCTTGGTTTTGGTTGGTTTTGATAGAAAATGGTGGTGTCATAGATGGGGCTGGGAGTTGGCTTTGGTCGATAGTCTTGAGAAGTTCTGCAAGATCGACTCGTAGAGCATGGTCTTGAACTTTTGACTTTCTCATTCGAATTTTGAGTTGAAATTCCCGAAGGAGTTACAGATCTCTTTGGAGATTTAGTATTTTGATTTTTGATAATTTTTTTGGCAAAAAATCTTGTTTTTGAATCTAACTCCAGAGTTTTAGAATTCTTTTGTTTTTTGGGTGTTGCTGAATCTTCATTGATATTAGGTTTGAATGTGAGTCTCTTGACATAATCTAGAGCAAGATCATCACTTTCAAGGCGTCTTTTATTCAAGACGGGGGTCAAGCGTTCTGTATCTCCAAGGCTTGAAGACCTCACATATAAACTGTCAAGCTTATCTGGGGTAGGATCCCTGAGAATACTGAAAGCAGTTCCAAGATTGGAGCCTTCTGTGACTGATTTGAGGGAGCAGATATTCTCTTGATGATAGAAGAAGCTTCCTTTGTTTTCACAATACGCTGGAGAAGTTCGTTCTTTATTGATTTTCATTTTGCTAGAGACTGTCTGATAGGAGGTATCTGGTCTATTTGACTTGAAAGTAGTGAGTGAGTTCATGGCACTCTTCAGTCGAAAGGCTTTGGAGTTGATGAAATGGTTTTCAATTTCTTCTTTGGATGCTGTTTTGTTTTTTTGAGATTTTGATCCAGACAAGAGGATATTTCCTTTCTGCTCAATTTTCATGTTTATAGACAAAGGCTTGATTTTTCCTCTGGAAATGTTTGAGTCTGAGAAACTTGCATTTTGACCGACAAGATTTTCTGTCGCTAATCTTTGCTTGCCTCCACTTGATTTTTGTAGGCGAGGGGTTTTCTTGGCGTTCTGCTTTCCATCAAGTACAAAATCTTGGTTTCGATGAGACTTGATACTTTTATACTCTGTCAGGAGACCATCAAGCTAAGATTTGATATGAGAAAAAAAACTCAGATAATTTTATTTACTCTAGGAGAGCCCTTGAGACTAGTTGGATTACTTTTGATTGAGAGTAAGTGATTTGGTATATTGGTTCCAAAAGGGTTCGTGTTTTTATTTGGGCTAGGGCTATTACTCAAGAGGAATTGATTTTTTTCATCAGAATAAGTGTTTAATTTCTCACGATACGTCTGGACAGTTCTCTCTCTGTTAAAATTGACTTTTTCAGTTGGTGGACTCCCAGGTTTCTTTTTAGCACTCTGAATGTTTTTCTGAGGATCCTCTTGTGGAGTAGAAATCTTTTTAAAACCAAGATCAAACCTTTTTCTCTCTGGAGAAACTTGCAAAGGTTAAGTATATTCTTCCCAAACAAATTTACTATTTCTCTTTTCGAAATCAAGATGTTCTGTATGGCTTGGCGTTTTATTTTTACATCTTGAGTTTTTAGTTTCAGTATTCAGCAACTCAACTTTTTGGTGATAAGCAACACCAACACCAGTATTTATAGTTTCAAGTCCAAGCATCTCATGAATCTTTGTCTTTTGCGTCACAACACCTAGAGGAATTTGTTGAGTTTGTTGAATTGATGGATGGAGAAAATTACCAGAAGCTGGCTTGTTTTCTTGCATTCGTTGTTTGTATAATCTTGCATTTTCTTTAATTGCAGCATATCCGGAATGAAATCCATTCATTTTTCTGAAAAGATCCTCTTTACTCGGGAATTCATTCCTTTTTGTCATCAGTTATACTGTTTCTGATTTTCAGTATTTATTTTACTTTTTATTTATTTGTTAATCCGACAATTGTTGCACTCTTTTCTCTGAAAATTCAGAAACTGAAAGAAATGTCAAGGGATTGGTGATAAAATGCAAAATCTTGATCTTGATGAAGGAGATCAACTGAATTTTGAATTCTTCTTGAAATTCAGATGATTTGTGAAATTTCATATATTTTTGAGTTTTTATTTATTTCAAAATTCTAAAGAGAGATTCGTTGAAAATTCAAGTCTTGAAAAATGAATCGAAAATATCAAAATCGTGATGAAGAAAAATATCAAAGGGTAAGGGGAGATTTAGGTGAATCTAAGAACTTGTTATAGAGAGATATGGAATTTGATCCTGAATGGAAATCATTAAATATGAGAGTTCCAGGAGGTGCAAGTGTTCTTGATCTCCAAAGAATCAGTCATAAAGGATATCTTGTTCAACCTCAGGTATGAATTGAAGCTGATGAAGAGAACTCACATAAAAAAGATATCACAAGGATATTTTGATCCTCATCAGATTGAGGAAAAGTTTAATGAAGATGAGATCCAAGACTTTAAACAAGCATTTACATTTTTTGATCGTGAAGGTGATGGAACAATCAATTTAGAAGATTTGGGATTAGCTCTTCGATCGTTAGGGTTTATTGTAACAAACAGTGAAGTTGAAGATTTACGAAATAAATATGATCCAGGTTGATTTTTTATTTGAACACCAGAAAGGTTTAACAATTTATTTTGTCATAGATGGAAGAAGAGAAGTAATTGATTTGAGAGATTTTCTAAGTTGTATTGTGGATGTTGCAAATAAAATAGATGGACCTGAAATTATTCTTCAGTCATTTTCAGCTCTAGATAAAGATGAAACTGGATTAATTAGCATTGAAGAATTTCGACATGTCATGACAAATTTAGGAGATACTCTATCTAATGAAGAAGTAAAGATTTATTGTTGATTTGAAATACTCCAACTATTATCCTAGGTAAATGCAATATTAAAGGAATTGGATATATATGGAGATCAGATGATTAGAATAAATGATCTGGTAAATTTACTAAATATGAAAAAATAGTTTTTTGGTCTGTTTGTATTTATATATAAGATTGAATGATTTGAGAGAAAAATTTAAAAGAAAATCATACAATGTATTGGAAATGAAATACTCTGGATAATATTAATACATTCTATTCCCTGGATTGTAAAACATTTTATTTTTATTCATATTGGGTTGATTAAGATTGGGATTAAATTGTCTGGGTTCATTGTTAGGATAGAAAGGCTGGCCTTCAGGTCCTCTCATCATTTGCATGCCTCCAGTATTTGGTCCTTCAAAATTCATGTAATTTTGATTCATACGTGATCCTGGAAGTCCTCTAGAATTATCTCTCGGATTCATTCTTCTGACAAGATTTTGTCCTTTATTTCCAGGTTGAATTCTTTTATTGAAAGGTCCGCCATTATTTGAAAGCTGGTGTGATTGTCCCATCATATCGTTCATTGGTCTGCCTCCAGACATCATGGAATAGTTGTTTTGGTTGCGAATAGCCTCTTCTTCGAAAACATTTCTGCTGGGATTTTGTCCTGCTCTGTCGAGCTTCAAATCCCTTTGGATGGACAGAAGAGTTTGAGCAATTTTCTCATCTTGCTTCAACATATTTCTAAATTCTTCTTCATTACTTTCACAAAGATGCTTAAGCTCCTCAAGTAAGAAGTATTTTTGGCTGTTTTGAAGGCTGGTAACAACTTCAGTAAAATCTTTTTCTGCATGTTTGGATTCGAATTCTTCTGGATCACTCAATTCGTCTTCATTGATCATTTCAGTTTTTTCGGAAGGGAATTTATCTGAGTTTGCAAAGTTAAGCTTGAGGAATCTTCCTTTGATCTCATATCTGTTCAGATTACGGAGAGCAGCCTTCACAGTGTAATAATCAGGGTATTCAATTTTAGCGGAGCCTTTAAACTTGTTGGTCGTTTTGTCATAAATACGTTCACAATCCAAAACTGGGCCCATGCTCGAGAATAGGTCGATCAAGTCTTCTTCTTTTAATTCATATGGTATGTTGGAAACATGGAGTCTTTTTCTTCCTTTTTTTTGATTCTGCATAAATTTCAAAGAGGAATTTAGAAATTTAAGTAATACTTATCTTTTGGTAAAATTGTTCCCAAAAATGAATTTACAAATGGAAATTTGATAAATTGACAAATTTATTTTTTATCCATCAAGAGTCAGGAGAAAAAAAGCCATGTCTGTCGTCTTTCTTTCTGTTTTGAGAAAAAAGAGGGAAAGAAAGTATTTTGATGATTGATCAAAATATTTCAATGCCTCTGAAATATTTCCTCAAAAATTTTTTTCTGATCACTTTTTTTTTGAAATCAGGTTCTCATGAATTGAAATCACCAACCTCATAACAAACTACTCTCAATGCTATCTTCATCAGAGAGAGGGAGTAATTCTTTGTGAATGATCAGATTTGAAGTATAAGAATTAAAAATATATTATTGTAAAGATAAAATTTAGCTCTGAGAATCAAGGAAAGTAAACTTTATTGTCCAAGCTCATCGTTAATAAAATCTAAAAGTAAAATGTTTGAGAAGCTTGGTGAGATTTACCCTGACTTTAAATATACTGAGACTGCTAAGCCAGCATGTAAAATTTTTGTTTTGTTTGGACATAATCATTTTCAATAGCAAAAACTTTTTTGATTGAAGATAGATTGAACTGCTCAGCACATTTTATAATTTCTAGTTTGCTTGACTATTATTTGAAAAGCAATGACTCTGTGATTTTTGTGGGATTGCAGCAAAATTATGGTCACTATTATTCCATTTCCAAGAGAATCGGAAACAGTCTTGATCCTCACCTCAAATCTGATGCTTTAACATACATTGACTTCTTTTCTTCTTTAACTGACTGGGTTCCTGAAGACTTGCCCTTAACAGAAGAAACAACAATTTTTTGGAATCCCCTTCCCCCAAAGGCCATTAAATTGAAAATCGAACAAGATAATAGTGAAGCAGTTATGAGCGAACTGTATGAGTTGATCAAGAAGAACTTAAGCTTGAAAAAAGGTTTGTCTCGCATTTTTGTGATAATAGAAAATTTTAGGAAATTGTGCAATTGTAATTGATAATTTATCAACTTTCTTGAGCTTGAATGTCGACACAAAGTCAATCATCACCTTCTATAATAAGGTTCAAGAATTAGTCATGAGCAGTGATGTAAAAATGATTTGTTTACGAATTTTGTGAATAATTTTTGTGATTTTTAGAAGAAGCCAAGTTTTTACTTTGTTATGACTCCTGAGATTTTGACTGCCGAACAAAGAAAAATCGCCTTATTGCTCCAGAAGAATTGTGACTATCACTTCAAATTATACCAAAATCCTTCTGGTTTTTCTCAAGACGTTCATGGACAAGTAAACTTTGGTTTCATTTTAGCTAAATAACAATTTTAAATAGCTGGAAGCAATTTATAACAACACCACTGTACCAAAGGAACATGTTTTTAAATTCAAGTTGCATGAAAACAAGGTCGAACTCTTCAAATACTTGAATGGTTAAGATTTAGTGGTTGTCATTTGTTTATTTTCCTTCTTTTATGTTTCATATTATTATTATTAATAAAAATATTGTCGATTCATCTCTATCTATTCGTGTGATTGTTTCTATCGATTTATTGAAAAAAATTTTACTCAAGAGAAGAGAATTTCTATTCAGAAAGTGAATCGAGATTTTAACCACAATATAGAATTTTAAAATTAAGTTGATATCTGGTATTGAGTATCTTTGATTTGAGATAAAAATTATCTGAAAAAGTAGAAGCTAAATCTGACATGCAAAAACAAGGAAAAAGTTTGAACACCAAGAGAGCCCAAAACTACGAGGACGATGAGAACGATTTTGAGGAATTCAACCAAAGACCTCAAAAGAAGATCAACAATGAAGGCAGAGAAATAAAGAAGAAATTCGATAGTATGAAATTGATTAGTTTTGTTCTCAAAGGTTATAGAAAAAGACGGTAAAGCTGGTAAGTTCGACAAATCTGGCAAAGCTGGTGGTAAATTCGACAAGTCTGGCAAAGCTGGTGGTAAATTCGACAAATCCGAAAAGAAGGAAAAGAAAGACAAGGGAGGAGATGTTGTGAGATTCCAAAAGCTCAACAAGCTTTATAATGACTTGATGGCCAAGAAGGAAAAGACTGATAAAGTCAAGAAGGGAGTCGTTGATGAAATTTTGAAGATTGCTTCCGGAGTTTTGGTCCAAGTAAGAGTTGTAATGATTTTGATGTCCTAAAGAATAAAAGATCTCAAGAAAGCATGATGGTTCAAGAGTCGTTCAAGGCTGTTTGACTTACGGAACACCCGAACAAAGAGAGCAAATTATCACTGCCTTTTTGAGCAACGAAATGATCGAATTGGCCAAGTCTAAGTATGGCCATTTTGTGTTGATCAAGATGGCTTCTTACTTGAACCAAAAGCAATTGGATCACGGCCTCGAAATCTTGATGAAGCATATTGATTTTATCTTGACTCTTAATGTAAATTGATTGGTCGAAATAATCCTAATCATAAAATAGGAAGGAGCCAAGACCATCGAAGCTTTTGTGAAAGCAGGATCTAAGAAATCTATCCTTGACAACTCTCTTAGTCAAATTACAAACATTAAAGTCGAAGACGCCACTACCCATGAAAGACTCGAAAATGCTGCTTTGAAGATGACTGAAAAGAAAGCATACGCCTCACCTCTTCAACAACAAGTTATTGCTGAAAGTTTGAGAATCCTTATTCCTGATGAAAGAGCCAAGATCCTCAGCATGATTGTCACCGATTTCGCTCAATTCTTCCAAACCAAAGAAGGAGTCAACCTCGTTTGCAATGCAATTGACTATATGGAACCTAAGGATAAGAAGCTCTTGCTCAAGGGTTTCAAGTCAAATATTAAAACCTATTTGACAGCTGACAAATCTCTTTGTCACATCGTGATCATCAAGCTTTTGTCATCCGTTGATGATACCGTCCTCCTCAAGAAGACAATTTTGAATGTGATTTTTGAAGTGATGACTGTGTTTGACTTTTGAATAGGAAATCACCAAAGATTTGGAAGAATTGTTGCAAGTTCCCCATGTTAATGAAATCTTCCTCAGTTTCTACGACAATGAAGAAGACTATCTTGCTAAATACGTCACTAAGCAAAATAAGGAAGTCACAACGTAATTTTTTCTTTTAAATGACTACAATTCCTAAACTTTATTTTGTTTAGTAAAAAAGATGAAGGAACCAGAAAGGCAGAGCTTGTTGAATACACTATTGATTCTTTGGTCAATGTCTTCTCTTTCCAACTTGGTGACTATATTGCCAGCTCCAAGCTCAGCAAACTCTTGTATTTGGTTATGAAGAACATCCTTGACACCAACAGAGAGAATAGTTTTGAACTTATTACCACAGCTGTTGACACAATTATTGATAACTACAACAAGAGTGACAAAGCTAAAGACTTGGAACACAATGTCCTCATCTCCCACCCCAGTGGTCACAGATTGGTTAAGAGTTTGATCTCTGGCTATCAGAAATATGCCGGAGAAGCTAAGGAATTCTATGATGAATTGATTGAAAAGATCTTTGAATTTGCCATCAAGGAACTTGCCATTTTACTCCAAACCAAGGCCATCTTCGTCATCATTGCTTTGATTGAAAACACCGATTATAAAGATCAAGTAAATTATTCCAGATTATCTTTTATTTGACCAAAAAATAGCTTGTTCAAGAAATTAACTCAAATAAACATCTCCTCAAAAACTTGAAGGGTGCTGGTGTTGAAATTTTAAAGAAGCTCTTATAATTTCAGTTCGTTAGTTTTAAGCAAGAACAACAAATTGTATAAAAAGAAGGGAATGTTTTTACCCAAATTTATTTATGTTGAATTGAATTGTATAAACAAATATATAATTATCTATACAGTAAACATCATTATCATCATCAACCATCAATAAACAAATATTTTAATTTGTTGAAGCATGACTATTATCGAGCACATCGATAAGAGGCTCATAACTTTCTTTGCGAGTGGGTCGTCTCCAGGAGATGATATTTTTATGTTTTAAGAGGAAAAATGTGACTACAACAACGACTAAAGTGAGTCCGATGTAAACCATATATTGGAAGTTTCTGTTTTTCTTTTTGTTTCTAGGCTCAGTAAAGTTGGAGTCTTCCAAGACTCCAGATAGTCTGTTGGAAGTGAGATAAGGTTCATTTGCAACTAACTCGTAATGGTATCTTCCACTCAGTCGATATTCATCAAATTTTGAATCAAGATTGAAAGTGAATGTAATATCTTTAGAGCCAGTGATTTGATCAGGTGTTAGTAATTTTTCAATAACATAAGGTTTGAATACTCTATTCCAATTGACAAATTTAAATTGAAGAGAAAAGAATGAGAGATCTGAAGCTTTGAGATTTTCCTTATCAAGTTCATATTTAAATGCATTTTCTCTCAGAACTGGTTCATAACCGACATCTTCAGTGGTTTTAATCCCTTCATAATTCCATTGAGGATTGGAAGGCTGACAATCTACACGAAAAGTCATATCAAAGGGAGTGTTTCTTGGAAGATGATAGCAAGGCTTATCGTTTTGTCCATAACTGGTGACATAAGTTTGTGGATTGGGGGAACGACAATCTTTGGCAGGGTGTGAGACAGATTTAATATCGCACTGAATAGAATTGAATTTTTCGCAATAAGCACCATAAAAGTCAAAAGGACAATAGCAAAAGTCTCTTTGTGTTTTATCTATGGAGCAATCTTCTTTTTCTTGATTTTCTTCAAAATGAGATTTTGTGATGGTTTCTCCATTACACTTGTAAATGAAAGAAACTGTACTAACAGTGAAGCCCCTATTCAAACATTTGCCTTCTCTATCTTTAAGCATTCTATGATTTGATGCGCTTTGATAAGTAATTGATGAATTGAAAAGATCATAAGTTTCGGTTGCATTGATATTTTGGTCGTTTACTCTCTGAAGAAGGTGATTTTCAAAAATATGATGGACAGAATTAATAGCGCTATTCACAGTTTCTTTGAAAGAGTTGAACTGATGTTCATAAGGTTCATAAACACTTGACAACATATATTCAGTCTTTTCCATATTTGCATGTGTTGGAAGGACTTGCCAAATAGCAATCACGATGAGGAGTAAAAAACATTTTGGAACTTGCATCCTAAAAATCTAGTTTAAATATTTTTATTTTGGAGAAGTTTAGAAATAGGCTTAAAACTTGTCTTTACCCTAAAATACGAACTCCTGGAATTAAAGAAACAAAACTAAACTCAACTGAAATACTGTAGTTTTATCTGATCTCAGTGGAGAGATTGGATAGAAAGGGCGAAAAGAAAAATTTGAGAAATTATTTTTTCAGGGTTTTCCTTATTTTCTAATTTTTATGATTTCTCCTGAATTCTTTTAACACAAAATATTTAATGTTGTTGCAAAGATTTTTCAAGAATCAAAAATTTTTCCGCTTTGGACAAATAGCGAACTTGCATTCTGGACTTCAAGTTCAGAGTTTTTCGAGCTTTACAAAGTTAGCTCAAGTGGAGAAAACAGTCAGGATGCCTGAAAACAAGGGCTTTTTTGGTTCAAGTTTGTTCAAAGAATCATATCTCTCAAAACCTGCTTATCTACTTGCCAAAGAGTTATTTGAGTATATTCTAGAGAGTCAATATCTCCATGAAGAGTTCCCGATTGTCAAAGAAAATGAAGAGATTCATATTAACTTTATGATCTTGCATGTTATTTTGCTGAATTTCAGACTGAACCAAGAAGAGAGCTCATATGCTCTCAAAGAAGCCTCAATTTTCCAGTATTATTGCAAGACAAATTTTTTTGTTGATTTTGCTACTAAATTGAATGAGCACATGCCAGTTGACGATTTCGCAAATGACTTTATCGAAAATTATTCTCGAAGGATGGAGATTTACTATCAAGATTTGGAGGATATTTTGAGCAAAGACAAGAATAAGAAAGATCAGATTTTTAAAGAGACAGAAATGAAGCGTCTCAAGGAATTTTTGAGAAAAAATATTTTTATGTATGAAATTTCAGAAAAAGACCAATACTTGGAAAAACTCTTGAAATACGTGCTTGCCCATAGAAACTATCTGATGTCGCTGACTTATCAAGAACTTACCACATATAAAGTCTTTTGGGGCTTTACTCAAGATACTTTCCTTCTTGAAAATCTCTCAAATCCTGAAAATCAATAAAAATATTGATGATGGTCCTTCCCTTTTGAATTTTTGGTCTTGATGTTGAAATTTTGTATTTTTGGTATGTGTTGATAGAAAAGATAGAATTATTTATTTTTTTGAAGAGACAAGAGAAAAACAACTTTTGATGAAATTAATATTTGAGCCTGGATTTTTAGGAGCATAGAATATTATTTTTTTAATCCCGCGTTTTTTAAGAAAGATGGCAAAAATCATGTTCAGAGGCATCATTCAGGCCTCCAGAGTTGAAAGGAAGCACTCCTGACGAGATTCCCTCTCAACATGACATGTCACAGAAAGAGAAGAATTAGAAAGTTCCGATATTGACTTACCTGAATAAAGAATTAATTTTGAATAAAAGTTCTTAATAGTTGCTAAGTAAAATAATTATTTCGTATACATTATAAATTTTTCAAAATGGGATTAGAAGCTACTCTTATTCTGTAAGATTCATTCATGTTTGTCCAATGTTGAAACTTTAGTGTTGATAACTCAGACTACGCCAGAAATGGTGACTTTTACCCTACCAGATGGGAAGCTCAAGAAGAAGCTGCAAATATTGTCGCTCAGGCCAAGTGCCAGGAAAACGCCGAAAGTGCTGTTGGTTTGATGACAATGGCAGGCAAACAGTTGATAATTTTGTTTATGGAAGTTGATTCTAAAGAGTGATAGGGCTGAAGTTCTTGTGACCCCAATCCAAGATCCCGGGCGTATCTTGACTGCCTTCCATGGAGTGAAGCTTGGAGGAGGCATCCATCTTACTACTGCTCTCCAAATCGCTCAAGTAATAGAAACCAGTTGTTTATCGAAAAACTAATCTTTCGAACAGTTGTCTCTCAAGCATAGACTTAACAAAAACCAAAAGCAAAGAGTTGTCGTGTTTATTGCCAGGTACTTATTTTGAATGCACTAGACTGTATCCTTTAGCCCTGTCATTGAAGATGAAAGAACCTTGGAAGCTTTGGGAAAGAAATTGAAGAAGAACGCTGTCGCAGTTGATATCGTGAATTTGGAATTAGCTAACCCTGAACAAAACCAAAAACTCCAAAAGTTTGTTGAAGCCGTAAACAGCTCTGACAACAGGTAAACTCAGACTTGGTTGACAAAAATTCTCATAATAATTCTCAGTCACTACGTTGAAGCTGCTGGAGGCATGCAAATGTTATCTGACTTCTTGATTTCTACTCCTATCTTGTCAGGCGGCGAAGGCGGCGCAATGGGAGGCATGGGCAACGAATTTGGAGGTGGTATGGACCCCGAATTGGAAATGGCCATCAGAATTTCCTTGGAAGAAGAAAAGGAAAGAACAAGAAGAAAGGAAGAAGAAGAGGTATTTGTATAATGATTTCCAGATGAATAAAGTTTGTAGAAGAAGAAAGCTGAAGGCAAAATCGAAGAAGAAAAGCCAGCAGCTGCTCAAGAAAACCAAATGAAGATCGAAACTGAAAATAAAGAACGTAAAAAGTTTTATTGGTTATGGAAGTATTAACCCTGAAAAAAGAAATTGACGAAATGGATGAAGACGAGCTTATGAGAAGAGCCCAAGAATTGTCTCTCCAAGACCCTTCTCAAGCCCAAGGTGGTGATAAAAAAGATGAAGTCTTCCAAGATCCCAGCTTCGTTAATGAACTTTTGACATCTATCCATGGTATTGACCCCACCAGTGAAGAAATCCAAGTATTTCCATTTTATAACGAGATGATTTGACTTTTGAATAGAAAGCTTTGGAACAAGTCCAAAAGAAGGATAAGGATGAAAAGAAGGATGAGAAGAAATAATGCATTTTAATAAATTGACCTGCTTATATATATAACTTTGATAATAGTAGTACTTAAAAAAAGTGTCCGTAATAAAGTAATTTTATTATGGTATAAACTTTGTTGATTATAAATTACTAATCATACTTCTTTTCTTTTGATTTGATTTGAGAAAAAAAGAAAATATATAAATTTCTTTCTTAAACAAGAGGTCTTGTGAAAGTGCCGAGAAAAATGGCTTTGATCTGATGAGAAATTGGAAATTCTTTTATTCAAGTTTCAATTAAGACATCATAAGATTAATTATATAGTGATGAACATACAAAAAATATTTACAGTGAATCTTATTTAGTTTGTTTGAAAAATTGTAGATAATTTACATTTTAGACTTCTCTTTCAGTTGGTGGTCTATATTGAATACCAATTGCTTTGAACACTTCTTCCTCAGTATAGCAAGGAATATTTTGTCCCACCCAAAGTTTATCTTGCTTTTTACGAATGGAGGGATGGAGTCCATGGTCACTCAGAGTCATTCCTTTTTTTCTAGCAAATAATCTCATGCTTCTATTAAAGAAATCATTTCCAGTAAAATGCACTAAAGCATATCCGAATTGTTCTCTAGGATATAACTGAAGATGTTGTTAGTTACTGAGTAATAAAAAAACCTACTTTGATATCAATTCGTCTGTAGAGACCACCATTTCGACAAATGCCCATATATGTTTCATTTCCATAAGTACCAGGTTTTGGCATCGCTAAATGATCGGTAAGTAATCTATCTTCCAAACTACAGAGGAGAGCGTTAATTTCAAGATATTATTAAAAAATACCTTCTGATCAAAGTTGATAAAAAGTTGGTGATTGGTTTTCCATCCTTTCTAGTGACCAAAATATCAATATCTCCGCAAGTTTGTTTTCCTCTTTGAAAGAATGGTAAGTCTAAAATCAAACAAATTTTCATATACCTTCTGTAAGAACCACAGCAAATGACTTCGAAGACACGTTTTACGTCAGCTAATTCTTCAATTCTATCAGCAACTATTTTCACGATTTCTTGCACTTCCTCTCTGGGCATTCTTTTTTGCAGATCATCAAAGTATTTCAAGCCCACCTATTTTTCAGAATGAGCACTTGGAGTTAGTTTGGGAAATAAAATACCTTTTGATTATCATTTAGCAAATCCTCATTTTTTCTGAGGTCATCGATTGTTCGAAGACCTTTGTGAAACAGTTCAATTGCCGTTTGCACACCAAGTCCCCATACTTTTGTTAATGTTTCAATTGTTTGTTGTTTGACATCATTCTGAAAGAGATCTTAAAGCTCGAAATAAAATTTATGCTTACTGTGAGTATTTCTGCTTTTCTAAGTTTTCCAGTTGTAACAATTTCAATCATTTTTTCTTTGATTTTTTGCCCGATTCCCGAAATTGGTTTGATATCATCTGCTGACTCAACTTTAAAAGGTATCGATCTTATAATTGCAACAGCTTTTCTATATGCATGCCTAAATGATGATTTTTTAAATATGCGTAAATGAGATTGATACATTCTTCCAATATCTTTTTCATTAGTATAGACTTTTTGAAGTTTTTCGAGTTCCTATAAATTTAAATTAGGAGGAAAATAATTTTTTGAAATACATCTGTAATATTTTGGTTAAAGTTTTGTTTTGTTCCAGTTTGGCAAACAAAGAAATCCTTTTTATTTTCCCAATACTTTGCTGAAGGTTTGTTGAGCGGATTGTAAGTTTTGTACATTTTAACCTTTTCCTTTTCATCCTTCATTTCAAGTCCCTCAAGGAAAGGATCTTGGTAATTTTTTAACAATCGAACATAATGAAGAAAAGAAGATACCACTCATTTGGTTGCTAGTTTCCTTGGTGCTGAGGATCTCAAGCTCCTCATCATTTTGGAACATTGAGGATTTGAGAAAGTTGGCTTCTTTCTTGAAGGGATCTTGTTTTATATCTTCAAAAATAATAATAGATGAAGCATTAGAATCATCTTTGTGTTTAGTTGAGATGAACTGGATTTCATCTTCATAATCCTCCTCTTCGAGCATAGCGAACTTTTCAATTTTAAATTCGCTAGAAAAATCTTCTTCAAGTTCAATTTTTGGATCAAATTCTTCATCTGAAATAATTTCTGTCCTTGGGCTTAAATTCCCGGCATTTTTTTCTCGAAAGGTCAACTGAGATGGATTGAGCCCAAGTGAGAAATCAAGCAAGTAGGTGTAATTTTGGGTTTGGTGGTTGTTGTTTCGAACTCTTTTCTTGGCGCCCATAAGAAGCTCAGCTTCAAGATTAAGAGCATCCATTTCAAGTTTTTCCTCTTCCAAATATTGGTCTAAAGCTTCTGTATCTTTTTGGTTTCGTTTGAGTCTTCTGTTGTTGACAGCATGGGCGCTTCTAAAGTTGTATCTTGTGGCATAAATGTCCCTTTTTGGCTTCTCCTCTGGTTCTTTGGTAGGCTGGAGCCAATTAATTACAAAAGAGGTATGGTCAAGGAGGGAGTTTTCTTGGAGACACTTTGCAACCCAGTCATGGTCGAGAAAAACAAACTTTTCAAGTGATGAATGGTGTTGAACAGCAACGATTTGGAGTAAGTTCTAGGATACTTTAGAAAATGTGGGAGTTTTTGGTTTTTACGTTGTAAGGGATTTGTTTGCTGGTAATGATAATAAGATCAATGAAAGACAACGGCTTCCAGTCGAAGAAGTTGACATCAAAAGTCTTTCCACCTCTCTTTCTGATATTTTCTGATAGGATTTCAATCTGTTTTTTTGTAAAAGTGAAGCCGTAGGGGATAAATACGAAGGCTTTATTTTCAAATAAGCGCAAATCCTCCTGTTTAGATTCAAATAATGAAAAAAAAACGATCAGTACCTTGAGTTTGTCTTTCAAAGAGTCCTTTTTTGAAATTTGGGTCAATGTTGGCTGCACTTCTTGGACAGGAGGTGTAAATTCGATCTCCTGACTCATCGGTTGAGGAGCTTGCTTTTGGATTGATTTAGTAGTTTGAATATTCTCTCGACTTTTGATTATTGAATCTTGACTATGTGAAGTTGGTTGGGACTGTGTGAGGTACTTGTCAAATAAAGCTCTTTGTTTGCGTTTAGCTGCCTGAGACTGGGACTGAATAGGATTTTGAGTTGTCTTTTCATTCAACTGCTTTAAAAAGTCGTCAAGACCAAAGCCTGAATCCATATAATTAAATAAGCTTTCAAAAACGGAATCTAAAGAGAGAATAAATAATTAAAATCTCGTATCACTCAGATTGCGTACAGATCCTATTGATTCAATAGAGGTTTTGTTTGTTTTTATGTAGAGAAATTTTGAATTTAAAAAGAGAATTTTTTTCTATGTGAAATGATGAAATTATTGGTGACATTTTTCACTGAAAGTAGAAAGTTTAAAGAAGTTCTTCTCTCTATCTTACAATCAGAAGCAAAGTTTTTTTTTTGAAAAAAAAAAGGGTTTAAGAGAAGAGGAAAACCAAGGCGAATTGAGAATTATCTTTGAGAAAAGTTACTTATTTTAATTTAATAAAATAATTTGTTCAGATAAGGAAAATGTCCAGAAACTCAAACTTAGTGCATGCAGGTTCAGAAGTTGATTTGCTGGAGTCTCTATTTCAGCCAAACCTTGTGGGTACGTTTCAGACTTTATGCGATGTTAATGAGATAGATATTAATGATTTTGTGAAAAATAAATCCAAAGTGGAAACTCATTCTGGTCTTAAACCCTCATTAAAGCCTCTGAAGGTGTCGAAAATGTATAATCAGATTCGTTGTCCAAGCTTAACATTTTTGGAAAAGGAAAAAGGAAAATAAAGAAGCAGACGTCATATCTGTCGAGGCTCCTCAGAAAAAGATAATCTATATAAAAACCTTCAATCATGTGAAAAACGAGGCGATAGTTATGCCTCAGGAAAACCAAACAACGAAAAATCTTCCAAAGTAACAATGACAAAGGAATTTTTATCTAAAAAAATAGTCTTGCAAACGATTTAGCTTACAAACCAAAAGCCGGAAACAAAAAAAAGGAGTCTGCATACAGTTTTGATACACAGATGACTCTCTCGTTTTTCAGAATGAATAGGGATAAATTCAACCCTTTGAAGGTGATTAAAAAACCTGAAGAACAGCCCAACCCTAAACTTGAAGAAAACTCAACTTTAAAGGGTATATTGATTGTGAATAGCTTTTTGCTCATTTATTAGAGTTCGAATTCTTGACAGGAGTCAATCTTCAGGGCGTCGAGACATATCGTGATGAACAGGAAGATGAAAATGTTGAGAGTCCTGATAAGTCCCGAAGAGAATCTGATTTTAATCAATATCAATATCAATACCAGCAAGTTCCGAAAAATACTGAGAGCTACTTGCCTGAGAATCCCGTAGAAAGTCAGAGCCAGGGAATAGAGTCTGCTAAATTAACTGTAAGGAAGTTGATTTGCGGGTTTAATGAATATTTTATTTAGAAACAAACTAACTTACCCTCCATTAAGAAGCACTACACTGCAGAACAGGCTGTAATTTCTGTTTCAGAAGTAGAATAATTCTTGCGATAATAATTTAAATCTCAAAAGGCCCGATATAAACAATATCTTGATCAAAAGCCAAAGATGTATATTTCATGGAAAACAAACTCAGTCCAGCCATACGGAAGACCAATGAATTATAAGGATCACTTGGAGAGAGTCTATAATAAAGAATCTACGCCAACCGTCTCATACCCTTTGGTGAACACTCTTGGCCCTCGTAAAGATTACAGAAAAGCCATCCTGGAAACATATCTGGTAAATAAGTAAAATAATTGGATATTTAATTATTCTAGTCTCAATATAATCTGGAAGCATTGAGAGAGATTGATGAAGGATTATATGAGTATGCTAAGCAAAAAGGTCATGAATAATTTTTTTTCTCATAAAAATTATAATTTTCGAGTATACCTGTGTTTTCAAAAAAAATGTTTGGGTTATGTCTATTTTTTCTCTCCTTTAAAAAATACATAAGTTTGTATTTGTATTATAAGTTCACTTTTTGAAATTTTTCATTCAGAAATTGTTTTTCAACGATATTATTAAAAATGATTTTCTTTAATGAGGTAAAAAACATTGTAAAGAGACTGAGAAATTTGAAGGTGATAGGCTTTTTCGAGCAAAATAAGGCTTTGTTACTTAACAAAAATTATGAATAGAGTAAAAATGCAGATATTTTGTCATTATCAAGTTACAAAGAAATTTGAATAATAGTTTGATTATGGTTCACCTTCCTTCTTTTCGACCTTAGTGTCTTGGATAACAATCAAAACAAATTCTTTATCTAAAACTGTAAGACAAGTTAAATATGACTCTTACCAGGAGCAGCCATAACTTCATAATCTCTGGATCTAATTCTGAGGAAAGTCAAATCATTCTACAAAATAGTTTTTTTCAAAGCTCTCAAATTTGAATTACGGAGGGGTCAAGATCACGAATGGTATTTCTAGCTTTAATTGCGAGTTGAGGAATATTCTTTGCAATGCTTTCTTTTATGGGATTGCTTTGGAAGTTATTTCTGATAATCTTTCCTTCAGCATTGCAGATCAAAAGTCCTTGGACGGATTTGTGGTTTCTGATACGATTGACAGTTTCTTCGATTTCAGCCTAGGAGATTAGGTCAGTTTGTTGTTGTCTTTAGTACCATTGTTAGAAATAGATGTTTTAAACTTTTTGGTTCTTCTTAATGAAGATATTTAAATTCAAGAAATTATTATTTAAGTTTTTCCAAATAAATACTTCAGTTTCACAAATCTGATTAACTCTCTATGATGAGGTTCTATTTGAGAAAAAGGAGAGATTCTATTTTTCCAAAAACTTGGTATTGAAGGTCTTCGAGATGGAAATGAGACATTTTCTTCTGGGACTATCTTTGAAAAATTTTTGGGATTTTTTTTTTCAAAGTCATTCTCAAATTTTTTTTGAAATTCTACAAAAAAATTCTTTTCTATATTTCTTTATCAATAGGGAGAAACGATAATTTTTGATAGATTATTTTTGTTTTGAACAACTCACAATTATATCAAAATTAGCATTACGCATTATTTATTAACTATTTTATACAACAAATAAAAGCAACTTGATACCACATGATTTCATAAGAGTAATTTTGAAAAAAGCTTTATTATGCTTAAGTACACCGTGGGGCAAAAGTTTTTAAACATTTGATCCTATTGATTACGATTCATCATCAGAAGTGATAACGGTAGATCCTGAGACGTAGGCTCCGAATCCAAGAGTATTCTTCTCAAATTGTTTGCTACCATGGGTGTCAACACTGGGTGCTGAATCTCTTGAATCAACTGGGCTAGCGGGCTTCATCTTGCTAGCAGTGTTGGTGCTCTTAAGCAGGCTTGAGCTAACAAAGCCTCCTCCGAGAGTTCCGCTTCTACGGTTGATCTTAGTTTCGCTCTTGAGCTTTTCATTTTCACGAAGTAAAGCCTCTCTCTTCTTTTCGAGCTTCATGATGTTTTCTTGGAGGTCTGTCTTTTGGTTCATCAAATGATCCTTTTCAAGGTTCCATTTAGCCTTCTGCTTTTCATGTTCCAAAACAATGGTGCTTCTCTTACTTTCTGATTCTCTGAACTTTTGCTCAACGTCAGCAATCTTGCCCTTGAGTTGATCTCTTTCTCTGTCAAATCCTTTTTGGTATTCGAGGGCTTTATTGTCTCTGTCAAGCTTGACGTTTTCAAGTTCTGCCAAAAGTCTCTTTTCATTTTCTCCCATTTCGGCAATTCTCTTTTCAATGAAAGCTTGGTTTCCGATCTTTCCATAGTTTTCAACCATGAGCTTATCATTGGCACTCTTGAAATCCTTCTCAAGCTTTCTGTATTTTTCTTCCAATTCAGCAACCTTTTGTTGGTGAAGTTCGTTCAATTCTTGGATTTGAGTTTGATGGCGTTTCTCCATAGCACTAGACAATGCAGATTGTGTGTTTTCGTTTTCTTCCTTATCGGCCTTTCTGAACTTTTGTAATTGTTGCAAAGTCATTTCGAATTTCTTTTGAGAATCATTCAAGTCATTCTTGGTTTGCTCTCTTTGTTGTTCCAAGAAGTGGAGTTTGCCCTTCCATAAAGCCTTGTCTTTTTCATAATTGGAGGAGACCTCACTAAGTTGTTGTTCCAATTCAATGTATTGAGCCTTATATTTCTCATTTTCAGCAGTGAAGAATTTCTTTTCGGCGTTGAAGTTCTCCTTAAGCTGAGCAAGTTGAGTGGCATAATTTTGGTTATCATTGTTCATTCTTTGATCAGCGTCACCAAGTCTCAATTCGAGCGTGTTGAGCTTTTCTTGTAAGAGAGCTTTATCTTTACCAAGTTGTGAAAGTTGTTTGGTAAGGACAGACTCTGATTCAGCAGAGCTCTTTTTAATTTTGTCGAGATTAGCTTGAAGGTCACCCTTTTCTTTGTTGTATTTATCGTTCTTTTCTTGTAAATCTTGAGAATACTCTTCCTTCATAATTTCTAAGGAAAATTAGGATTTTAAATCACCAAGGTAAATTACTGAGCTTTTCTTCGTATCTCTTCATGACTTCATCAAGTTGCTTTTGAAGTTCTTCAATCTTCTTATTTAAGAATTCATTCTATGGAAAATTAGAGGGAGTCAGAAAAAATAAATTACTTGTTGTTGGCTTAAAGCAAGTTCTCTGTTAGATTCAACCTTCTTTTCAAGGAATTCATCATTGAGAGATTGTAACCTTTAAATTGAATTAGAATAATGAGAGAGAAAATCAAATTTTACTTGGCCTTGGTTTCCTCAAGTTTTTGAGTGAGAGTATTCTTTTCATTGGTGAGTTCAGTCTTGACTCTTTCGAAGTTTGCTTCCTTCTTAGTTGAAGATGACTCCAAGCGCTCCTTAACTTGTTGCAAAGAGAAGATTTCTCTATCGCGTTTAGCAGCTTCTTGAGTAAGGTTTTCAATCTTGGTGATAAGTTGAGCTCTTTCATTAGAAAAGTTGTTCAAATGAGTCTCAAGGGCAGAAGAATTAGTTGTTTGAACACTGGTCAAGCTTTCCTTGGCTTCCTTCAAATACTTTTCAAGACTTTCGATTGTTTGTTGTCTGAGCATTAATTCATGTTCATATTGTTGAGTCAAAGTGGCATTTTGGATTTCAACTTCTCTAAGTTCCTCCTTGATGTTATCAAGCTCTTCTTCATGTAAATTTTGCTCTTCTTTGATTCTTCCTTCATACTCCTCAACCAAATTGCCGACTTTCTTTTCAGCACGGTCTTTTTCTTCAGTGATTCTTCTCTCTAATCTCTCCTTTTCGATTTCGTAGAAGTTTCTCAACTGAGCCAAGTTTTCATCGTTCTTGATGTTGATATCAATCAAATCTTGTTCAAGCTTAGTGTTTTGTTCATCGAGCTCAGCTTCCAAACTCTTGATTCTGGAGCTATATCTGTCTTCAGCGTCTTTGAACAATTTGGATTTTTGGCTTTCAAGGACTTTGTTTTGTTCAGTCAAATATTTCTTTTGCTCTTCTGTCTGTTCAAGATTTTCCTTGAGGTTTTCAATTTCTTTGTTCAAATCGCTTGTTTGAAGTTTGGAGTTCAATTCAAGTTCATTGTATTTCTCTTGGAGTTGTTCGAATTGAAGGTTCATTTTCTTCTTGATATTTTCAAATTCAGCTTCGAGTTGTCTGATTTCAGTCTTGTGAGTTTCCTTAAGTTCATCCACCTGTCTGCTTACATCTCCAGAAGATTGGTTGTCATTATCAAAACACAACAAAGCAGCTTCATAAGCTCTCTTGGTCTCATTATTCTGGGTCTTTGCTTCATTAAGTTGAAGTTCCAAGAACTCGATCTTTTGGTGCATGATGGCCTTTTCTTTCTCAAAAGAAGACTTGGTTGTTTTGTGCTATTATGATGGTTAATTCCATGAAGATTTTAAAGGATGCTTACCAATTCCTCTTTTTGCTTGAGGCTATTATCTGAGAGCTTGAGCTTTTCAGTAAGATCAGCGATGATTCTAGAGTTTTCTTCTTTATATTCATCAATGTTTTTAGATTGACTTTCGCTATTGTTGGATAATTCATCCTTGAGGTTTGCAATCAAGGCTTGATCCTCCTCAAGACGCTTTGACAGAACTTGTTCCTTTTCTTCCCATCTCTTCTTGTCAGCCTCGTATTTTTGAGTTTTCACAACAGTTTCAGTCTAATTATCGGTTAAGCTAAATGATAGAGATTCAAAAATTACTTCAAGTTCAGAAAGTCTTTCTTGTAATTGATCAATGTTTGCTTGTAAACTCTTGGTCACATTTTCATACTTGGCAGAGTTTTCTTTCAGGTTGGTGAGATGTTCTTTTTGAGAATTCTTGACTTGACTGGAAAGATCCTTTTCTTTTGAAGATAATTCCTCTAAGGACTTTTCATAGTAGTCAGCTTTTTGCTTGAGCAATGCCTTTTCTTTTTCGAATTCAGAGTTGCTCAAGAAGATCTTTCTTTCAGCCTCCTTAATACCTTCTTCAGCTTGTGAGAGCTTGTTGCGAAGCTCTTCAAGAGTCTTGTTCATGGCATCCTTTTCACTTTGCCATTCACTTCTGAGTTCCTTTTCAAACTTCTCCTTTTCTTCTTTGATTTGAGCAAAAGTTTCCCTCATATCTCTTTCTTTAATTTCTGCCTCACTCTTTTCAAATTCAAGTTGAGAGATTCTTGATGACAAGACTTGCTTTTCTTTGGAGTTTTCATTTTTGAGATCATTGATTTCTTGGTCAAGCTTCTTTTGAATGTCCTGTGAAATCATTTTCTGGACTTGAAGTTCTTGCTGGATGGTTTTCATGAAAGTATTTGCGGCATCAGTGAAACATTTTTGAAGGTACTCAATGACAAACAATTTCTTGTTGGGACCATTGGGGCCACTTTCGAGGAAGAATGATTGGAAAAGTCTGAGTTCTTTTTCGAAATCATTTAATGACTTGTATTCATTATTTTTAAGTTTCTTTTCAATAGCAGTATATTCTCTATTAATAAATGCTGTGGCGACTCTCTAAAGAATAAGATTAGATATCAAATAATCAAAGAGATTTGATTACGTTAAATTCTCTATCATTTTCCAATCTGAGGTTGCAAGACTTTTGCTTGATTTTCTTTCTGAGCTCCTTGACATATTCATCGGCAGCTTCTCCGATAGCCTTCTTCTTGAAGAGGGCAAGAGCCTTTTCTTTGCCTTGAGCGTGATAATTCTTCAATTCTTCAGCTGAAAGGGGAAGTTTGTTATTCATGACTTCACGAGACAAAGCATCATAAGTTTCAATTCCTTCAACCATGGCTTTCATGCATTCGTTTCTGCAAACATAAGACCAAGCATTTTCGATGTTGGGGACAGCACCTTCGTTGATAGCAGTAATGTATGACTTGACTAATTCAGCATACATAGGTCCGTTAAGAACTTTGTTATTCATAGTTTTAGGTTTAACACGGTTCAACATAAAGCGTCTGAAAGTGATAACTTGAGAAGCGAATTCGGGACGGAGTTGATCAAGATCAAGTTGGTCAAGATTTTGAAGATCTTCTTCGTTAGTAAGAGGTCTGACCAAAGTGAAGCATTCTCTTTCTTTGAAGAAACTGGTGAGTAATCTTCTAATACGATTCTTTTGCTCAATGCCATCAGAGAACCCCTTTTGAGGAGCAAGAGCTCTTTCCAAATATTCCTTTGTGGAGATGGGTTCTCCTTCGGAGTCAACAAGTTGGAGGGTAAAGTCACGAACAACCCAAACAAAGTTAGGGAAATATTTAGCATAATCTTCAGAGTCGGGTTCATCACCATTTCCAAGACTACTCTTGATATGAATATTCTTGGTCAAGTTGACAATCAAGGACAAGTTTTGGACAGCATTTTCATCGATACTTCCGGTACTGTTGTAAAGGAAGCATGAACTCAACAAAATAGCGAGAGAGAAAATTCTGCTATCATGAGTTGAGTCTTCATCCAAAGCTCCGATACCTTCAGAGTCCAAAATCAAAACAGTGATTGGGTCTCCTTCGGGAGTTTGCCCAGTTAAAGGTGCAGTCCACAGCCAGATACCCTATACTTTTGAGAATGTTATCAATAGAATACGTTACTTTAGTGCAAGGGTTGATACTTGGGCCAACGCCGAAACCAGAAGATCTGTCAAGCAAGACACGATTCAAGAGATATGATTTTCCAGTTCTGTACATACCAGCAACTGAAATAACACCGATATTTCCCTTGATGGAGTTGAGGAAGTCGATTGCCTCATTGTTAATAACGAATTCTATTCAAATTATTAAGAAGAACGACTGTTTGGTACTGTTAGTTTTGGGGTCAACTGAAACAAGTGGGATTGCTTGCTCTCTGTAGGAATAATCACCTCTGTCACTTCTGCTTTGCATCATTTTTTCAAATTTGAAAAAAAATTAATAGATTCAAATTTAACAGATTATGAATATAAAAGGGCAGATAAATTTTAAATCTGGCTGAGTTTAATTTGAATTTCAAGTTGAAAGCAAGGAGTTACTTTGTCAAGAGTTGAATTTTTAATTCTGTTAAGCTATCTTGAGTTTTTTTTCATTGTTCTAGAAACTTCTTAACGATAATATATTCAGGAAGAAAAAGATTTTTCCAGGAGAAAACTGAAAAGTAAAATAAAGGTTAACATGTACAGACAATGATTAGACCATCGGAAGTAGATTAGTGATTTAATTCAAAATCCAAAAAGGACTATTTGATTTTGATTATTTCCCTCTAAAAAAAAAATTTGATGAATTGAAAAAGAAAACTCCTTTTGATCATATTTTTGAATATTAGCTCAGAGATCCAGAATTCGAATTCGAAAGAAAGAGAAGATGTAACAAACAAAGGAACTGCGGAATTCTCAATATTAGAATGCAGAAAACAAAAACAATGTTTTCAAACTAAATGGGTAGTTTTAGGCTCCGAGATTCAAATTTATAATTTTGCTTCTTATTATTTTTGAGGAAAAAAATCAATCTTGCGTTATTGATAGAGTCATTTGAAATATTTAAAGAAAGAAATCTTGAGCAGATGTCTCAAATCTTTGAAGATTGAAATTTCAACTGAATTTTTCTCAAGTTGAGACTAAAATTGAATACTGATTGCATTCTTCGGGAATTTATTTTGAGCTCAGAAAAAATTGATATTAAGGCTGGCTTCGTCTCTTTGAAGGACGAGCATGAAATTACATAAAGAAGATCTAAACAGAGCACATGAATAATTTTTCTGCAGACCAAAGATAAATATTTATGGATAATATCTTAAAGCAAAAATAAAGAATTTTGTTCAGAAATAGTCCAACTTTGAGAGAGGAATTGGACAAAGGTCTCAAGACTCAAGTTAGTTACTTGAAGAACATATGGTTCTCTTGAAACCATAGCACTTTCCGTTTTTTGTGCTGAATTAATTTTTTTGGATTAGGCTAAAATTACAAATTTTGAAAATCAAATAGAGTGATGATGAAAGATGTGAGACAGACTTTACTTCAAAATTTTTTTTGGAGTTTGGAGGACTATTTCATATGGATTTTGTGGATTGTATAAACTTGGAGAAAAAAGAAATTTTAAAATTAATCTACGAAGTCCTTTTTTTTTAAACAAGAGATTCAAAACAGTTTTTTTAGCCAAAATAAAAGTGGCACCTTTGGCCAAATCTCGCTTTGAAATCTGATGATAAGTGGAATGCTCAGAACTTTTTAGAAGGACCTCCTGAGAATTCAAAAATATTTTTTTTTTGACAATGAAAGTTTCAAGAGGCTGAATTTGTTAACTTGATGCCCAAAAAATCATTTTAGAATCAAAAGGAGGAAATCATTTTTCTCTCAAAAAAAGATATTTTTTCCAACAGGAGTTCCTATCTTCATACAGTAATTCATTTTTTAAGAAGAATTTTTAATATGGGAGAAAAAAATTTCAAAGAAGAATTTCTCAATTGAAACTTCAATGTGAGAAGAATTTTTTGAAGATTCTCACTTTCTTGTTTGATTGAAAT
>PJUD01000370.1_pt1 | contig 26147 bp, 19 predicted proteins | sample 1512341 | NCBI WGS metagenome assembly PJUD01 (sample SAMN08177675, study PRJNA422409) | Feces metagenome, whole genome shotgun sequencing project. | isolation source: Chicken feces (3) enriched on wood chips: beechwood xylan treatment | host: Gallus gallus | place: USA: Madison | collected 2015-01-15 | reverse complement strand
AATTGAGCTCTCAGAAGGAAAACTATTTTCTGGTTGACGATCATCGAGAGGTTGTGAAAGTCAAGCTGGAGGACTTTAAACCTGAACCGAAGCTTTTGTTTTATAAAAAAATTTAGATTGGTATTTTACGTGCTTATTGAGTATGGAAAAGTATGAAAATGTTTAAAAAGAAATATGATGATAAAAATTTTTTCAAACAGATGAAGACCAAATGAAAAATTTTAGTGAATAAAAAAGCAAAGAGACAAAATATTTATTTGGCCTAAAATAGTTTTCGAGTGAAGTTAGTTCAATTTTTGAAATTCAAAAAAAGGCTTTGAATGATTGGGCTGGGCTTGGAAAGTTTTTTGAAGTGATCAAACTGAGAGTATGTTTAATTTCACTATATTCTCCAATGGTTTGACTCATCAAAGACTTTGAATCTTTCAGACAGAGTCATGTAATGAAAAGGAGTGAGGGGAGCAAATTTGAATTTTTAGAATCAGAATAGTTAGACCCTCAGTTCTTTATACCAATCTCTTTAAGATTGTTTCAGAAAAATCTAAATCAAATATTAAATCTATATATTTATCTCTATCAAAAGAAAGCAATGGGAAATATTTTTGCGGGAGAATATCCTGGAGGATACTTTTTGTCAGAAATATACCACCAAAATGAACAGCATCGGTTGAATGAATGTCTCAATGGTAATAAACTTCGCAGAAACCACAACTCTCTCAGAGAACCGCAAATAAAGAAACAAGAAACTGTGAAAAGAAATGACCAAGAAAATGTTCCTAACCACTCTTTTGACCAGGAAAATCCCCTCAAACAACCTGACTTATTAGAAAACCGGCAACAAAATTCAGATGTTTTGACATGTCAAGGAGCTGCTTCGATCCCTTGTCTCTTGGAAAGCCCAAAACCAGGAAAGCCACTATATCAGGAACAAGATGGCCGTCAAATATTTGAAGTTACAGATCAGGATATCTGTCAGCTCTTCATCACAGAAATTCAAAGAAAACTGTTGGAGACTTGGCATAAACGATGGAAAAAGAAGGATTGGAAAGAGTTTAAGCCACTGCTGAAATTCATCTATGAAATTTTAAATAGCAATGACTTGAACTCTTGGAATAAAATGGATGATTTATTGGCTTGCTTTTCTCAAGAAATTAGAGGTTTCGAATCAAAGAAAAAGTCTTTAGAAGACTTAAGAAAAAATTTTAACTGGAAGTCGAATTTAGATGAAGCAGAAGTCTCATCTGGTAATTTTTCAAATGAAAACTACATCATCATTTTTTTAGAAGAGGAAGGAGATGAAGAAGAAAAATTAAATTTTGAGAACAAAAATGGTCGATTCTGGAAAGCAAGTTCGCGAAGCAGGAGAAATTTTAATCACTTTAACCCAAGTTTCAATCCAGACTACTTCATGGATGATGATTTTGGCGTAGTTAGAAGAAATGGTATCCTTTTCTTTGCCTCGCAAATTGAATGATTCGAAAGGTTATTGGAACAAAAAAAGAGGAGATGAGAGAATAGGCTTGAAAAACTACGGGAAAACTTGTTATATGAATGCTCTTTTCCAATGCCTTTATCGAGTAGAGCCCTTTAGCGAAAAGACTTGTGAGATTGAAGAAATTTCAAATCATTCTTTAGGCGGTATATAATAAAGACTATTTTTTGAAGAAAAATAATTTTATTTAAGAAAAATTGGCGAAATTATTTCAGAGCATGAAAATTAGAAATGCAAGGCAGATTGAGGAAAAACATGAAAATCTCTTGGAATACATCTATCAAACAAGATCTGAGGTAATTTTTGTCTGTCGAGTAAATGTGAAGTAACTATTGCAAGTTTCAACGGAATCAAGTGGGAGATCCTAGCATTTTATTCAGAGCAATTTTGGATGAACTCTCATTCAGCAGAGACTTGAAAGAATCTCCATATTCAAGAATGTTTGCAGGTGGTCCATTAATGAAAATTTTAGAATGCCAAGTCTGTAAACAAACAAAGAAAATTCATGACACCATTGAAATTTTGCAAGTTCAAGACATTAACTTCTTGCAAGAGAATCAAAAAACTTTCTTTAAAACATCAACTGAGACCAGATTTTGCTCAAACCATAATGGTAAAAGTGGCTTTGACTGTTCATACCAAGCAGCTTCACTCCCAAAAGTCCTTGTTGTAAAGATCTATGACACCAAAGAGTCAAGAATACATGTCCAAATTTTGCCAAAAATTGTTCTTCAGCAATCAAAGCCAAAACAGACTATTGAATACGAGTTTATTGCTTCAGTTTTAAATTTGAGTAAAGGTGAAAATGGGCTCCATTCAGTTGCTTTAGTATGTGAGCAAGAAGACTTGATGATATATGATGATAGTTTAGTGAGTGAAGGATCATTGAAGACTAGATATCACCCCCAATTATTATTTTATGTTCAGAAAAATTATACTTTTCCCAACAAATTTCTTGATTGAATAAGTATTTTGTGAATGGAATTGCTTATTGTATTTTCAAATGAATAAGAAAATAGTTTCCTTCGTTTCTCAGATTTTATGCCATTTTTTTCTCAAATTCAGTTTTAGTCAATTTGAATTGGATTATAAAAAATAAAAGTCTAACTAGTCAAAACTAACTCTGTTTCAGTCCAAATTTATCTCTCCAACCTCTAAATTTCTCAATAATAAAATTGCTGTTAATTCTTCATAAAGAATAAAATCACATCTTTGAGACTATTTACATGAATCATCATATCATTGAGATTGAAGAGTCTGAAGATCATGAAGTAAAGGGTATCACCGATCGCTTGGATCTGCTAACAATCAATTGTTCAAGTGAGTCTCCACCTAACCCAGGTCCAGTCATCCATTCAATGTCAGGATCAATTCGAACAGATGAGCAAGTTGCAAGAGACCAATCTTTAGGCTACATTCAAGACCAAGAAACTTTTCTTCAGTCATTTGAAGAAAGAAAAGAAGAATTCTCTGAGAAGAACAATCAGGAAAATCAAGAAACAATGATGAATGATGGAAGTGGAAGTGGAAGCGGTCTGACAGAGATGGCGAGCTTGCAGCAAAATGATGTCCGAAAGGAAAAACTTGATTTTCCCCAGATGGAGGACTTGGCAAATGCGAAGGTATTTTTTTTTGTTGTGGGATAACTCATGGAAATCTCTAGTGGTATGAAGTAAATGGACCAAGAAGACGTGAAAAAGAGAATTTTCTTTATGAAAATAAGGAAATCAAAGGTATTGAATTGAAGATAATCATGATTAATTTGTTTCTAGAAAGATCAAAGATTCCAAATAAAGGTCTAAGAAATTTGGGAAATACTTGCTATATCAATGCTCTTTTACAATGCCTTTATCATGTTGAAAGCTTTCAAAAATACATTATCGAAGTGCAAGAACAACAAGGCTTGCCTCTTTTAGGTATCATTTTTACAGAAATAAGGAGAGGTTTAATTTTGTTTAAAAGGGAAGCTTGCAAATTTCTTTATTGCAATGAAGAATGATGATTTTCGTGAGATCAAGAAAGCACATGAAGAGTTGTTGGAAAAAATACGTGAAATTAGATGTGAGGTAACTTGAAATTTCTTTTAAAATAAACCTGATATATTGTTTAGATAATGAAGGATAAGCAAGGAGATAGCACAACTTTATTCCGAGCCATAATCGATGAACTTTCTTTTGGGTGGGAGGACTGGAGAGATTTACCACAGCTCGAAATGTTTGCTGGTGACGAATTAACCAAGATAAAAACGTGCAGCTCTCCTTGTAAAGAAGTTAAAAGAACTTCTCAGCTTATCAAAATTCTTGAAGTTCGAGATGTGAATTTTCAAGATACGAATCAAATAAATTACTTCCAATCTCCTGAAGAAACAAAATATTGCTCAAAATGTCAAAAAAGTGGAAACCATTCATGTGATTATATGACCAGTGGCCTTCCTGATATTCTTGTTATTCGTATCCAAGATACAATAAACTGTGATAAAAGAGTTGAGATTTTACCAGAATTATTCTTGAAACAAATCAATTCTCAAAGTACTAATTTCTTATTTCTCTTGGAAATAAATTATTATTAGATCGTAAAAAAGTGGTTCATTATGAGTTTTTGGCTGGTGTTATGAATGTAAAGAAAGGTGAAAATGGAGTACATTCTGTTGAGATCAGTCGACATGATAATTTATATTATGAATTTAATGATTTTGTTGTCAAGGATATTCGTCTTGAGGATATAAATTATCATCCAAAACTTTTATTTTATAAAAGATGTTAATGAATATATTTCTTATGTCTTTGATTTCGATGATTAAGATGAATGCCCAGTGGAAATAATTTGTTCTCTTGATTCGTGGTTTTTATTACTGAAAATCTCTTGAAATTTGAAAAGAATCAGAAAATGAAATTTTACTGAAAATTTTGGAATTAATTTTTTTGAGATTTTTTTTTTTTAATGAAGAATTTTTTCAGTGAAATTTGCAGTTTGATTTTTTTGAACTTTTATCAAATTTGTAATTTGGAATTTATTATAAAGTCTAACTAATTTCAATCATTATTTGTTTTCCAAAAATCCAGAAAATTCTCTTCATGGCTTTAAACATCTCTGGCTCTGTTGAGTATCCCTTTTAGAGCCTCTTTCAAATATTTAACAATTATTTCTATTCTATTTAAAAATCTGAAAATTTCAGAGTGAATAGGTCTAAAATTAACATTTTGTCTTTTTCCAAGTTCTGAGAGACAAGATCAAACCCTCAAATTTTCGACTTTCTTTTTGTTTCTCCTCATCTTTTGATTTCTAAAGACTTTTTTCCTGTTTTTAATGTTCATTCTCTCTGAAAAAAATCCAATATTCTTTCTCTCCTGAGATTCTCTAAAATAAATTAGAAAGTCTAACTCTTATTTCTTTTGAAGTCTAACTCTTATTTCTTTTGAAGTCTAAATTTACTTCAAGTCTCTCCAGAAACTTGTTCTCTTATCTTACTTTCAAACAGTCTATAATTCTAAACTTCATTTTGAAATCAAATATTCCTCATGATCATCAAAATCATAGACTTCATTGCTAACACTCTCTTTAACCTCCACCCATTTGCCGAATTAGGCTATTTCCAAGAAAATAACGATATCAGCTCATCTTCAGAAGATTCACTCAAAAATACAACAGATTCCCCTCCTTCTACAAACCCCTCAAGTAATTTTCTTTCCATTCTCTCCTCCTTATCTCAACAATTAGCTCTCAAGTCTCTTTCTTTCAGGAAAAATCTCTGCAGATCTTTCTTTATCATTGATGGAAAACTTCCAAACCCTGAACCAAGTCCTCTAAAAATTGAGTCAGAAACGCTCAAAACTCCTGAAAAAAGCAGAGAAGATGAACCTCATCAAGAACAAATTGAGACTCAAGATTCTTCAAGAAAAGTTTCCAGCGAAGAGATTGAAGAGGAAATTTCTTTGTACAATGGCTTGCCAAATTTTGGCAATACATGTTTTGCAAATTCGCTGATTCAAAGCTTGTATCACATTGAGAGTTTCAGAGAAGGAATTATCCAAGCTTATCATGACCGTTCTGATGTGAATACTCTCCTTGGTAATTCAATATAGCGATTTGTTTATTTATTTCTTGGAGATTTATTGGCTGAGCTCTTTATCGCAATGAAAACTGGATCACATCATAAAGGAGTTCTCTATCGAAATTTCCTCAAGAAAATGTTTTATCTCCGAAATGAAGTAAAGAAATTATCATTATTCCATTCTAATTTTAGTTTAAAATTGGGATTCAAGGAGATAGTAGTGCATTATTCCGAGCTCTTGTTGAAGAATTATGTGGAGAAAAGGATATTCAACAAATTCCTTATTTAAAAATCTTTACTGGTGAAGATCTGGATATCAAGAAGATCTGTCCAAATTGTGAAGCCGAAAGGTCTTTTAAAGAGAATATAAGACCATTAGAAGCTATGGATATCAATTTCTCAAAAGAAAATTCAAGAAGATTTTTCAAATTGCCAACTGAATTGAGAAGATGTGTTGAATGCAAAGAAAGAGGGCAAATGAAATGCCGTTATTGTATCGCAGAATGTCCTGAAATTCTTGCGATTAGAATTCAAGATACCCAAGGATCAAGAGATACAGTAGAGATTCTTGAGAGTTTTATGGTATTTGAAGGTAAATTTTATATGGAAGAAAAACTTATTGAATTATACATAGGAATGGAGAAAAAGAGGAAAAGAGTGGAATATAAGTTTGTTGCAGGAGTTTTAAATACAGCAAAGGGAGAAAGAGGATTTCATTCAGTGGAAGTTAGCCAAATAAATGGTAGGTGGTGTCAGATTAGTGATGAATATTGTAGTGAAATTTCGTATGGATGGGTGAATTCTCATCCTAAAATGTTGTTTTATCAAAGATGTAATTCTTCTTAATATGAGATACGTGTGGAAGTTTGATTGATAATTTTTATGATGAAATTGTAATGTATTTCATTATGTCCAAAAGATTTGATTTTCTTTCTTTTATTTGAGATAAAATTTTTTTTGTCAGATTTTTTTTCAAGTCAAAATTTTCATTTTTCAAGGCAAAAAAAATTTTGAAAAAATTTGTTATTTTTTTTTCGAAAATTTTTTTTCACAAAAAACTTCAAAAATATCAGAAAATGATTTTTGTTTCATTATAAAGAAATTTTACACAAGAATATTTATACAAAGAAGAAAAATTAATTCAATGATCAAGGATTTTCTTCAAAGTAGAATAATAATTTAGCATATCCATGAATATCTTCCCAATTCACATTCCTCACCATAAAATCATTATAAAATTTCACCATGCCATTCTCAGTCTCTTGAATATAAGCAACAGAATGAACCCCATCAAATCCTTTCTTTGTATTATAAACTCCTCCAAAAAACTTGTAATTCTTCTTTCTTCCGCCTAAGAATGAATTATCAAGAAAAATTGTACAAAGGATTTCTTACAATTATCCCAAAATTCTAGCTTTTTACGAGGTTTTATGGTTGGAGATATATCTGAAGAGCAATCTTCAATTCTTAAAGCGAGGATTTTGGGGAGGGATTCGAGGGTTATCTCCTTATAATGAGGAGTTCTTTCATTGCAAATAGAACAATGGCGAAGCTCAGAATCTGTTTGGAAGAAATTTCTTGGAGATTCTTTTGAGAAATAAAGATCTTCTCTTGCATTTATCATAAGGGAATTCTCGACAAATTTTTTTGATTGTCTCTTTGGGCAATTTTTGCAAGAGACTTGTTTAATGAGATTTCCAGTTGAAAACAAACTGAAAATAGGGTTTTGTTTGAAAGGTTTCCCTTCACAAATATTATCAGCCAAAACTTGAAATAGTACTCGACTATCTCCTCCACTTGGTTGAAAAATTGTTATCTAAGGTAAATTTTGAGAATTAGAAGGAAAAATTCTGTTTACTCCTTGATTTTTTTGTTTGATTCTTTCAATGAGTTCTTCCTTTGTTCTTTCAATTTTCGCTTGAGCTTTAGTTTCAATATTCTCAAATAGTTCACATAATTTCGTCAATATCTCATTGGACCTCTCTTGACCCGCTAGCCTCTTTGTTTTTTCTCTAAACTCCGGTAATCCATAGAGAATCTGCAAAAGCGCATGTGCAAAACAATAATTCGCGCTTGGATTATTAAAACCTTTGTGATTTAATCTTCTATTTGACATTTTTAAAATATCCAAATCTTCCTTTGGTCTTCTTTGTAAAATACCAGCCTCTGCTGAGGCATGAACATTCTCTTTCTCTTGTATTGATTGGCTATCATGTTGAGGCTGTAAATCTTGAGTTTTTGGCTGACCTTTATTATTCTCTTGGCTCAGATCAGATCGAGCTGAATAGAAAACAGTCTTTTCCGAATGGACCGAAATCTCTTGAGGATGAATCTGAAGATGAGGAGGACGAGCGACTTTCTTTCGTAAAGGTCTTTTATTATTGGGAGGTATTGAGGTGGGTTGAGGGAGAATTTGAGTTTCTTGGGTACTATTGGGGTGATTATTAAGATTTTCAAGTGAAGATTTTGGGTCGTTTGTTGGGGTTTCATCAGTCAGTCCAGAATCTTTCTTGATGAGAGATTGCTGAGTGGAAGCTGTTTTTTCCTTCAAGGAGTGACAATTCTTTGAAGGTATTGTAGAGATCTGTTGTTGAGAATTAAGGAGATTTATTGGGAGATTGACATCTTTTTGAGTTGTTTCTTGAATATTGGGATGGATATTGTGATTTTCAAGAGGATTATTTTGAGCTTGCTTTTGGGGGTTGGATAGTGGAGGAGAAATGGTTTGGAAGTTATTGTTCTCAAAAGGAGGACTAGAAATGGATTGGTCTTGATTTGGAGGGGCTTCTCTTGAATTTTCGAGTGAGATCTCAAGAGATTTCTGACCATCTTTATTCTCAGGTGTGAGAGGTGGGTGCTGAGCTTCTAAGTCTTCAAAGTTTTGGAGGTTTGGGGGAAGATGAATTTGAGGAGATTTTTTTCGAAGGCAACAGAGAAAGGAAGCTACGATTCTCCAGAAGCTAGTCTTGGAATGTGAGAGAGGATTATTGTTCATTTTTGTCTCATAATTTAGAATTATATATTCGAATCAATCAGAGATGAGAGGTCTATCTATTTATACTCATGTTCAATTAAAACTCGTATGTTGGATGGTTTTTGGAACCTTCTTCGTGAATTGAATGATTTTGAATGAGCTGATATGAGAAAGGGATCCAATACATTGTTCTGTGTCTGAGTCTAAATTTGTAATTTTATTCTTTTTTTTCTTATAAAAATTGCAAAAATTTGTTCATTTTGGTTTTATGACCCACCATCATCTGCAATTATTAGAGGCTTCAGACATAGGATATTTTCATATTCTTATCCTAATCATTTTGAGATGAAACTCTCAGAGTCACTAGAGAAATATTAACAAAAATCTTTTTGAATGAAAATGAAAAAAAATTGAATTTTTTATTTTGGCCAAATTTTAACTTTTTTGTCAAGGCGAATTTTTCAGATAGTTAGACTCCTTAAAATCATTATAACCCCTTATACTCACAAAATAAAACCTCTATCTCTTTACTTTCAACCTCACTGAGAATCCTTCACTCGAAATAATGACTTCGCTTAACTGTCATTTTTTGTTTGTTTTAATTCCTTCCTTTTTCTTCTCTTCTCCTCAGAAAAACTTTTGAATGAGTGAAGTCTAACTGATAATATGACATGAAATATGTTCCAACTCTTAAGGAGAGGCCTCGTATGTCTTTTCTTAGTCAATTTACGTAATGAGAGAAATATTTATCATGGAGATTTTTATGAGAGAAAATAAAGATCAAGGAAAATGTTGGTCATTTTTTTTGGAAGCTTTGATTCCAATATTTCAAATCGTCTCAAATTATTAGTTTTTGTAGAATAAAGCTTTCAATTAAGCCAGAAAATAAATTTGGCTCTTCAAATGATTATACGCTCTGATATAAATTACCATCTCATTTGTTGATAATTATAATCATTAACTTATTCTCCCTGAAAAAAGAAAAATTCCTTCTTATGAGTGGCAATATCGCTATTGACTTCAGCTTCCAAGACAGACCAGACCTCGGTGGTGACACTGTAGAAATTCCTCTCAATACGAATGTGAATCATTTCAAGAAAGTTATTCAGGCTTTTTATAATTTCTCTGTGGATGATTATCAAGTTCAATATGACAGCAAGCTGCGCAAAGGAACTGAAGTTTTCAGAGATTTCTGGTCTAATGTTGACAATAAAGAAATCACCTTGATCAAGCCTTCTAACTCTGGAGGAGCTAAGTGATGGAGATTTATATATTTGATTAAATATTGTGTGTATTGACCATAAAAGAAAAATTATGAGTATGATTATTCTAAAGGTATTTTACAATATCAGGAAAATTATTTTCTCTTAATTTTACTTCAGCTTTGATGAGAGAGTATTTTTTAGAAGAAATTAAATTTTGTTGGAAAAATATTTTTTTGAGAAAAATTTTGGAATTTTTTTTTCAAGTTAAATTTTCAAACCAAAGTCAGAAAAAACCTCTAAAAATTTGATTTTTTTGTCATTGAATGAATTTGAATTTTCTTGAACTCTTAGAAACTAATTTACAATTTCAAAGGAAGAATTTTCTTCTTCAATAAACCTGATGAAAAAATTTTACTTGTATTCTTTTCTTGAAATTTTCAGTTCAAATAATTTTTTCATCAAATATATAACTCATATAAAATTATTCCTATTGACAAAACTCATCATTTTAAAATAAAATCACTGCAATATAAACATTTTCAACAATTCCCCTTATGGATTAGGAGCAACAGAACATTGATTCATACCGAAATTCTCAAGTTCAAACAAAGACTTCTCCTTTTCTCTTCCCTTTATCACATACTTTACCACAGGGAACTCTCCAAATACCTCCTCTTTTCTCTTCTTCTCCAATTCAATCTTCAACCACACATACTTTCCTCCATTTCCAATCATTTCCTTCACACTTTCCTGCTCTTCCAAATTCTCAGCCAACAACTCTTCAAATTCTCCTTTCTTGTAATAAATCTCATACTCATTCACTTCAGATTTCACACAGCTTATGTTGATACCATATTTCTCTTCAATTTCCTTCACAATATCTCTAATCTTCTTTGACTTTTCTATTTCGATCAAATCCCATGGTTTAAACGCCAATTTCTCATTAAACTCCACCGGAGAATTCTCATTCAATATTGTTGGTAAGAATCTCAAGTGAGCCAGATTGCAATGATAACCTCTGAAAACCTCAGGATTCAATCCTAAAGAATATTTGTAGACTTCGAGCATGGTTAAACTGACAGCAAAGGAGGTTGTTATAATCATATTAGGAGTAATCTTTCCAGCAAAAGTTCTGATTTTATCTCTTGTTGTTGTCCCAATACTGTAATTTGCAGCCCGTACTGTGGTAAAAGCTTCAAGGAAATCCATGTGGAAACGGGAATCATCATCTTTGTCAAATTCTGTAAATGCAATGAGGTCTGTGGACAGTTCTCCTTCTAATGGGAGATTAGGATCAGGGAAATGTAATGAAATTTACGGTTAATTTGAGCTTTTAATTGTTTGATTTCAGCGATAAAATCTTGATCTTTGTTGGATTCGAAAATAAACATATTTTGAGGGTTTTGAAGGAATTGGATAATATCTTGTTCTGTGTAATTTTGCGTATGACCGAAGCTCATTGTAAGGATATTTGCAGTAAATTTGATGAGATCGATGTGTGTTTGGTTATTTGTGGTCAGCTCTATTGGTGTTGGGAAACGTCTTGGAGCTCTCCAAACCAGATTTCCATGATCATCTTTGGAGTCTCTTGGGAATTTTGTTATTGTTTCTTTAATATTATCATAAATCTCGAGCTAAGACATATGAGATTGGAAATAAAAGAAATTCTTTACTTTGAGGATTGAATAAGCTTTAGTTAAGAGATAATTTGGAGTATTTCTCATCTCAATAAGGTGCTTCAAATCACTCTAAACGTTGTAAGGGATACAATTTTCTCGTAAGAACATACTCTGTTGAACTCGAAATCCAAATCAAAATCTTCATTTTCTAGTTCCTCTAAATCGAAATCTTGTATGCTTTGTATCGCATTTCTAATGCCTTTGACCTCTTCAACAAAGACCTCCTTGAATCTATCACAACCATATTGGATCATATGTTCGATTTTATAAGGATGATCTTTCAATGTACAGCTTGGTGTAGATTCCCCTTGAGATTCCTTTCCTGTATAAATCTCGCTTTTTTCTGGAAGATAAACACCAGTTGTGCATCGAACCCCATCAGTTCCGGCATTGATAAACACTTTCTTGTATTTTTTAGCTTGATTTTGTAAGAAATTTCTCGCTGGAACACCATCAACCGCTGCGATGATCACATCAAGGCTTTCCCAAAAGTCATCGGGAAATGTCTTGATATTTGCATTGTCGACTGGGCAATCAAAAGCCTCAATTTTTCCTTCCCATTGTGGGTTATATTCAAGGATTTTCTCTGACGCAACAAGAGATTTTGGCTTGCCCACATCATTAGGACTAGAGCGGAATAAGAGAATTTTTTCAAAGGTGGAAAATCTTACCCATAGAGAGCTTGTCTATGAAGATTTGACTTGGAGATTGTGTCAAAATCTGCAATGTAAACTTTGCCTTGAGCACCTGTGCAAGCATTCATTGCTGCAAGAAGTCGAAGATCTTCACATCCTAATGCTCCTGCTCCCACAATGAATATCCTATGAGGTTAAGGATTGTATTCATAGAAGAAGTTACTTAAAGTTTTTGAGGGGATTACTTGAGAGAATATAACTGGAAGAAATAAAAGGTTGGGAAATTTTATGAGGAGGATCAAGAGACTGCAATTTTGAATTCTGAGCACAGAAAAACTCTTCAAAATGAAGCCATTGTTGCAAAGGAATATATGTTCCAGAAATCTTCAGTGCTTCGTTAGCCAAAAGCGCCCCAAATAAAGAAGCGATTGGTGGGGATTCATATGAAAGATTTTCCAAAAATAGTGTGAGAATTTCCTTGTTGAGATCAGCTTGTAAAGAAACCTCTTGATAAAGGGCCAAAAATTGAGGATGATCTGAGGAGTTTGGCAGCCTCTGGAATGTTTCGTAGAAATTGAGGGTTGTAAGGAAAAGATGATGAAGAGTTTTGGAAGGAAGCTTCTGAGGCCCTTCCATTCCTTTTTGGAGAAGTTGGAGGTTAGAAAGACTGTTTCTAAATGACTCGAATTTTTTTATCTGTGGCTCAATAAGGAGTTCGAAACTCGTAGAAGATTTCTTATCAATAGAGAAATCTGAAGAAGGGGCTTCCAAGGTGATAAGAGTAAGATTCAGTTTCTCATTGAACTCGGTTTTGGCGATTTTAAGGGTGATTCCCTTGAGCTTAATGGATTTCCCTGAACGGATTAAGCCACTTGAATCTTCAGTTGTAATTTGAATTTCTGCATTACTGAGGAAATTGAGGTCCATGATAGGGAAGGTTCTTTGAGATTTATAAGGATCTTTGACGATAAATTGTGGGCCAAAATCGACAAAGATATTGCTGTAAAAGCCGAGATTACAGCCGGAAAGGAAACCAATAGGTTCAGGGTTATGGTTACGGCAAGCTTCATTGATGGTAATGATGTCTTTTTGGTTGAAAATATTGATAAGAATGCAGAATTTATGTTGGGGAATGAGATTTTGGGTGAGGTCTTGAAGGGATATAGGCTGAGAATAAAGGGTAATTTTGCATTCTGGATTGAGCTTTTGGATAGCATCAAAGGCGTGGTGGTTGAATTGGTAAGGTGAGGAAGAGATGGGAGGAACGATGGTGATGGATTTTACACCGATAAGGGTGAGGTTTCTTGTGACTTCCCAGACCATTTGACCTTGTCCGTAGATTAGAATGGAAAGGTTCACAAGACTAGAGAGGTCAAGAAGGGAATCTTGACGTGAAGTGTCTCTAAACGATGCAGTTGTCATAATATGGGGAGAGGTTTAGATTGGATTAGATTTGAAAATTATAATGAGATATGAGATTTTGAGAAGTGTTAATAAAGAGAATAAATGGCCAAATTTAGAGTTGAACAAGGAATTGAATTATATGAGAGAGGTGAAATTTCTAAAAAAGGATAAAATTGGATTTTTGGAAGAAATGATGAAAATTTTTTGGCCAATTTTTTTGTGAGAAATTTTAATTTCAAAGAAACCATAGAAAATCTTGAAGTTTTGAGAGTTTTATTTGTTTGGTGAATGAAGTTGAATCAATATTTTGAAGAATCAGAAGTGAGTTTTATCGAGAGAATCGAAGTAATGAATAGGGCTATGTTTCAAGAAGATTCAGTGGCAAACAAAATTTGAAAATCTTTAAAATAGTTAGACGAGAGGTCTAACTAAAATATTTGATAAACCTATATTTCAAATTTATTGCCAACAATCTGAAAGCTTTTTCAAGAGAAAGTGAACAGAATGTTTTGAAAGAACGTAGAATGTAAGCAGAATGTTTTGAAAGAACGTAGAATGTGAGCAGAATGTTGTGTAATGGAACAAAATTTCTTGACTTGAAAAATTTTCATTAGAGAAGATATTTATTCTTCAAAAATTTTGAACTGAACGCAGGATGATCTAAAGGCCTTTTTTGACACATAGAAGATGTCATTTTTGAGCAATACGGAGGCTTAGGAGTTAATATTTTGCTGAAGAAAAAGGTCTGAGAATATATTAGTTAGACGTCCGACTTTTATAAAATTTGGACTAATTAATTTAGGATTCAGGTTTATGATTTTTCATTTGAATTAGAGTTATAATTTACTTTAGATATCGAATTTAGTCAAATGGTAAAAAAATACAAAAAGAAAAAATAACATTTCTGTAGAAGAGTTATGCTCAACCAACTGAATCTTCATCTAGAAAAAGCAAAAATAGTGGAGTAAAGCGAGTTGATGTTCAATTACCAGCTCGAGTTAACAATCACAATCGTCCTGAAAGTCCCATTTACAAACCAAAAGTTCAAGTATTTTTCAACTAAAATTTCTATTGATTCTCTCATATTCAGCCGCAAAATACATTACATTATAACATCATAAATCACGATAAAACTTTTATCAATTACAAAAATTTGCAAGTTTATTTTTTTCCAATTTCAAACTCCTCTAATAAGTTTCAAAAAGTCAAAACTGTTCAAAGTTGACAAAGAAAATCGACCCCCATCAAATCAAAAAAGTCCTAGTCCTCCTCGAGCTCGATATCCCCAGGTTCCCCTCCATTCTGATTAAATATTCTTCTCATATTTATAGAATCAATACTCCAATCAGCGATATTGTTCACCTCCAAAGTCAAGGATTCCTTTCGTTGTCAAAGAAAAATATCCAAGTCCTCCTAAGAAAAGTTCTCAGGTTTTTCTATCTTTCAAATACCCTCTCATTTTCCTACCAGGATCATTATGTGCAAAACAATTCGCAATTTCCTCCAATAATCCCACAAAGCCGAAAACGGCCCGTTTCTTCTGATCACAGTGATAAAGATAAAAAACCTGTTCATTCACCCAGAAAACCCGTTATCGTCAGTCATCAAGAATCCATCTTGAAGGAGATTAATTCAAATGTTGATCGAGGTAGAAATCAGATAAGAAATCAAGACATTGTCAAGAATTCCCTTCAATATCCGACTCATACAGTTCAGAATCAAGATTTCATGCAGAAACAAATTCCAAGGAGGGGAAATTCTTCAGAGAATCGATCCACTTGGCAAATAGACAACCAGGCAAGAACAGAGAAAATTGTGGGAATCAGAAATTTCTCCAACACTTGTTTCGCAGGATCTTTGCTCCAATGTTTATATCATTTGCCAACATTCAAAGAGTGCCTCTATAAGTGCACAAAAGATCATCCCAGTGATCTTATCAGGTTATTCGAAGAGCTCTTTCGCTCAATGGATCGAGTCGATGTTGATAAAGTAAACTCTTCAGCTTTAAAATTGATATTCGAAATTTTCCGCATCAGATCTCATGAAGTAAAAACCTCTTTCCTCAATCAAATTAATTCTTTTCCTTTTAGTTTAAATTAGGAGTTCAAGGAAGCAGTGAAATATTATTTCGAGGAATAATTGAAGAATTCGGTGCCAGTTCCCCTCTTGTCCAATTATTTTGGAAAGGTCGATATTCAAAAATTGTTGAGTGTCAAAAATGTTATCACCCAATGAAGATTACTGAAGATATTTTTATTCTTCATGCAAAAGATATTGACTATAAGCCTGAACGAGCTGATGATGGAAGTTTATTTCAGCCTCGAAACGAGTTGAGAAAATGTCGAGAATGCCAAGTCCAAACCTCTCATTCCACTAGTTATGAGTTTGAGTCACTGCCAAATGTCTTGGCAATTGCCATTTCAGATACTGTTGATACAAGATCTTCCAATAAATTAATCCCCAATATTTCAGTTCAAATAAGTATTCCGATAGTTCGTGATAATGCCACTAAACTTTAATTAGAAGATGAAAAAACTGTTCAATATGAATATTTCGCAAGCATAGTGAACATGATAAAAGGTTCAGCTGGTGTTCATTCAATTGCAATTGTCAAGTCCAATGAAAATGAGGGTGGTGGTTATTTTGAACTCAATGACAGTATTGCAAGAAGATTATCATCATTAGATTCTGTCTATCTCTATCCAAAACTAATTTTCTATCAGAGGATCAATTTCCCTTCACCTCATAAGCCAGATACCCCTCCTCCTACTTCAACAAATCCCATGAATTTCTATCAAAGAGTCAATTTTCCTTCGCCTCATAAGCTAGATACCCCTCCTCCGGCTTTAACAAATAGCATGTTTTATCATCAAAAGACTCAACCTGTAAAAGCTTTCCCTCTTCAAGAAGAGGAAAAGAAAGAGCAAGAAATGATGAAAGCAATTCCGAAAGAAACCTCAGAAATTATAGAAAGAGGGAGACAAATGACACAAAGTATTTTCCGAAGATTTATTTGACCATTAAAAGATATTTTAGGTGGAGATACTCAACGTCGGGGTGCTTCGCGCTCTCCATTTACTCAAGAGGGAAATCCATTCAGATCAGAATTTGGAAGGAGAATACCATTGGAAAACAAAGATAGAACAAGTTTTGCAGGAGCCCTGCTTCAATGTCTTTATCATTTACCAAAGTTCAAGTCAAATTTATTCCAGTATAAGGGTGATCATCAAGGCAAAATTCATAAAATTGCAGATCTATTAGCCAATTTCTTTGATTTGATGGATACAACAGATGCGCAATCTGCGAATGAGGCCGCCTGCAAATTTTTTGAATTCATGATTCAGAATCGTTGGGCCAAAAAAGGTGTTCATGGAGATAGTGTAAAGTTATGGAATATGATTTATGGAGAGCTTATCCCTCGTGGATCTACTGCTACCACGTTACCTTTTCTCAGTTTATTTGCAGCGAAATCTGAAGTTATAACGACCTGTATTCGCTGTTCTTATGTTCAAACACCCCTTCAAAATTTTACTTCATTAACTTTGGATGAAGAGGAGTACGCTCGAATTGATGGTGGGATTCTGATGAGATGCAGGTGTCCCTATCAAAGTTATGCTTACCAAAGAGCTGAGATTGTTTTCGCAACTTTTCCAGAGATCTTGGTCATTAGCATTATCCCAAGTGCGCGAATGTATCAGTCTGAAAGCAAGAAACTCCTTCCAAAAATAACGCTGAAGGGATCAAGTAATTCATTTCGATAATTTATTATTAATAAAACTAGATAACACCAGGCAGGATTATGAATATCATGCAGGAATCTTAACTTTAAGTCAATACCATGATGGGGCGCACTCGATCGCAATAATCCAGTGCAGTGGCAGCAAAGGATCTTATTATGCATTTGATGATAATTTATTCACAAAAGCCAATCTTCAAAATATTTCCTATTTTCCCAGACTTCTTTTCTATCGAAAGTCTTCTGAGTAGGATAAAGAAGCTTGAGAGATTGAGGCCGAATTAAAATATCTTGAAAAGATATACTTTTTTGTTTCTTGAGAAAATATGAATATTTTATGTAAATATCTTGAATTGATTAATATGTATGTTTTTAAGACACTTCTTTATCCTGAGAGATACTTGTTAAAAAGGCCTAAAATACTGTCCTATTGTTTCTCTCTAAAATAAATTTTGGAATGAGGGAATATTCAACAAAAATATGGGTTCTTTGAAAGAGTTTTACAGAGTTTCAAATTGATAGTATTTCAGTAAAAATGGAAAATAAATATATTTGCAGATGAAAAAAACGCACAAGTCTCGCTACTCTTCTTGATAAATTCTTTGCATTTCAAGGATCTTATTTTGAGTTTTGATCGTTTTGGCATGATTACTTCCATAAACTAACTTTTCAATCTCCAGAGCTTTCGCGAAATATTCAAGTGCTTTCTTGCGATCTCCCAACTTGGTATATACAAAGCCAGCATTGTGGTAAGAATCTCCAACCAGAATATCATTTTCACCAAAAACTGACAATTTTATATTGAGAGACTTCTGATGATACTCAAGACCCTTTTCATATTCCTCTTGATTATCATACGCCAATCCTATATTATTATAAGACATGGCAATATCAGCATGATTCTCTTCATAAAGGGATTTTCTGATTTCAAGGGCTTTCATATGATATTCAAGTGATTTTTTCGAGTCTTTTTGAAGGTTATAGATTAATCCAATAGAATTATAACAAAGAGCAACTAAAGAATGGTTTTCACCAAAAAGAGATTTTCTTATCGTCAGGGATTTGTTGAGGTATTCAAGTCCCTTAATATTTTGCTCCAAGAGGTAATAGACATAGCCAATATTGTAATAAGAACTGGCGACATCAGCGTGATTTTCTCCATAAAGTGACATTTCGATCTCTGCACATTTCAAATAACTTTCTAATGCCTGGGAATATGCTTCTTGAGCATAATACACATTTCCAATCTTCAGATAACAAGCAGCAAGGTCAGAGTGCTTTTTTTCTCCATAAATGGAAATTCTCATCTCAAGAGCTTTCGAGTAATATTCAAGGCTTTTCTGAGAACTTTTTTGATAATCATACACCAGGCCTACATTGTCGTATGCCCTTGCAACTTCAACATGATTTTCTCCATAAGATGTTTTGAAAATTTCTAATGATTTGAGGTAATATTCTAATGCCTTCTTGTAATCTTTCTGACCGCTGTAGGCAAACCCTAAATTGCTGTAAGATTGGCCAACAAGAGGGTGGCTTTCTCCTCCATGGATTGCTTTTTTGATCCTGAGAGATCTCCAGTGATAGTCAAGGCCCTTTTCATATTCTCCTTGAGTGTCATATAAAAATCCAATGTGATCATAAGACTCGGCCACATCAGGGTGGTTTTCTTTGAAAAGAGAGTTTCGGATCCCAAGGGCTTGGAGTTGGTATTCAAGTGCTTTTTTGGTTTCCCCGAGGTTCTTGTAGGTGAGCGCGCTGTTACTATAAGCAAGAGCGATAAGAGGGTGGTTTTCTCCGTAAATTGCTTTGCGAATTTCCAGAGCTTGGGAATAGTAATCGAGTGCTTTGTTATATTCTCTTAAATTGTCATAGACCAAGCCGATATTGCTATAAGAAGTGGCGATGTCGAGGTGATTTTCTCCAAAAAGCGATTTTCTTAGGTCTAAAGCCCCGAGACAATATTCAAGAGATTTGGTGTAATCTCTCATCCCATAATAAACTAGCCCAATATTTGTTTGCACAGTAGCGACATAAGCATGTTTTTCTCCATGAAGCGATTTCTCAAGCTTGAGAGCTTTGAAATAATACTCCAGCGCTTTGTTGTATTCTTCCTGGTAACTATAAGCCAGCCCAATATTGGAGCAAGAAGTGGCAAAATGTTCGTTCTTTTCTCCGTAAACCACTTTGAAAATCTCATGAGCTTTGAAGTAATATTCGAGGGCCTTTCTATATTCTCCTTTATCGTTGTAGACGACGCCAATATTTTTGTATGAAACTGCCAGCCAAGGATCATTTTTCTTTGTTCCTCTTTTTTGAATGTAGGAAGTGTAAAATTCTATTGCCTTTTCATATTTATGATTTGCAAAATACATTTCAGCCTGCTGGAATTCCTCGTCTATATTGTTGTTTGTAATCGAGTCATTTTGATATCTCAAATGGTCCATTTCTGTAGCTGACATTGGCATAAACCAAAATTGTAAAGCAGATGTCTCGAGGAGGATGTGGTGGTTGGCTTCTAGACATTCTCTAGGCGAGCAGCAATTTTTACACCATCGAGAACTACAATCTATGCAAGTAAAATATCGCTTTTGCTTCTTGACTTGGCATTTTGAGCATCGATATCCATACATAGGGAGATTTGTTGGATTTTTTAATAAACAACCTTTGATTTCGATGATATGTGGTATATGTTCAGCAGGAGTAATGCATACGAAAAGTGTGTTTCGAGATGCATTATCAATACATTCCTCGCAATAATAAAAATCTTCTTGCAGACCAAGAGATATGAAGAACACTTTTCCAGGCATTTCCTGAGCTTTTCCTTGACATTCAGCACATGAAATATCCTCAGCACTAGGAATGAAAACTTCTTGAATAGGATTTTTTTCGGTAAGAAATCTCCTAAACCCTTGAGCGCCATACAATAGAACGAGATGGCGACACTTTGTGGTTTCGGAATCCTCATAATCATCTTCTGTTTCCAGGACAGTAAATCTTGATCTGACATTGAATAAAACTTCTTTTTCCATTGGAAAATCCGAAAATTGGTCAATTTCTGCAAAGCCTTGTTTTTCTTCATTGGGTCCTTTTGGGACAATAATTGTGATAAAGACCTTTTTGCTAGGATCAAGTTTCATAAAGTTCAAGCCAATTTTCTTGGTTTTTGAAACTGACAAAAAACCATGCATTTCGACTTCTTGGTTGAGGTTTTCTTTCAAATTTGACCATTCGGAATCTGATAAATAAGCTCCTCTGTAAAGCAAGCCACTGAAATTTTTGCTTTGTGTTTGGTATTGTTCCTTGATGGCTTGTTGGAGATCCTTTAGAAGCAAACGACAATATTGAATGGAGTCAGAAGTGGCAATTCTGAGGCAGTTATTGGTTACTTTAAAGAGAAATGACTCGAGAGTGTACCATCTCAGAACCTCTTCTTTGTTGTAATCATTGTAAGATTGTTCAAAAGCTGCGATAAATTTGAGATTGTGTGGGTCTGTGTAGATGTTTTTTGATAGATTGATAAAGTCTTCTTTGGCTTGTTGACGATTTTTAAACTTTGGAAGAACCTTGAGGTAACGGTGGAGATTATTCATTTCACTTTTATCACTGTCATTGAAAATTGGGGCAAATGCTGGAAGATTTAATTTTAGCGAAGATTTTTCTTTATACCACTCCAATAAATTCTGCTGTATTTGATTGGTAACCTTTTGGATATCCGTTTCAACACATGAAATTTTGAGGTAATTCTTTGCCCACGATAAATGAAAATCCTTATCTCTGCAAAAAATGTAGATATTAGAGATATTCAAAGCTGAAAAGATCTCTTTGACAAGAAGTTCTCCATTTGTCCCTGATGTTACACCATGACAAATTTCTTCTGTTTCTTTAATAAAACTTGAGGCTTTCTGCCATTCTGTAAACGAAAAAACTTGGCAAAATTTTTCGAGCTGAATAAGAGCATGTTGATTTTCTTGAGAATTCAAATCAGGGTCATGCCAGACAATCACGTAGTCTTTGAAGAAACTTTTGATCATTTCTTCAAGAGAGCATTTTACAATGATATCCTCTGTGGGAGCTGGATTGGAGGCAGATTTAGAGTTCCCCAGGGGAATTAAATGAAGGGTTTAATTAATTATCGAAAGTTATTTTTGAAATTATAAAAATCGAGAAAATCCGATGATTAATGTTAAATTTTTAGAACCAAATTAATTATGATTCAGAAGAATTTAAAATATGGCAATGAGCTTTTTTGTGATTTTATAGAAATGAAGATCTTGAAAAGAATCTTTTGACAAAAAAATTTCAAGAAATTTCTCAATTTGGGAAAATTCATAAAAATAGAAATTTTTTTGTGAAATTTTTTTCGGCCAAGTTTTATGAAAAGAATTTCTTTTAAAAATGGATTTCTTTCGATTCCGAGAGAGATTTTTTTAGAAGAAACAATACCAAACATTTTCAATAAAGGGAAACAAAATTATTCAAATTATTTCAAAAACAAATTCAATGTGAAAACACTTCACATTTCTTGTTGGTGAATCTCTTGGATTTCAAGGATCCTACTTTGAAGCTTTATCGTCAAAGGATGATTCTCACCAATTGACAATTTATATATTTCCAAAGCCTTCAGGTGGTATTCAAGCGCCTTCTTGTAATCCCCAAGTTTTTTATAGACATACCCAATATTCCGAGAAGAATCTCCAACAAAAGGATCTTTTTCTCCAAGAACCAACTTTCTTATATTCAGAGCTTTCCAGTGATTTTCAAGCCCTTTTTCATATTCCTCTTGATTATCATATGCCAATGCAAGATTATTGTAAGATAAGGCAACATCAGCGTTATTTTCTCCATAAAGAAACTTTTTTATTTCCAGAGCTTTCATGTGAGATTCGACTGATTTTTTGTATTCCTTTTGATTATCATAGACCAATCCCAGGTTATTATAACAAAGAGCAACCGCAGCATGATTTTCTCCAAAAAGAGATTTTCTGATTTCTAGAGATTTGGCGTGGTATTCGAGAGCCTCTTTGTAGAGTCCTTGAAGGTAATAAACATAGCCGATATTGTTATAGGAACTGGCAACATTCTTATGTTTTTCTCCATAGAGCGATTTTTCAATTTCTACGCCTTTCAAATATTGCTCCAAAGCTTTATTGTATTCTCTTTGATTAAAATATGCATTCCCTGTTTTCACATAAGAAGCAGCAACATCAGCATGATTTTCGCCATTAATAGACTTTTTGACCTCAAAGAATTTCATGTGAAATTCAAGAGATTTACTGTATTCTCTTTGATTGTCATATACAAGTCCCATGTTATAATAACAAAGAGCAACGGCATCATGATTTTCTCCAAAAAGAGATTGCCTGATTTCTAGAGATTTTCTGTAATATTCGAGAGCCTGAGAATTTCTTCCTTGAAGGTAATAAGCATAGCCAATATTATTATAAGAAGTGGCGACATCCTTGTGAGTGTCCCCATAAAGTGATTTTTCAATCTCCACACCTTTAAAATAGTGCTCCAACGCTTTTTTATAGTATCCTTGATTTAGATATACGTCTCCCATTTTCACATAAGAAGCAGCGACATCAGCATGATTTTCTCCAAAAAGAGACTTTTTGATATCAAGGCATTTGATATGAAATTCGAGTGATTTTTCAAATTCTCTTTGACTGTCATATCCCAAGCCTATATTGTAATAAGCCCTTGCAACTTCATTAAGATTATCTCCAGAGAGTTCTAATGCTTTGAAGGAGTATTCAAGCCCCTTTTGATAGTCTTTCTGGCAGCGATAGGCGTATCCTAAATCATTATAACAACGAGCAATATCAGGATGATTTTCTTCTTTGTAAGTTTCTTTGAAAATCACCAATGAGTTCAGATAGTGTTCAATCGCCTTCGGGTACTCTTTCTGATGCCAATAAACATTTCCTAAATCGCTATAAGAACGAGCGATAGAAAGATGATTTTCTCCACCATAAACTATTTTTTTAATGCTGAGAGATCTCGAATGATATTCAATCGCTTTTTCAAATTCTCCTTGGTTGCTATATATGACTCCGATCATGCTATAAGACTTGGCCACATCAGGGTGATTTTCTTTAAAGAGAGATCTCCTGATACCAAAAGCTCTCAAGTGAAATTCAAGAGCTGTTTTCTCGTCTCTAAGATGGCTGAAGGAAACTGCAGCGTTGCTGTAAGAAACAGCAACAAGAGGGTGAGTTTCTCCAAAAATAATTTTTCTGACCTCCAGAGCTTTGGAATTATACTCTAATGCTTTTCTGTATTCCCCCGAATTATCATATATAAACCCGATATTGCTCAAAGACATGGCAATATCTGGATGATTCTCCTCATAAAGTAATTTTCTTCGCTCCAAAGCTTTGAAACAATACTCGAGGGCCTTATCAAACTCTCCTTTATTATCATAGACGAGTGCAATGTTATTTTCAGTCATGGCAACTTCAGGATGATTTTCTCCATAAATCGCTTTATGAATTTCGAGAGATTTGAAGTAATACTCCAGCGCCTTCTCAAATTCTCTCTGAGAAGTATAAGCTCTGCCAATATCATTACAGGTAATGGCAAAATCATTGCTGTTTTCTCCATAAACTGATTTGAAAAGTTCATGAGCTTTGAAAGCATATTCGAGGGCTTTGGGAAAGTCTCCTTTCTCATAAAATACCGATCCTATTCTGAGGTACGAACTTGCAAGCCAACCATCCTTTTCCTTTGTTTCATTTCGCTGAATATAGAGATTATGAAATTCGATTGCCTTTTCATACTCGTTGTTTACAAAGTACATTTCTGCCTGTTCTAATACGTTGTCCTGAGATCTGACTGATTCATTCTGATATTTTAAATGACTTTGTTCCATAACTGACATTGGGGAAAACCAGAAGTGGAAAGGAGATGTTTCAAGGATCAGAGAATGATGAGTGTGAATGCTTTGTGTTGGAGAAGCGGTCTCTTTTTCGAAGCAATTTTTACACCATCTATTATTCTGATTGCAATCAAGACAAGTAAAATATTGATTCTGCTTCTTGACTCCACATTGAGAACATCGATACCCATACATTGGGATGTTATTTGGGCTGATTAAGAAGCATCCTTTGACTTTTATTGTGCGTAGTGTTTGCTCAGTGAGAGGAAGGAATAATAAAGGCTTGACTGCAGAATCAATACATTTCACACAATAAGAAAGATTTTCTTCAGGGTGCAGAGATCTGAAGAAATATTTTCCAGATATTTTCTGAAGACTTCCTTTGCAGTTAGCACAGGAGATATTGTCTGTATTAGGAATCGCCACCTCGACGACAGGATTTTGTTCTGTAAGATATCTCCGAAATCCTTGAGCCCCATACAAAAGAACAAGATGGCGATAAGACAACTCTTCAGAATATTCATCTTCTGTTTCTAAGACGGTAAATCTTGATCTGACATTAAATAAAATTTCTTTTTCCCCAGGAAACTCTGAAAACTCTTCGATTTCTGCAAAGCCTTGCTCTTCTTCATTTTGACCCTTTGGGACAATAATTGTAATGAACACTTTTTTGTTCAGATCATCCTTCATAAAATTCAAACCAATCTTTTTTATTCTCGAAACTGACAAAAACCCATGCATTTCAATCTCCCGGCCTGTATTTTCTTTCAGACTTAACCACTCCTCATCTGATAAATAGGCTCCTCTGTAAAGCAAGCCACTGAAATTCTTGCTTTTCGACTTATATTGCTCTTTTATGGCTTGTTGGAGATCTTTTAGAAGAAAGCGACAATATTGAATTGAATCAGAAGTGGCGATTCTTAAGCAGTTGTTGGTTATTTTATAGAGAAATGACTCTATTGTGTACCATCTGAGAATCTGTTCCTTGTCATATTCATTGTATGAATTTTCAAAATCTGTTATTAATAATGTACTATCAGGATCTTTGTAGACTCTTTTTGAGAGATTTACAAAGTCTTCTTTTGCTTGTTTTCGATTTTTAAATTTTGGAATAAACTTGAGGTAACGATGGAGATTATTCATTTCACTCTTATCACTATCATTGAAAATTGGCGCAAACGCTGGAAGGTTAAGTTTCAAAGAAGATTTCCCTCTAAATCCTTCGAGCAAAGTGAGTTGGATTTGCGACAACAGATGCTCAATTTGAATTTCAATGCATGAAACCTTGGGATATTTTGTTGTCCAATTGGAATGATAATTCTGGTCTTTGCAAATAATAAAGATATTTGAGAGGCTTTGATTCTCAGAAATCTGTTTAACAAGAAACTCTCCATTCGTTTCTGATGTGACCACATGACATATTCCATGTGCCTCTTTGATGAAACTCGAGGCCTTTTGCCATTCTGTAAAGGTAAAAACCTGACAGATTTTCTCAAGTTGAAAGATATAATGTCGGTTTTTCTGAGAGTTTAAATCAGGATCATGCCATACAATCATGTCTTCTTTTAAGAAACTCTGGGTGATTTCTTCCAGAGAACATTTAACAATGATATCCTCGGAGTTTTCCATAGGTTAATTCCTAAGAGTTAATTATTAAATTATAAAAATCTAAACAGCTTGATGATTAATCTTGAGACAAATCAAAAGAACCAAATTAATTTGAGTCCATACAAAATATTGCCGATTTTTTGTGCCATTCTGGGAATGAGAACTTCCAAAGAAAGATCAATTATGGCTGCTGAGTTCAAGGATATTTCTCAAGAAATAATTTTCACTTGTAAAGTTTACAAACAAACTGATTCATTCTCGATTTAAGCCTAAATATTTCTTGATTTTATTCCACTAAATTTGAAACGACTTGGATTTCAATTTTTTATGCATTGGTTTTACCTAAAGAATTTTCCTCATCTTTTTCAAGCTTGAAATTGTCGAAACTGATCAAATCAGAGTCATAGATATTCTTTTGAGGTTTTTGAATGTCTTGAAGTTCATTAAAAAAATACTTTTAAAGTCTGTTTTTATAGAACATTTCTT